>Ga0206682_10004195_pt1 | contig 11897 bp, 10 predicted proteins | sample M240m12015metaG_FD_155444 | JGI IMG/M metagenome (GOLD analysis project Ga0206682, IMG submission 155444) | Ammonia-oxidizing marine archaeal communities from Monterey Bay, California, United States - M2 40m 12015 | ecosystem: Environmental > Aquatic > Marine > Intertidal zone | place: USA... | reverse complement strand
TTTAATGGTCATTGCATTTTCTATATTAAAACTTCCTTGGGATAGCCTTCGAAGAGCAGTTAGATGACCGCCAGAATTAAGCTTTTCACCCAGGTCTCTAGCTATTGATCTGATATATGTTCCTTTTGAACAGTGAATTATAAATGAGCATTTATTATGCTCACACATAATATTTTTAATGGAAAAGATATTAACCTCTCTAGGGGGTTTTGAAATAAATTTACCCTCTCGAGCATATTTATAAAGAGGTTTACCTTTATGTTTTAATGCTGAAAAGTAAGGTGCTATCTGCATAGATTTCCCAATAAAAGTTTCTAAGGATTCACATATATCTTTTTGACTAGGAAGAGTGTCTGAGGAACTAACAATAGTTCCCATAGCGTCATCAGTATCAGTAGAGGAACCTAATTGGATTGTAGCATCGTAAGATTTATCAGATTCTAAAAAATAGTTTGAAAATTTAGTAGCTCTATTTATTGCCAAAATCATTAAGCCGGTCGCCATAGGATCTAGAGTTCCTAAATGGCCAACTTTTTTTAACGATAGCGTCCTTTTAACATGTTGAACGAGTTGATTTGAAGATATACCTTTCTCTTTATCAAGGAGTAAAAAACCATCCATCACTTAAGATTGTTAAGCAATGTTTCAATATTATCAGAGTATTCAATACTTTCATCAAATCTAAAATTTATTATAGGAACCCTTCTTATCTGCATTGTTTTTGAAAGTTTAGATCTAACCATGCCAGAAAACTTCTTTAAAACTTTTGGCTCAATACTACTCTGATCTTTAATCACTGATTCTCCAATTAGTGTATAAAAAACTGTAGCGATACCAATATCATCGGAAACTTTTACAGCTGTAATATTGATATTTTGAAGTCTTGGATCTTTGGTATCCTTGTTTATGATTAAAGATATTTCTTTTCTAAGTTCGTCTGCAATTTTTTCTGATCTTAATGACGGCATTAACGTTATAGCTACATTGATTGAGCTTCTTCTTTCCTGTCATAAACTTCGATTTTATCTCCAGGTTTTATATCTTTGTAGTTTTTAATACCCATGCCACACTCAGTCCCATTCTTAACTTCATTTACATCTTCTTTAAATCTTCTTAATGAGTCTAATTCGCCTTCAAAAATAACTATTTCATCTCTTAGAACGCGAACAGGTTTATTTCTTAATACTGTTCCTTCAATTACATTACACCCTGCTATTTGTCCAAACTTAGGTGAATTAAATACTTCTAACACTTCAGCTGTTCCAACTATTTCTTCTTTAATTATTGGATCTAAAAGACCACTCATTCTTGCTTTAACATCATCTAGTAATTCATAGATAATACTGTGATAACTTAATGGAATTGACTCATCTTCTATAATTTTTTTAGCAGAGTTATCTGCTCTTACATTAAAGCCTAAAATAATTGAATCAACAGCAAGAGCCAAATTAGCATCTGATTCTGATATGCCTCCAACCCCGCTTGAAACTATTTTTACCTTTGCTAAGTCATTGCTTAGATCATTAAGAGATGCTGCTATTGCTTCACAAGTTCCACCAACATCAGTTTTTATAATAACATTCAATACCTTCTTTGATTCCTGACCCAATGATTCAAATAAATCTCCAGCACTATCATCTTTTTGTTTTAGTAATTTTTTTTCTTTTTCTTTGGTATTCCTATAGTCAGCAATTTCTCTAGCTTGTTTTTCATTTTCTACTACCTGAAATGGATCACCAGCATTTGGTACGCTATTTAATCCAAGAACTTCTACAGCTGCAGACGGCCCAGCAACTTTTATTTTTGAGCCATCGCTATTAACGATACTTTTAATCTTTCCTATTGAGTTACCTGATGCAACTAAATCACCAACTTTAAGAGTTCCATTTTGAATTAAAAAAGTAGCGACAGACCCTCTAAATTTATCAAGTTCTGATTCTATGACCACACCCTGCGCAGGTCCTTTATGATGAGCTTGTAATTCTAATAGTTCAGCTTCCAAGGAAACACTCTCAAGCAATTTATCAACACCAGTACCTTTAAGAGCTGAGACAGGTACCATCTGAGTAGTTCCACCCCAATCCTCAGGCGCCAAATCTTTTGCCGCTAAATCTCCCTTCACCTTATCAACATCCGCACCATCTAAATCTATTTTATTTATAGCTACAACTATTGAAACTCCAGCCGCTTTAGCATGATTTATAGCCTCCTCTGTTTGAGGCTTGATACCATCATTTGCAGCAACAACAAGAATAACTATATCTGTGGTATTAGCTCCTCTTGCTCTCATTGATGAAAATGCAGCATGACCTGGAGTATCTATGAAAGTAATTTTCCCTTTAGATGTTTCAACTTCATATGCACCAATATGCTGAGTTATGCCCCCAGCTTCTCCATCAACTACTTTTGTTTTTCTTATAAAATCTAGAAGTGTTGTTTTACCATGATCGACATGCCCCATGACTGTAATAACAGGTGACCTTGATGATGCGTCATCAGTATAATTAATTAAATTTGCTAAATCTTCCTCAAAGTTTTCTTCCTTTAGAGCAACTCCATTATGGCCAATTTCTTCAACTACTAATATAGCTGTTTCCTGATCTATAACATCGTTAATAGTTGCAACTACACCCAAACCCATAAGATTTTTAACAACAATATTTCCTTTTATTGCCATTAACTTTGCCAATTCACCAACCTGAATTGTTGACGGAACTTCTATATCTTTTTTAATAAATTCAGTAGGAACCTCAAATTTATGATCAGCATCTTTTGAGAACGACCCCTCTCTTCTTTTATATGCATTAACAGCACTTGAAAGCTGATCTTTAACATTAACTTTTTTTGCAGGTCTTTCAGGTTCAGCTTTTTTAAACTTTTCTCTTTTTTTAATTTCTTCTTGTTTTAATCTGGCTGCTTCCTTAAGTTGGTCTTCTCTCTTTTTTTGTTGTTCTTTTAATTGCTCTGATGCAGCTGCTCTTTTTGCTTCTATATTATCAGAGTAACTTTTTGTCCCTTCAGTTTCTTTTGAAATCTTACCTTTAGAAGTTACAGTAACTCCTGTGCCAGATGTCACTGATTTTGGTGATGTTGTCTTTGCTCCCTTTAAAGACCTTAGTAATGCTTGCTTATCTGCAGCAGTTATTTCGTCTGTGTTTTTAGAGTGACTTAAACCAGCATTCTGCATTCGCTCAAGCAAAGCAGAGTCTGATATTTTTAAAGTCTTTGCAAAATCCTTAACAGTTAAAGCCAAAATATTTTCCCTTTTATATTAGTTAAACCAATGTTCTCTTGCTTTCATGATCATCTTTGAAGCATCATCAGAAGAAATCTCAATAATTTCTTGTAATTCATCTATAGCAAGTTCAGCTAAATCATCTTTATTCTTTATTCCTTTATTTGATAACTTTTGAATGTCTTCATCTTCTAGATTAAGATCCGTTAGAGATTCAACATTATCTTCCTCTTCTGTGATAGCTCCCATAGCTTCTAAAAGCGCTGCGTCCTCTGCAGCACCTTTAATTCTAGCTATTTCACTTTCATCTTCAATAAAAGATTTAAAAATGATATCTTCGGCATAAGCTATATCATCAAAACTTGCTAATCCAGTGGATGTTATTTGTTCTGCAATTTCTTCAGAAACCTCAAGACTACTAATTAAGCTGGCTAAAAACTCCGTTTCATCAACTTTTACTTTTGCCTCTGCTTCCTCGCTACTAATGATATTTAAATCCCATCCAACCAGCTTAGATGCAAGTCTTATATTTTGACCTCTAGAACCAATTGCTAGTGCAAGATTTTCTTGATTTACTGCAATATCCATAGATCTAGAGTCTTCATCCATAACTATGGATTCAACCTTAGCAGGCACTAAAGCATTTATTACTAATTGGGCAGGATTATCATCATAAATAATTATGTCTATTCTTTCATTACCCAATTCAGCTGATACGGCTTGAACTCTTGAACCCCTCATTCCTACACATGCTCCAACAGGGTCGATTCTTCCATCGTTTGTTTTAACAGCAATCTTAGATCTTGAGCCAGCATCTCTTGCAACACCTCTAATTTCAATTATATCTTCATTAATTTCAGGTACTTCAATACTAAATAATTCTGTAACCATTTCAGGGCATGACCTATTTAACATCAATTGCGGACCCCTGCCTTCAATCTCTTGTATTTGAAGAACTGCTCTAATTCTGTCATTAATTTTATATATTTCTCCTGGCATCAATCTATCTCTAGGCAAGATTGCCTCTGCATCATAAGAAATATCAACAATGATATTGTCTCTTGTTACTCTCTTAACAGTTCCGTTAACTAATTGATTGTGTTGGCTTTTAAATTGTGAAACAACTTTCTCTCTTTCAGCCTCTCTTACTTTCTGGAGCATAACCTGTCTAGCTGCTTGAGTTTCAATTCTTCCAAAAGGTATATTTTCTTGTTGTTTTGTGTGCAGATCTCCAATTTCAAGATTTGAATCATTTGGTGATATATGGGTTTCTATATGAAACTCTTCATCAGATTCATCAAAAACTATCCAATTCCTGTGAGTAGAATATTCACCCGTATTTCTATCAATTTGAACAAATAAATCGGCATCTTCATGAAAGTGTCTTTGAGACGCTGAAGCAATTGCTGTCTCAATCGCTGAAAAGATTACATCTTTATCTAGACCTTTCTCAGTAGACACTGAATCCACTACTGCTAAAATTTCATTACTTTGCATAACTATCTTCCTTCATTAATTTATCAAAATCTGGTTCTAAGCGACATAAATCTATGTCATCAAAATTTAATTTATACTCAAGCTTTAAAGACTCTATAAGAAAAAAATCTTTATTACAATCAACAAGAACTCCTTCTATATTTTTAATGCCCTCTAGCGGCTCTCTTAATTTAATTTTTAATTCCTCTCCAATATATTCTTTAAGCTGACTTTGTTTAAAAAATTTTCTACTAATTCCCGGCGTAGAAACTTCTAAAACATAATCATCTCCAAAAGAAGAATCAAGATCTATTTCATAATTCAAATCTTTAGAAATACTCTCACAATCGTCAATATTTGCCCCAGAATCAGACTCAATATAAATTCTTAATGTTGGCCTTCTTCTGCCTCTAAGAATTTCAAGCCCCCATAAAAAACAATCATGTCTTTTTATTACCGGCTCAACTATTTTTTCAATTTCTTCTTTTATCATTTTTTTTATACAAAAAAAGGGCATATGCCCCACAAAAAAATTATGTAACTGTGGTAGCGGGGGCTGGATTTGAACCAACGACCTTCGGGTTATGAGCCCGACGAGCTACCAGACTGCTCCACCCCGCAACGCAGCGAGTGTGAAGTTTAATGAAGTTAGGTATGTTTGGTCAAGTATATTATTTTTTATTATTTAAAATAATTACTTGCTATAATCCCCAAACTTTATGCCGAAGTGGTGGAATTGGTAGACACGCTAGCTTGAGGGGTTAGTGAGCGAAAGCTCGTGCGGGTTCAAGTCCCGCTTTCGGCACCAATAATTTTTTATTATTCTACAGGTATTTCATCAGAAGGAATTTCTTCCATAACCTCTTCAATGAGCGGTGTATCAAAGATTTCCTTTGTATTTTGTGTTTTGTATAAATATGCAAGACTAAGCGTTAATACAAGCCACAGTGCTACTAATATATATGTTAATTTTCCTAAAAAATCTGATGGGCCTAATGCACCGAACATAGAATTAGATGAACCACCACCAAACGCAGAACCTAAATCCGATCCTTTTCCCTGTTGAAGCAACACTAATGCAATGATTGCAATTGCTAAAACTATACATACTATTTTTATTAAAACTATCATATCCTTTTAAGCCTTTTATAAATATTTACAATATTCGCAAAAACATTTGCATCCATGGATGCGCCGCCTACCAAAGCTCCATCAATACTCTCTTCTTCAAAAAAGTCGGCTGCATTAGTATCGTTAACACTTCCGCCGTATAAAACTTTTGGCACAATATTATTTTCAGTTGCGGATTGTACAACATCTTTTATAAATACGTGCATTGAATTTACTTCTTTAGGTTTAGGTGTTATTCCAGAACCAATTGCCCAAATTGGTTCATAAGCAATAATTAACTCATCAACAATATTCAATTTTGAAATTGATTCTGCAATCTGACATTTTAATTTATTTCTAGTTTCACCTGACTCATATTCTTCTAAACTTTCACCAATACATAAAATTGGTTTGATATTATGTTCTAAAAGGCTATGAATTTTCTTTCTAATTAAATTATTATCCTCGTTAAAAAGCTCTCTTCTCTCTGAGTGTCCGACCAAAGAAAATTTACAGCACTCAGCTGATGCCATTTCAGTTGAAATAGAGCCAGTCCTAGAACCACCTTCAAAATCTACATCTTGAATACCTATCATTACACTTGTTTCTATAAAAAAATTTTGTAGTTGCTTAAAGTGAATACTAGATGGACTTATGCCAACATAATTGAGAGAAGTATTATCTGTTGAGTTTATGAATGTCTCACACCAATGGAGATTTTTTTGAGTTTCTCCATTTGCTTTCCAATTTGCAATTATCACAACTATGATTTCGATTTGATAAGGTTGCAAATATCTTTTGTAAACTTAATGGCAACTTTTTCTTCAGGCGCTTCTACCATGACCCTGATTTTACTTTCTGTCCCAGAAGGTCTAACTAATACTCTTCCAACCGTAATATCTGATTCAATTTCCTTAATTAGATTTATTAAATCTTTGTCGCTTGCAATATCTTTGTTATTAACTTTAATAGCTTCATTTACTTGAGGCATTTTCATGTAATTTGATAAAACTTCTGAGGGATCTTTTTCAAGTATTAGCAATGATGATATAACTTTTAACGCAGCAATAGTTCCATCGCCAGTACTTACAAGATCTTTACATATAATATGACCAGATGTTTCTCCTCCTAGCATCCATCCTTTTTTTGTAAGCATATTGCTAACATATTTATCGCCGACATCTGCTCTGATAAATTCATATCCAAGCTTTTTGATTCCATCTTCAAAACCAAGGTTACTCATATGAGTACCAACAACTCCTGACCATTGACCAGTTCTATTTGGATTAGCAAAAGCTAAAATATATAGAAGATCATCTCCATCTAATATATTTCCATCACGATCTATTAATATAACTCTATCGCCATCACCATCTAAAGATATTCCGAAATCAGCCCTTTGCTTTAAAACTTCTTCTTTTACCAGTTCTGGATATGTGGAACCACATTTTTCATTAATATTATAACCATCAGGAGTTACGCCTATAGGTATGATTTCTGCTCCAAGCTCTGTAAGAACATCTGGACTTACTTTGTAACAAGCTCCATTTGCACAATCTAAGACAATTCTTAAATTCGAAAATGAGATACTTGGAGGAACAGTAGATTTACAAAATTCTATGTACCTTGCACCAGACTCATCGAACCTTTTGGCTTTTCCTAGATCTTCTGTTTTAACTGGTTTTAGATCAGATTCTAATAATTTTTCTATTTTTTTTTCTAGATCTCTGGATAACTTTTCACCGTCAGCATTGAAAATTTTAATACCATTATCTAGAAAGTCATTATGAGATGCGCTTATAACAACTCCAAATTTTTGTCTTAGAGACTTGGTTAGGTATGCAACTCCGGGCGTTGGTAGAGGACCGCATAAACTTACATTAACTCCTGCAGCGATAAAGCCTGCTTGAAGTGCAGATTCCAGCATATATCCTGATACTCTTGTATCTTTTCCTATCATGACAGTCCCCCAGCCTTGTTCTTTCATAACAATGCCTGTTGCATGGCCAATTCGTAAACAAGCTTCAGGAGTTATATGTGTCTCAACAGGACCACGGATACCATCAGTTCCAAATTTTAAATTCATAACTAAAGATTATAACTCTTCAGCGGCACCTTTTATCGATGTTTTTTTATTAGGTTTTTGTGTCGGTTCATCATCAGACCAACCCTTCGGCTCTCTAGGCTCAGCGCCTGCCATAATGTCATCAATCTGAGGTTCATCTATGGTTTCATATTTTAATAATGCGTCCGCCATTACATTTAATTTGTCTAAATTAGTTTTTAACAGATTTTCTGCTCTTTCGTAACAAGTATCAATTATTGATTTAACTTCTGAATCTATTAGCTTTGAAGTTTCTTCACTTCTAAATTGTGCTGGTGATGAAGCAGATCTACCAAGAAATGGACTGCCTTCATCCTCACCAAATTTAATGGTTCCTAAAGCTTCTGAAAAACCCCATTTTGTAACCATATTTGTAGCAATACCTGTAGCAACCTCAATATCATTCGATGCTCCAGTCGTTATTCCTTGATCGCCATTTATAATATTTTCTGCAATTCTTCCACCAAATAATGTGGCAATTCTTCCAAGCAAATATTCTTTGCTTTGCATATAGGTATCTTCTTCAGGAAGAAACATAGTTACTCCTAATGCTCTTCCTCTTGGAATTATTGTTACCTTATACACTGGATCATGAGTAGGACAGAGTCTTCCAACAATTGCATGACCAGCCTCATGGTAGGCAGTGATTCTTTTTTGCTCTTCACTCAAAATCATAGATTTTCTTTCAGCGCCCATCATTATTTTGTCTTTAGCTAGGTCTAGATGTGATTGGTCTATTTTTTTATCTGAGTATCTAGCGGCAAACAGAGCTGCTTCATTTATTAAATTAGCAAGATCTGCTCCTGAAAATCCTGGGGTACCCCTAGCAAGAACTAATGGATCAACATCTGAATCAAGTGGAACTTTTCTCATATGCACTTTCAGTATTGCCTCTCTACCTCTAATATCTGGAAGATCTACAACAACTTGCCTATCAAACCTACCTGGTCTTAATAATGCAGGATCTAATACATCAGGTCTGTTTGTTGCGGCTATAACGATAACACCATCATTTCCTTCAAAGCCATCCATTTCAACTAGTAACTGATTTAATGTTTGCTCACGCTCATCATGACCTCCTCCAAGACCAGCCCCTCTATGTCTTCCTACAGCATCAATCTCATCAATAAATATAATACATGGCGATTGCCTCTTAGCCTGATCAAACATATCTCTAACTCTTGAAGCACCAACTCCAACAAACATTTCAACAAAATCAGAACCAGAAATTGTAAAAAATGGAACTTTAGCTTCGCCAGCAACTGCTCTTGCTAATAAAGTTTTACCAGTTCCTGGAGGACCTACCATCAATACGCCTCTTGGAATTTTTCCACCTAACTTTTGGAATTTAGTTGGATCTCTTAAAAAATCAACAAGTTCTTGGACGTCTTGCTTAGCTTCTTCACACCCAGCCACATCTTTAAAAGTAGTCTTAACTTTTCCACCTTCCATTAACTTGGCTTTACTTTTGCCAAAAGACATAGGCCCACCTTTTCCAGACATGCCGCCCTGCATCTGCCTCATAAAGAAAAAGAAAATACCAAGAAGAAGAATAATTGGAAATGCTCCAACTAATAACTGCGACCAGATTGAGGGCTGCTCAATTTTTTCATATACAGCAATTATTCCATTATCTTGAATAGCATTATCGACAGCTTCATCTTTTTTAAATATCGGATGTGTGGTCTCAAATTTTGAACCATCAAGACGCTCGCCAGTAATTGTCATTTGATCGCCTTTGTAAACCACTTTAGCTACTCGATCAGATAAAACTTCTTCCTTAAATTGGCTATAGCTTATTTGCTCTGTAACTCCAGAGTTTTCAATATTATTAAATACATAAATTAACAATGATCCTAGAACGAACCAAACCGCAAGATTTCTTAAAACACTATTCATTATTTATAAGCTCCGTACAAATATATTTCACCTGATTGCTTTTTTGAAGCAGCAGGCTTAAAAGTTTGAACTATCTTGAATGATAATTCCATTTTTTTTCGAAGATTCTTTAACATACTATTTTGAAAAGTCTTCATGATAAATGAACCACTAGATTTTTCTAGATATTCTACAGCAGTGTCTAATGTTAAACAGTTCAGCTGATATATATTTTCGATATCTATTGCATTTATACCTGTTAAGTTGGGGGCTATATCAGAAATTACAAGACCAAAATTACCTTTTAAATTATGTATTAAATCTATCTCATTAATTTCTTCAATACTGCTCAAAAAGAAATGCACTCCATCTAACGAATCCATTTCTAAAATATCAACTGCGTATACATCAGATAGAGGTGATTTTTTTTTAATATATTGTGACCAACCTCCAGGTGCTGAGCCTAAATCTAAAACATTTTGTTTCTTTTTTAAAGCTTTAGTTTTTTGAATAATTTCATCAAGTTTGAAAACTGCCCTGGTTCTATAACCTTGTTGTTTTGCCTTATTTGCCCAATTGTCAGCATGCATTAGATATGCTTAACTTCAATAATCTCATATGTAAGTTTTCCTGAGGGTGTTCCGATAGAAACTTCATCATCAACAAATTTTCCAACAAGGCCTTTAGCAATTGGTGTATCTATGGAAATATGCCCTTTTTCAGGATTTGATTCGAGGTTTCCTACTATTTTATAACTAAGTTCTTTTTCGGCTCCAACATCATATAACTTTATTGTTGAACCAAACACCACCCTACCTGTTTCAGGGATATCTTTTACATCAATCACTTGTGCATTTGCAAGTGCGTTTTCAATTTCATTGATTTTAGCTTCCATGAGACCCTGAAGCTCTTTTGCGGCATGATATTCTGCATTTTCTTTCAAATCTCCATGCGCCCTAGCTTCAGCTATGGCTTCAGAAATCTTTGGTCTTTCAACAAATTTTAATTGTGATAGCTCTTCTTTTATAGCAAGTTCACCATCTTTTGTAATAGGAATTCTACTCATAGGATGATTATAGCAATTAAGTTGCCTATGTATTTATTTCTTGAAGAGTATTATAGGACCAATCAGTTTCTTTGCTTTCTAAGGCTTGCATTATTGCAAATGCACCAAACATGGTTGTTGTGCAGAAAATCTTATTTTGAAGAGCTGTTCTTCTTATAGCAGCAGAGTCTTGAATTGATTGCTTGCCCTCAGTTGTATTAATAATAAGGTCGATCTCATTATTTAGAAGGCTATCTACAGTATGGGGCCTTCCTTCGTTTACTTTATTTATCCTTCTTACATCATAATTCATTTCTTTTATATAAGATGCAGTTCCTCCTGTCGCAACCATTTTAAATCCTCTATCAACAATTATTGGCACTAGTTTATCTAAATATTTTTTATCGCTATCTTTAACACTAACGAAAACTGTTCCTGATCTAGGCATGCTTTTATTAGCTCCCTTTTGAGCTTTTGCATAGGCTTCACCAAAATTAATACCTATTCCCATAACCTCACCTGTAGATTTCATTTCAGGTCCAAGAATTGGATCTACTAATGGAAATTTATCAAACGGCATAACGGCCTCTTTTACAAAAGATAAGCCTTCTGGGAGATTACTATTAAATTTTTGATCGTCTAATGATTTTCCAATCATTGCTTTTGAAGCAACTTTTACAAGAGAATTTCCTATAGCTTTTGAAATAAAAGGTACAGTCCTGGAAGCTCTGGGATTTACTTCGATTATATATACATCATTTTCTTTTACAGCAAACTGTATATTCATAAGGCCAAGAATATCTAGCTCTTTTCCTATCTTTATGGCTTGGTTGGATATTTCATCTTGTATTTCTTGAGAGAGACTATATGGAGGCAATGAACATGCTGAATCTCCAGAATGAATTCCTGCCTGTTCTATATGCTGCAGGATTCCACCAATCTTAATATTGTTCCCATCTGATACAACATCAACATCTACTTCAATTGCATCAGTAAGATAGCTGTCTAAAAGAATGGGTTTGCTATTTGAAACTTCTACAGCCTCTGTA
>Ga0206682_10004185_pt1 | contig 11920 bp, 11 predicted proteins | sample M240m12015metaG_FD_155444 | JGI IMG/M metagenome (GOLD analysis project Ga0206682, IMG submission 155444) | Ammonia-oxidizing marine archaeal communities from Monterey Bay, California, United States - M2 40m 12015 | ecosystem: Environmental > Aquatic > Marine > Intertidal zone | place: USA... | reverse complement strand
AAACCATTAACTTCTCTCAAATGTATTGAAATTAAAAAAGATATGGGTTGGTGTGATGATATTTATTTACCAAAAAAATATAACAAACTCATTAAAATAGAAAAAAATATCAAACATGAAAAGCTAAAGAGAAAAGATCATAAGTATGATTTACTAATTCCAATAAAATACAACTTCAAAAGACCTATTTCTGATTTAGGAAGCTGTATATTTATTCACTTAACCAAAGATTATAAGCCTACGGCTGGATGTATTGCTTTAAAGAAAAAAGATTTTTTAATTATACTTAAATTAATTAAAAAAAACTCTAAAATAAAAATTTTTTAAAACCTCTTACCAAAAATACTTGATCCGATTCTTACATACGTTGAAAAATGTTTCGTAGCTATAAGAAAATCTGATGACATCCCCATACTTAATTCATTTAGATCTAAAGTCTTATTCAATTTATTCATCTCATCAAAATAGTCTTCCGGATCGATATTTGCTGGAGGAATACACATCAGTCCGATTAAATCTAAACCAATCTCCTTACAGTATAATGCTAGTTGGCCAATATCAGTTTTGTTGACACCTGATTTTTGATTTTCATCACCAATATTAACTTGTAAAAATATTTTAATTTTTTTATTTATCTTATTTTGTTCATCTGCAATTTTTTTGGCAAGCTTTTGGCTATCTACTGAATGGATATAATCAAATATTTGAACAGCAATTTTAACCTTATTTGTTTGTAATTTACCGATCATATGTAATTTTATATTTAAATTTATCTTTTTAATTTCTGTCCATTTTTCAAATGCTTCCTGGACTTTGTTTTCACCATAATCTACATGACCATGGTCTATAAGTGGCAAAATTTTATCAATTTTAAAAGTTTTAGACACTGCAACAATTTTAGGATTATTATTGATATTTAATTTATTAAGATAAGTACTAATATTACTCTCAATATCTAATAAATTTTTTACAGTATTATGCATACAAATATGATTAGTAAATATTACTTTATAAATAAATTTGATACAAATAATATCAATAATCAGGACAAACAAACTGCCATTATCTATAGAAATTATTCTTTAAATATAAAAAATGAAGATCTTATTTTAAAAATTAAAAATCATTGTAAAAAAAGAAGAATAAAATTTTATTTATCTAATAATATAAAACTAGCACTGAAATTTAATTTAGATGGAGCTTATATTCCCTCTTTTAATAAAAATACTAATCACTTAGCTTACTCTTATAAAAAAAATTTTGATTTAGTTGGATCTGCGCATAATCAAAAAGAAATAAGAATAAAAGAAAGACAAGGTGTAAATAAAATTTTTATTTCTTCTTTATTTAAAAAAAACAAAAATTTTCTAGAAATTAATAAATTTAAGTTACTCTCTAAAATGACCAGATTAGATGTTGTGGCTTTAGGTGGAATTTCTAAAAAAAATTTAAAAAAACTTAGCCTTCTATATGACCCAGATTTTGCAGGTATATCTTATTTTGAATAAAAAAAAGGCCCCTTAAAAAGGGGCCCTTTTAGTAATTTAAATCTAATTTAAATTAGAATGCAAATGAAAGACCTAAGTTCCATAATGATTCTTCGTTACCTGAAGTAGTTGCATTTTCAGCTTCTGTTTGGCTAGCTGAAATTGTCATACCACCAGTAGTGTACGCAACTGAAATTGCTGAGAACTCCTGATCAAAAGATGCTCCAGTTGTTTCATGCGTTTCACTTCCGTAAGAAATTGAAAGATCATCACTTACTGAGTAAGATATTTGGTAAGAACTTTGTTCTTGCGCAGTAATACCAGATCCAGAACCGTAGTCATTAATTGACATACCAGCTGAAACAGGTCCAAAAGCAAATGAAGCTTTCATAACTGTTACATCTCCACCTTCTGCAGCATCAGTTCCTCCAGTTGAACCAAAACCATAACTGATTGAAGCACCTTCAATACCAGTATAAGTTAAAGCATAACTAACATCAGAGTCTCTACCAGCTCTAGCACCAGTGTATGATACTTTAGCATCTAATCCATCAACAAAAGTTGGTAATGCCCATAGTAATGTTTTTTCATCACCAATTGCACTTGTTGGCGCAGTGTAAGTGAAAGTGTTATTCCAAATATCACCTGCAGCCGTAGTGTCGATAGTGTCTACCGCAGCAGAAGCACCTTCACCAGCAAATGTGATTGTTCCCATTGCATCTGAACCTACAGATAGAGAATGACTATCAAATGGAGCAGTTGATGCAGTTACACCATCACCTTGGTCAATAATAAAAGATAAAGATACATTCATACCGTTATCCATTTCACCACCACCTGTGAAAGTTAACTGGTTACCCATTGACATTTTTCTACCGTCTTGATCATTCACATTAGAAAAGTTTTTCATGTTGAATGAAGCACTTCCAGCAACTGACATTTCGCCAGCGTATACTGAAGTAGCAACTAAAGAACTTGCTAATGCAGTAAGTCCTATTTTTTTAAAGTTGTTCATATTAATTACTCCTTATTGTTAATTGTTATTATTAATAATAAACGAGGTATATTTACCATTAAGATCAAAAATTTATCAAATTAATCCCTATTTTATTGAAAAAATTAAAATGTGTTGTATTTTTGTATCACTTTTTCTAAATATTTAGATTAAATTACTAATTTCAACGAATTTATGATGTATAAGCAAAAAAATATGAGCTCAAAAAAATACTTAATTAAAATCTTAAAAATCTTAGGTTTTGTAACTTTATTTGGTTTTTTACAATATGGATGTAATGGAAAACTTCCTGGTGGTGATGCAAGAAAATTTCCTGCTGATCCAGAATTAAGGGTTAAAAAAAATCTTGAAGAGGGTCGTGGATTTAAATTGAACGATGCATTCAAATCTGGATCTAAAGGTGGTGTTTTTGAATTTGCAAGCTCTAACGAACTATGGAGAGCTTCTCTAGATGTAATTGATTTTATGCCACTTGCTTCAGTTAACTATAGCGGAGGCATTATCATTACAGATTGGTACACGAATGAAAACAGTCAAAATGAAAGTATTAAAATTACTATTCGTTTTCTTACCAACGAAATTCGATCAGATGCTCTAAACATTAAGGTTTTTACAAGAAAGTGTAAAGAAAGTTTAATCAACTGTAAATATATCGAATCTAATAAATTATTAATTGCTGAACTTAAAAAAGAGATTTTAAAAAAAGCAACTAAGTATCAATTGGAAGACAAAGAAAATAAGAACCAGAAGAACAAGAAGAAATAGATATATTTTAAATCATAGAGATCATAATAAATAATTTGTTTGTGGAAAGATATAATTTTAAAGAGATAGAAACAAAATGGCAAAAGATTTGGGATAAAGAAAAAAAATTCTCCACCAAAGTAGATAAAAATAAAAAGAAATTTTATTGTCTCGAAATGTTTCCCTATCCATCTGGAAAAATTCATATGGGTCATGTGAGAAATTATACTATTGGCGATGTATTAGCTAGATACAAAACTTTGCAAGATTTTAATGTGCTTCACCCTATGGGATGGGACTCTTTTGGTATGCCAGCCGAAAATGCTGCTAGACAAAATAAATTAGATCCCAAGACATGGACTGAGAAAAATATTTCCATTATGAAAAATCAGTTAAAAAAACTAGGTTTATCCATTGATTGGGATAAAGAAATATCTACTTGTTCACCTGATTATTACAAACATCAACAAGAATTTTTTTTAGAACTTTATGATAAAGGATTGGTCTACAGAAAAGAAAGCTACGTAAACTGGGATCCAGTTGATAAAACAGTCCTAGCAAATGAACAGGTCATAGATGGCAAAGGATGGCGTTCAGGTGCAATAGTTGAGCGAAAAAAACTTAATCAGTGGTTTTTTAAAATTACTAATTTTGCCAAGGAACTTTTAGAAAGTTTAGACAACCTAAATAATTGGCCAAATAAAGTAAAAATCATGCAAAAAAATTGGATTGGAAAATCATATGGTTGTGAAATTAAATTTCAAATTAAATCTGATAGAGAAATTAATGAAATAAAATGTTACACTACAAGACCAGATACTTTATTTGGTATGTCTTTTCTGGCACTATCTACTGATCACCCTATTGCAAAATTTTATCTAAATGATCCAGAATTTATTAAATTTAAGACAGAATGCTCTAAAACTGGTACAACAGAAGAGTCAATTGCAGCAGCTGAAAAACTTGGATTTAAGACGGATTTATTAGCTATTAATCCTTTAGATGAAAATATTAAAGTTCCTGTTTATTTTGCTAACTTTGTTTTAATGGATTATGGCCTAGGTGCTGTGTTTGGTTGTCCCGCGCATGACCAAAGAGATCTAGATTTTGCCAAAAAGTATAAATTAAATATTACACCAGTTGTTAGACCTGAAAAAGATAAAGACTTTTTAATTAATGAAAAAGCTTTTACAGAATCTGGCTATTTATTTAATTCAAAATTTTTAAACGATTTAAAAGTACCAGACGAATCTATAAATAAAGCAATAGACTACTTAGAAAAGAATAATATTGGTCAAAAAAAAATAAATTATAGATTAAAAGATTGGGGAATATCTCGTCAAAGATATTGGGGATGCCCTATTCCAATTGCCTATGACGAAAACAACAATCCAGTAAAAATCCCAAAAAATATGCTTCCTGTACAACTACCAAAAATTAATCAACTTAGTTCTGTTGGAAATCCTCTAGATGAAATGTCAGCATGGAAAAATATTACAATTGATGGAAAAAAATACACCCGAGAAACTGATACTCTTGACACATTTGTTGATTCTTCATGGTATTTTTTAAGATTTTGCTCACCCCATAATCAAAACTACGGATTTAATATTGATGAAGTGAAATATTGGATGCCGGTAGATCAATATATTGGTGGGGTTGAGCATGCTATTCTACATCTTTTATATTCTAGGTTTTTTATGCAAGCTTTGACGTATCAAAATAATACATTTGATATTAAGGAACCGTTTAACGGTTTATTTACGCAAGGTATGGTTTGCCATGAAACTTATAAAGATAAAGATGATAATTGGATAAGCCCTGATGAATTAATATCTAAAGATGGAAAAAAATTTTTAAAAGATACTGAAGACCCTATCAAAGTAGGTCCTTCAGAATCAATGTCAAAATCAAAAAAAAACACAATTGATCCTGAGAAAATTATAAAAGACTATGGTGCTGACTCTGTTAGATTGTTTATATTGTCTGACAGTCCTCCCGAGAAGGATATTCAATGGTCAGATGAAGGAATAAAATCATCTTATAAATTTATTCAAAAATTATGGGTTTTAAATCAAAAAATTATTGAAGAAATAGAAGCTGACCATCCACCTACTTCAAATAATAATTTAGAGAAAATAACTAACAAATTTCTTAAAGAAGTTACTCAGAACATAGAAAGTTTTGCATACAATAAAATTATTGCTAATTTTCATGAAATTTATTCGTCTGTAAATAAAGAGATGTTAAATAAAATTGAAAAAGGAAAATTAGTTGATAATTACAAAAAAATATTAATAGCTATCAGTCCTGTGATACCTCATTTTTCAAATGAGTGTATGGTAATGTTAAACGTTAATGAACAAATATTGTGGCCCAAAATAGATGAAAAAATTTTATTAGAGGAAAATATTAAATTTATAATTCAGTTTAATGGCAAAACAAGAAAGATTATAATTTCAGAAAAAGGTACTGGTGAGGATTTGTTGTTACAAAAAATTAAAGAAGATAGTAAATTAAATAAGTTTTTAGATAATAAAAATATTCAAAAAAAGATATTTATCCCGAACAAACTAATTAATATAATAACTAACTAGAATGATAAAAATAAAAATTATACTCATATCTTTAATGTTTTTACTAGCAAATTGTGGCTTTAGCCCAATATATGTGAAGAATACAAATAATAATTTTTCTATTGAGAATGTAATTTATAATGGAGATAAAGAACTTAATAATTTTTTAAAAACTAATTTGAACCAGTACAAAAATGAAGAAGCAAATAAAAAAGTTGATATTGAAGCTATAAGTGAATACGAAAAAATTATTTTAACTAAAAATAATGCAGGTAAAGTAACAAATTACAAACTAATAGCAAAAGTAACTTTTTTAATAAAATCAACTGATAGAAAAATTTATATTATTGAAGAAAGAGTTATCAACACCATGGATGATAAATTCGAAGAAGCAAAAAAAGAAAAGGCTGTTAAACAAAGCTTTGCTACATCAATATCCAGCAAGCTTGCATCAGAACTAATTATTAATTAATGATTTTAAAAAATTATGAAATTAATAAGATAAATCAAAATATTAATCATTTTATATTATTTTATGGAAAAAATGAGGGCTTAAAAAATGAAGCTCTTGATACTTTAATAAAAAATAAAAATAATATTTCAAATTATGATGAAAAAGAAATACTAGATAATGAAAATAATTTTATTGAAAGTATTTTATCTAAATCCCTTTTTGAACTAGAAAAAATTGTTGTTATTAAAAGAGCTACAGATAAAATTTTAAATATACTCCAAACTTTGCAGTTAAAAAAATTAGAAGAAGTTACAATTATAATAAACTCTGAAAATTTAGATAAAAAATCAAAATTAAGAAGTTTTTTTGAAAGAGATAAAAAATTAATTTGTGTTCCTTTTTATCCTGATAATGATCAAACATTAACAAAATTAACATATAATTTTTTAAGAAAAAAAAATATTTCAATTTCACCTTCGAATGTAAACTTGATTGTAAATAAATGCAACGGAGATAGAGAAGCACTGTTCAATGAACTACAAAAAATTGAGTATTTTGTTAAAAATGGAAAAAAAATTAATAATCAGAACATATCAAAATTAATTAATTTAAGTGAAAACCATAGCATATCGGAATTAGTTGATAATTGTCTTGCTCAAAACAAAAAAAAAATAATAAATATTTTAAACGAAAATAATTTTAGTAATGAAGACTGCATGATAATTGTTAGATTTTTTCTAATAAAAGTAAAAAAATTACTTACATTATCAATGATTTTTGAGATTAATCAAAATATAGAACTTACAATCTCCTCTGCAAAACCACCAATTTTTTGGAAAGAAAAAGAGATTACAAAACAGCAAATTCAAAAGTGGAGACCTAAAAATATAAAACAACTTATCTACGCATTAAGTGAAATTGAATTGCAAATTAAAAAGAATATAAATAATTCAACAAATTTAATTACAGATTTTATTTTGAGCCAATCTTCTGTTGAAGTTAATAGTTAGATTTGATTATATCTATAATTTTATTTAACTGATCTAAGTCTTTATATTCAAAAGAAATTTTTCCTTTATTTCTCATATTATTTCGTATTTCTACATTTAATCCAATTTTATTGGATATTGAAAGCTCAAGAGCTAAAATATTGGTATCTTTTGTAGTCTTTGACTTTTGTTTTTTTTTTTTAAATAATTGAACAAATTTTTCTGCTTGTCTTACAGATAATTTTTTTTCGATAATTTTGTTTGCAACAAATGAAGCATTTCCTAACCCAACTAAAATTTTTGCATGGCCAGCGGTTAGTTTTTGTATTTCTATTAGTTTTATAACTTCGACTGGTAGGGTTAATATTCTTAATGAATTAGTTATATAGCTCCTACTTTTACCTATAAATTTTGATACTTTTTCCTGGTCATAAGAAAATTCATCAATCAATCTTTTATAACCCTGAGCTTCTTCCAGCGGATTTAAATCATGTCTTTGAACATTTTCAACTATTGCAAATTCTAAAGATTTTAAATCATCTGCCTCAGTGATTACAACAGGAACCTTGTGAATTCCTGCTCTTTGTGCAGCTAACCATCTTCTTTCACCAGCAATTATTTCGAATTTTGAATTTTCATTATTTGATTTTCTAACAATGATTGGTTGTATCACTCCTCTTTCTTTTACAGAATTTGTTAAGTCCTCCAAGTTTGTCTCATCAAAATTTTTTCTTGGTTGGTACTTGTTTGGTATTATGTCACTTACCGGTAATTGATTTTTTTGAACCTCTACTTTGGTTTCTCCAATTAACGATGATAAACCCCTTCCAAGACCCTTTTTAATTTTATCCATTAAGCAGCACTTCCAATTGTAGACTCTTGATTTATAAATTCGTCAGTAAAATTAAAATAAGATTTACTGCCAGGACAGGATTTGTCATAAATTAAAACTGGCATTCCATGTGAAGGTGCTTCTGATAATCTAACATTTCTCGGAATTACTGTTGAGTAAACTTTTTCATTAAAATAATCTCTAGCTTCTTTTTCTACTTGGGAAGAAAGCTTGTTTCTTTTGTCATACATAGTCAAAAGGATCCCTCTAATTTTTAAATCAGGATTTAAACTTACTTTTATCCTTTCAATAGTTTTAATTAGTTGGGTTAATCCCTCAAGAGCAAAGAATTCTGTTTGTAAAGGTACCAGAAGTGAATTTGAGCATACAAGCGCCATGACTGTTAGAAGACTTAAGGAAGGCGGACAATCAATTAATACATAATCGTATGATCCTCTAGAATTGTTTAAATAAGGGCTTAATTTAGCTTTTAATATAAAGGCCCTATTACTGTCATCAGCCGTTTCAACCTCAAGTCCGGATAGATCTACATTAGAAGTTATAATATCTAAATTTTCAAACTGTGTCTTTTTGATTATATCGTTAATTTCTCGAGTTCCATTCAGTACGCCATAGATTGTGTCACTTGAGTTATCTACATTAGATAATCCAAGACCTGTTGTGGCATTTCCCTGAGGATCTAAATCAATAACTAAAATTTTTTTATTAAGTTGAGTTAATCCAGCTGCTAGATTAATAACTGTTGTTGTTTTTCCAACCCCACCCTTTTGATTTATTACTGAAATAATTTGCATTTAATTTTTCTTATATCTTTTTTTATTTTTCTTAGTAATTTTTTTTATATTTAATAAAAATGAGTCCTCATTCGTTAAACTTTTTTTTTCAATGTACTCTAAATCCCAATCGTTTTTAGAATTTTCAAATATTTTTTTTCCACTCTTTCCCATAAAAAAAATTAAATTTTTATATTTTGAAAAATTTTCATAAACTAAATCTAAAACTATTGGCATTGGCTTGAAAGCTCTTGACATTATAGTGCCTGTTTCCAAATTTTTTATTTCAAAAATATTTTTTTGAAAAATTTTTGTATTTAAATTTAGTTTTTCTGAAACTTCCTCTAAAAAACGGCTTTTATGGTAGCTTTTTTCATAAAGATGTACGTTCATACTATTTTTCATGTTTTTGAGTATAATTGCTACTACAATTCCAGGCATACCACCTCCTGAACCTAAATCTATGGTTGTATTTTGATTAAAATCAACAAAATCAATAATTTGTGCAGAATCAATAATATGACGCTCAATTATATATTTTTTTGATGATGTTTTTTGGCTGATTATGTTAATTTTTTTATTTTTTTCAATAATCATGGATACATAGTTTTCAAAGTCTAAAAATGTTTCACGTGAAACATTTAAGTCATTAAGTTTAGAATATGAGTTTAAAATTTCCTGATCCATTAAGCTATATGCTTAATAGACTTTCTTTTAACGTGTGACAACAAAATATATACAGCAGCTGGAGTAACTCCATCAATTCTCAGTGCTTGACCCATTGTTTTTGGTTTTATTTCCTTAAATTTTGCTTTTACCTCATTTGACAATCCTGAAAGGCCATCATAGTTGATTCTATCAGGTATTATAAGATTTTCATCCCTTTTAAAGGCTAAAATATCAGCTTTTTGCTTCTTCAAATAACCCCTATAATGAGCGTTAATTTCAACCTGTTCGTCTATCTCATTGCTAAAAAAAGGTATATCGGTCCATATTTCTCTAATTTTACTCATATCAACTCCTTTTTGAGTTAATATTTCATTAGAATATCTTAAAATACCGTCTTTTGCTATTTTTATGCCAAATTGATCGGCTTTGTTGGGTGATATAGTTGATTGACCCATTTTTACATTTATTTGGTTAATTTTGGCCAATTTATCAAGATAAAGAGGTTTTCTTACATCGCCAATTAATCCAATTTCTATTCCTTTAGCAGTTAATCTTTGATCTGCATTATCAGATCTTAGACTTAATCTATATTCAGCTCTTGATGTAAACATTCTATATGGTTCTGCCACACCTTTAGTTACTAAATCATCGATCATTACTCCTATATAAGCATCAGATCTATCAAGAATAAAAGGTTCTAATTTTTTAAAAGATTGTGCAGCATTAATCCCAGCTATGAGACCTTGAGCAGCCGCTTCTTCATATCCTGTCGTTCCATTAATCTGACCTGCAAGGTAAAGATTGCCAATCTTCTTAGTTTCAAGTGTTAAAAACAGCTCTCTTGGATCAATATAGTCATATTCTATAGCATATCCTGGTCTTATAATAGATACATTCTCTAAACCATTGATATTATTACATATTTCTTGTTGTACATCAGCTGGTAGTGATGTGGAGATACCATTTGGATAAATTGTATGGTCATTTAGCCCTTCAGGCTCTAAAAATATCTGGTGTCGACCCTTATCAGCAAATTTTACAATTTTGTCTTCTATCGATGGACAGTATCTTGGTCCAACACCTTGTATGTTGCCAGAGTACATAGCACTCTTAGATAAATTTTTTTCAATAATTTTATGAACCTTATCGTTAGTGTAAGTCATATGACATGAAACTTGTTTGTTAATATTTTTTTTAGTTAAAAAAGAAAAAAAATAAGGATCATCATCTGCAAATTGTTCTTCTAGGTTTTCATAATTAATTGTTCTTGAATCAAGTCGGGGAGGGGTTCCTGTTTTTAATCTTCCTATTTTAAAATTATATTTTTCTAATTGTTCACTTAATCCTGCTGAAGGTTTTTCATCATATCTTCCAGCGGGTGTTCTTTCATCGCCTATATGTATCAAACCATTTAAAAAAGTGCCCGTTGTAAGTATTAGCTTAGAACATAAAATCTTTTTGCCTTCTTTAGTTATAAAGCCATTTATTGTATTATTATTAAAAATAAACTTTATTACTGGATCAGAAAAAATCTTTAGATTACAGTAATTTACAAGTTTTTTTTGCATATATTTACGATATAACGATCTATCAGATTGAGTTCTTGGTCCTCTTACAGCTGGACCTCTACTTCTGTTTAATAATCTAAATTGAATACCAGACTTATCTGCAACCTCACCCATAACACCATCTAGAGCATCTATTTCTCTTACCAAATGACCTTTGCCCAAACCACCAATTGCTGGGTTGCATGACATCTCTCCAATTGTTTCTATCTTGTGAGTAAATAAAGCAGTGTTAACACCTAATCTTGCAGAAGCTGCAGCTGCTTCACAGCCCGCATGACCTCCACCTATTACTACAACATCGAATGATAAATCATTTTTCATAAACTAAATTTATAACTGATTATTATATTTACAAGGAGCGTTTAGATTTGCTTAAATCAGCTCTATTATCACCGTTTTTTAGTTAAAAAGGCTTAAAATGAAATAAAATGGGGTATTATTTGCCTATACAGAAATCGTTGAAAATACTGCCTAATATCTCCTCAACATCGACTTTTCCAACTATCATACCAAGATGTCTAGTAGCTAATCTTAAATCTTCTGCAGCTTTATCAAAGTCCTCAACTTCTTTTTTTTTATTAAAATTTTTAAGTTGCTCTAAACACTGTTCAAGATGTTGTCGGTGTCTTTCTCTGGTAATTAAAATATCATCACTTGATACAAATTTATTTTTTAAATTATCTTTTATTCTTAAAATTAATTCATCAATGTTTAAATTTTGTTTAATAGAAATTAATACATGATTTAATTTTTTAATCTCAGGTTCAATATCTCCTTCCAAAAGATCAGATT
>Ga0206682_10004183_pt1 | contig 11922 bp, 7 predicted proteins | sample M240m12015metaG_FD_155444 | JGI IMG/M metagenome (GOLD analysis project Ga0206682, IMG submission 155444) | Ammonia-oxidizing marine archaeal communities from Monterey Bay, California, United States - M2 40m 12015 | ecosystem: Environmental > Aquatic > Marine > Intertidal zone | place: USA... | reverse complement strand
GTATCGCGTCGGTTCGAGTCGCTCTCCGCGGCGTTTGTGGGGTCGACTCGGGCGAACCGCTCGGCGCCGTCGTGTACGGCGATTCGTTCGTCCCGGGCGGGGTTCGATCGCGGGACGGTCGGGTTACACCGCTGGTGCTCACGTCGAGCGTACCGCTCGTCCGCGCGTGGCCCGCGGACGGCGCCGAGACGGAGGCGTGCGAGGGCGCGAGGGACGCGACGAAGAAAATCGTCAAGGACGCTCGGCTCAACTTTCGTAAACGAAGGTTACGCGCCGCCGAGAAGAGGCGCGCGGCGCGCAAAAGCGAACACAAGGACGAGGTCGAGGTCGAACACGAGGTGAAGACATCCATCGCGGACGATGAGGTGTTTCTGGACGACGAGCTCGACTTTGAGAGCGAGGGTGACGAGAACGCGGCGCCCGGCGACGAACCGACAAAACTAACAATCGAACCGGCGGACGACGAAGACTTCTTCGCGTTGTCCGACGATGAAGACGACGCCGATACCGGTCAGGCGTTCGCGCCGCTCACCTCTCGGTACGTCGTCGACGAATCCCTCGCGCTCGGACCCTCGCTGCTGGTCCCGAAACCCGAGCCAGTGCTGGCCTTCGTCGAGCCGGGAAACTTTTGTTTGGATCCGCGCGTTTTCGACGTCGTGTCGGGGGACGACGGCGCGAGGCGCGGGGAGTGGCACGTGTTCGACAACGGCGTCGCGTTCGTCCCGGACCACGGCGTGCCGGTTCACCTCGCCATCGGCGCCAACGTGGGGACGATTGATATCCACGACGCGTTGGTGGACGTCGACGGCGCGGCGGATTACGCCGCGGGGCCGATATGCGTGTTCAGGCTCACCGACGACGGCGGCGCGCTCGCGCCCTCGCACCTGTTCCGATCGAAACTGAACGACAAAGACGCCGGATCGACTTCCTCGATCGCGTTCTCGCTCGCGACGCTCGGGGAGAAGTCGAAGCGTCACTTTAACCGAGTGGTGGTTCCGAGGTGGAGGCGCGTCGCGGCGGCGGCGGCGGAGACCCTGGACGGCTGCGAGGTGAGGACCGGTCTCGGCGCCTACGCGGGCGCCACGCCGTCGCAGGCGTGGGCGTGCGGCCGCGCGAGGTCCACGCGCGAACGCGCGGGTGGGATCGCGATCGCGTCCGCCGCGGCCAACGCGGCGGCATCGGCGGCGCACAAGCGGTTCCAGACCAGGGAGCCGGACTCCGCCGTCCTCGCCGCGGCGGGCGCGCTGGTCGGAAAATCAATCGCGGAAGCGTCATCGGATCCGATGGATCTCACAGGAGGAGATGAGTTAACATCCGATGACTTTACATCCGACGCCGACGTCGTCGATGTCACCTTACTGACCGGTGCGCCGGACGGGTGCCAGGATGACGTGTTCGAGTCGCTGCGGGAGTACGCGTCTGGCTCGGCGGCTTGGATCGAGTGCGAGGTTCCCGCGCCCGGGTTCGGGCCGACTTCAATCCACGCACTCGCCGCGACGCTCACCTCACGCGTCGCCGCTCGTGTACACGCGGCGAGGGATGGGGCGGGTACTAGGCTGAAGAAGAGCAGGGTGTGCCTCATCGCGAGGACGTACGCGCCGCCGGGTACGATCGCGGGCGCCGTTCGCGAGGCGCTCCGTTCGGCTTCTACTTCTGAGATGAGGTTGAGGCTGGGCGCGGTGACCGCGTGCGTCGCGGCGGATGGATTCTTCGCCGACGCGGAGCGATCACCCGCGTTCGGGTCACTCGCGCAGGTGACCCCGCCGGCGGTGGATAACGTCATCGTGCTTCCCTCGGGCGCCGCGTCGAGTGGGAACGGGGTCAACGTCGCTTCGAATTCATCCGCCGTCGCGGCTCCCACTTCGCAGGAGCTTCTCGCGGACGCCAGCGCGTGGATCCGCGCGGCGGTTCGGTCACACGGCGGCGACGTGAACGTCACCGTCGGTACCAGGCGGCTGCTCAGCAGCCCGCTCGCGGCGGCGACCACGACGGGACGCGGTTACGGAGAGAAGATTATCGAAGAAGTCGCTCCGTGCCACGCGAGGCTGCTTCGGTGCGCCCGCGACGTTACTTCCAACGACGTCGCGTGGCGCCGCGTCGCCGCGGTGGGTGACCTTGACCTCGATCGCGTCGTCGCAACCGTCCGCGGGCTCTTCGCGTCCGGCAGAAGGGCGCCGCCCAAGACGGCGGATGAGCTTCAACGGATGACGCCAAACGAACGGTGAGCGTTTTTTTTTCTCTAACTGTTTGCCCATACTATAACTTTGTGTTTTACAGGCTTGCGTACGACCTCACCCGGTTTCTCGAGCTGGACCCCAACGCACCGACGGTCATGCACGCCGAGATCGTCGCCACGCTGGCAGACGGCGACGCGCGCACGGTCAGGTGCGTGTACAACTCCACAGCAGCCGCGCCATTCTCCGACAAATTCTCCAATAATCACGAATTCACCGGCGATGTGGCAACCGAGGTTCAAATAATCGTCTCGGGTCGCGGCGTCGGCGGCGACGGGCTGGACCTCGCGGGTCGCGTGCGATCCTGCGCGCACCGCGGTCCTCAGCCCGAATCGCTCATGACGATGACGTCGTTGAGTGAGGAGGATCGAGGGGCGATCGCGACGCGGTGTAAAGAGGAGGCGGAGTTACCCGACGGCTGGTACTACGACGGCGCCGTTTACGTTTCGTACGACGGGCTGACTCGAACCGACGAACACCCGAGGCTCGACGAGTACGTCGCGCAGTACGTGAAGGGGCTGAACGAGGCGATCGTGGAGAGGAACGCGCGCGCGGAGGAGGCGAGGAACGCGTTGCGCGGGGTGAGTGTAACCGCGGACGAGGTGACGGCTTGAGCGGTTTATTAGTGAAATGAATTTATAGTCTACGCACGTAAGCGCCGAATCGAACTTACCGACGCTACCACTGAACCTCTGCGCCGTCCCACGCGAAGAACCTACCGGTGTCCGACTGGTCCTTCTCCCCGACGATCTTGAGCAGCGCGGACGCGCTGAACTCCGGCGTGAACAGCTTCTCCGGCGGCACGTTCTTCTTAAACGGTTGAGACAAGTCTGTGTCCACCGTCCCGGGGTGGAGTAAGATGAAGCTCACCTGGTGCTTCTTCCGCGCAAACTCGATCGCGCAGTTCTTCGTCAGCTGGTTCAGCGCCGTCTTGGACGCCCTGTACGAGTACCACCCACCGAGCCCGTTATCGCCTATGGAGCTCACCCTGGCGGACAGGTTAGCCACGATCGCGGGCGGGCCCCCGGAATCCGCCGCGGATCTGGCGCTCGCCTCCATCAGCAACGGCGATAGCGCCTTGGCGACGAGCGTCGGTCCCATCGCGTTCACCCTGAACGATCGCATCATCGCCGCTTCGTCGATGCGCGCGATGCTGGTCTCCGGCGCCATCTCACCCTTGACGTGCAACACCGCCGCTGTTTGCACCACCACGTCTACGCGGCCGTGCTTCGATTTGACCGTCTCCGCCGCTTCGGTGATTGACGTCGAGTCCTCCACGTCCAGTCTCACCACGGTCAGCCGTGTGGGATACGCCGCCTTGAGCGTGTGTAGCGCGGTGGCGTTGTCTGGGTCCCTGCATGTGGCGACGACGTGCCCGCCGGCGGCGGCGGGTCGGCCGGCCATCGACGCGTCCTCGTTCTGCAGGAGCTGTCGGACCATCTCGAGGCCGATGCCTCGGCTGGCGCCTTGCACGAGGGAGACGTGCGGGGATGTTGGGTCGTCCGTGCGAACGGACGCGGTCGCGAACGATCGCGTGAGCGCCGCGTTCCGCCGCCCGGTATGACCCACGAGCGACCGGCGCCACTCGGCGGTCATCCCGGTGGATGCGTGCCGACGGGTAAGATGGGCCACCTCCGTTGAGACCTTTCGTGATGATGCCCGGCCGCTCGGGTGGGAGGTGGCGGCGCGGGAGAGGAGCGCGAGCATGGCGCCGCGACGGGTAATGGTGAGTGATGTGTGAGCGACGCGGACGTGTGCCTTTGGCCTTCGCCGCTTGTGAGAGTGCCGCGAGCGTGTATCGACGCGACCACTTTTTCTTCAGATTGCCATCGACGTGGCAAAACGCAGATCAGCCTCTGCGCTTTTTGGCGTTGAGCGGGTCTTCGAGTGTAGTCTGCGGTTGGCATTGACGCGCGTACAATGCAATACAACGATGCGAAATCTAACTAGGAGCTCTAATGCGGCGTGGCTAGGCCGCGTCTACGTGCTATGGAACCTAACGCGGAGGCTCGAAGGGTCTGCGTATGGGAAAGGAGAGAGGTGAGGACGGGGTTTCGCCAAGTGGAAAAAGCCAGCCGGGCGCGGATGCCAAAAGTCGGGTGGAGTCTCTCAGTCGCGCGTCTCGTCGTCACCTCAGACATCCAAGGAAGCAAAGCCTGCAGCATGAGCCTGTTGCGTCCAGACGAATCTGGCAGGGTGATCTAAAGTTCGGGCACTGCGAATGGTGTTTTCTGAGAAACGCCCTTATAGTCTTCATCACTGGTGACGAACGCCGACGCCGAGACTCCCGAGTTGAAAAAACCGGAAAAAGCGCGGGCCTCGACCCTCACGCCCGTGTGTCGTGTCGGTGAGATCACAATTTTATCAATCACGGAGAATCTGAGGGAATCCGAATTGTGTATATCGTCTTCCACGAGCAGGGCCGAGGTCTCGGCCGGGTAAAAGGAGAGAGGGGAAACCGGAAAAGTTTAGTTTGCGCACCGTTAATTTTGCGCCCCCTCGTCCTCACTCCTTCGATTGGATCGTCCGATACCCTGGATGCGCCTGTGGCGAATGGATCGTGGGTTTGACACGTCAGCGACTGAGCTGAGTTTGTGAAGTCGAGGCGTCCGAGTCGGGCTCGTGTGTCAGACGACGCCTCAGAATGTGTGTAACAAAGGAAGGTGTATCGTCACCGGGATGACTCCCTTGGAGAAATCCGCTAATGAGGCTCCTCATAAGCGTCGAGTGAGAACGGGTAAACAAAACCCCGGGTCGACCTCCTCCCGATCACGCGTCAGTTAGAGCTAATAGGTCAACACGAACCCCACCGAGGCCGACCAAGGCTGGTGGATTATGCCAGGGATAACTAAAGGTTTGATCGTCCTCCGCGGTGGCCCGGGAGTGTGGAGCGCCCGAAAAAACCAAAAACCAAAACCGCCCATGTGGCGCTAGAGTTCGGGGAAGCCCCGTTCGTCGGTGATGCGTAAGAAAAGGTTATCAACACGACGATCGCCGGCCTTGGCGAGTTCTGCCAGGGATAACTAAGAGTAGAATCGTCCTCCGCATCGAACGAAGGCTTCCTCGGGCGCGGGCGGCGGCGGCGGGTGCCGAGCGAAAGATGATGACAAAACGCAATCGAAAAGGGCCCAGGGCGCTCACCTGTCACCTGCGTCGTCGTGGGTGCTCAATCGGACGGGTGCCTAATCGCTCGCCGCCGCCGCTTTGCGCCTCGCGTTCCTGCGAGCCTTCCTCTCCTCGGAGAACAGCGGGTACTTGGCCGGCGGCCGCGTGGGAACGACGGGGACGGGCTCTGGCGCCGTGGGCAGATTCAGGTTCCGTGGATCCTTAGCCTTGTACTCCTTCAGCGGCCTGAGCGCCTTCTGCTTGACGGCGATCCATCGTAGGATGCGCTCGTCGGTGCGCATGTCGTGCTTCACGTCGTCAATCAGCGTGGGCGTGGTGTTGAATGACATCTGCACAAAGTGCGCCTGTGAACACGGGACGAACGGGGCACGGGGTCAGGACACGGGTTAGTTTGTTAGGTTTAGCGGACGAGGAAATGGCGGCCTGCGGATGGTTGTCGCCGGAAACGCGCGCGCGACGCCGCGGCGAGCGCCGTGAGGGCCGGCCGCGGGTGGTGGATCGATGCGGGACACGCACGTCGAAGTGTTTCTCTCCCGGGGACTTGAACTCGTAGGCGAGCGGCCGCGTGCCGAAGGAGGTTACGTCGGTGATGACGCCGCCCGCGTCGAGCACGCGGGTGCCCGCCCGCCGCAGGATGTCGGCGAGCTGCGCCCTCGGCGTCGCCGACTTGACGATGACCATGAGGTCGTAGAGGACCATGGTCGATCGTGTCGATGCCGGGACTGGGGTGTGAAGCGGAGGGCGCGCGCGCGAGTGCCGCGCTCGACTCTCCTGCTCGTGCGCGTTGCCGGAAGCGCGCGGTCGCAATGACTAACCGCCGAGCCTTCGGGCAAGCCTGAACTGCTTGAGACGAGCTCGATCGATTCGCTTTGAACTTTCGCCGTGTCTCGCGTTGCTCCGTGGGCAGTCGAGGCAGCGCGCGCAGGTGGCGCCGCGCTAGAGTTAGAGAGGGTTTCAAAATGAGCATCATGTCTTACAACGGTGCCGCCATCATCGGTGCGTGACCCCGACCGCCCTCGCGACGCACACGTCCCGCGACGTCGTACCCTGGACCGCCCCGAGATCTGACAACGGATCTCTCCGCGCCTCTTGGGCGCGGGAGATGTTTGTTTTAGGGTTGCCCCACGGACCGACGCCCGTCCCAGCACCCGACCCACCCCTCAGCACCCCATCTGACGCGTATCCCACACCCATCACCCGTCCAATCACGACAGCGATGTGCGGCAAGGAGTGCGTGGCGATCGCGTCCGACCTCCGCTTCGGCATCAACCAGCAGCAAACCACCGCGGTTGACATGAAGAAGATCTATAAGATACACGATCACCTGTACGTCGGCCTCTCGGGCCTGGCGACGGACCAGGCGACCCTGGCGCAGAGGTTCAAGTTCCGCCATAACATGTACGAGCTGAGGGAGGCGCGGAAGATGCGCCCGGAGACGTTCGCAAGCCTCGTCTCCGCAATGCTCTACGAGAAGAGGTTCGGGCCTTACTACGCCGAGCCCGTCGTCGCGGGCTTGGACGCGACTAACGGGTACAAGCCCTTCATCACCGGCATGGACCTGATCGGAGCGGCGGCGCCCACCGATAACTTCGTGGTGTGCGGCAACAACGAGGAGTCGCTGTTCGGCGTCTGCGAGAGCATGTACAAACCGGACCTGGAGCCGGAGGAGCTCTTCGAGGTCATCGCGCAGTGCATCCTCGCGGGCGTGAACCGGGACTGCCTCTCGGGATGGGGCGGCGTGGTGCACGTGATCTCCAAGGACAAGGTCATCACGCGCACGCTGAAGGGGCGCATGGACTGAGAGCGGCGCGTGCGCGGGGGGGTCAACACTAGTAGCTTAACTCGGGTCAATAGAGAACACACAAACATCAAAGAATCTCATGTATCTCATGCCGCCGGCGCTGATCCTGGACGATGACGACTTCGCCGTGGGTATCGACGGAGCGCGGGCCGTCGCGGTGGCGACCGCGTGCGCGCTAGCGGTCATCGCGCTCGTGGGTTGAGACGGACCGCGACGAGGGACGAGTATCGTAAAATCTAAAGAGAGTTACGTCGAGTCGCTACACCTAATTGGTCAGCCGCCCGGTTCCCATCTGCGCAACCTCCAGCTTCCGTTCCCAGTCCGCAGCCTTCAGCTCCAGCAGCTGCGTCTCGTTCTTCAGGTGCACGTACTCCATCACCCCCGGGTGTTCCGCGCTGTTGGACGCGGTGAGCAAGTTTTTGTTCAGCTTGTACGCCGCCGCGTGTTCCTTCTCGGCGACCTCGAGGTTAGCGTCGAAGGTACCCATGTAGTACCGCTTCTGGTCCATGTCCGCCTGGAGCTGCCGCATGCGCGCGGAGGCTTCGTCGAGCTGCCGCTTCAGTTTATTCACCGTCAGCGACGCCACGGCGAGGGAATCTTTTTGCTTTCCGAGTTCCGCGCTTCGCTCCTCGATTCTCTCCGCGAACTGTTGGTTCTCAATCTTGAGCTTCTCGAAGTCCACCGCGTGTAACACCTCGCCCATCTCCTCCTTCTGCCGCAGCGTGGACTCCGCGTGGGTGATCTGGTTCCGGAGCGTCTTGTTCGTCAGCGTCAGTTTCTCAACCGTGGATTCCTTGGCGTGAACGTACTGCTCCGAGTGCCTTTGCCATCGCGCCGGGTCCACCAGCCCGGTCCGTGGGTTCACCGCGCCGACCGCCACCTCCTTCTTGAAGTCATGCGCAGCCTTCTTGAGCTCCTGGAGGCATATCTCGACCTCGTCGCACGCGGCTCGGAGGTCCATGAGCCCGCGCTCGTTCGCCGCCTCGGTCTCCTCGCGAATCCGCTCGAGGAGCTCGGATTCCGCGGTGACCGCGTCGAGCCGCTCGGCGTCCGTCAGTTTCTCGCGGATCACCGGGACGTCCGCCTTGGCCTTGCTCTTCTTGCTCCCTTTGCTTCGCTTGGCGTTCGCGTCCTCGGCGTCCGTCTCGGTGGCGCGCTCCGACCCCGGGGGTGCGATCCGCGCGAGGTGAATCTCGAACAGGTCGTTCTCGTCCTTGAGGCGGTCGCACTCGGCGCGGAGCTCCGCGGTGCGCCGGCGACGCGCGTCCGCGTCCGCCGCGTCCGATGACATCGATCTCGGTCTCCCTCGGTGCGTCCCACCCGCTGGCGTCCACTCGCGTCCACCGACGGCGCGCGGGTCAAAGTGGGCTCCGGGCGCCCGGCCTGTTTTTGGAGAGCTTCCCGTTTTGGATTTTCCCCCGACTTTTTTCTGGGACCTCGCAGTGGAAAAAGCCAGAGCCACGACCGCCGCTTCTCTCACTTCGTGACGCGCGGCAACGCCCCCCGTGGACGATGTCGGGCGAGTCCACGTTCGTCCTCGACTCGACGGTATCGCCCGCGCGCTCGTTCGCGCTGTCCTTCGACCCGGGCGCCTTCGATACCCTCATGGACACGCAAGCCCTGCTGAAAGAGACCTTCGGCCTGGCTATGCCCGAGGCACGGGGAAGCCCCAACGCGGAAGAGGAGCGCCGGGCGGACCCACCCGCCGCCGTCGAGAAGGAGGAGGAGGAGGAGGAGGAGGACGTCATCGTCCCGTACGAGCGCGAGCGCCTGGAGCGGATGCGTCGGCTGGGTATCACCAAGTCCGTGAACAAACTCGAGGGCAAAGCCGCCCCGCCGCCCGAGAAGAACCCCGAGAAGAACCCTGTTATCATCATCGATGACGACGAGGCCGACGAGGTCAAAAGCGACACCGAGGATGAGGACGAAGAGGAGGAGGAGGATGACGACGACGAGACCGGCGGAATCTACGGCTGCAAGAGGTGCCGCGACTCACCGAAGGGCTGCTATGATACTCCAGACGGCAAGGTCAAGGGGTGCCACCCTGACGCACACCTGGGACCGCTGTACCTCCAGGGTTTACCTAAGAGGGTCGATATACCTGCCGATGCGCCCAAGAAGAAGAGGAAGGTCGTTTACGAGCACGAGGTCCCTCCCATCTTCTCTCCGCGCACCAAGCGACCTCGTTTGGTCCCGGCAAAGTACGAAGGCGGCGCGGCTGCCCGGGCTGACCGTGCAAGTTCGCCAAAAGTTCCTCCCAAGCCGAAGGAGAAAGAGCTCACTCCTGTACCTGGACTGCGCTACATCTTTCTGACACGTAACGGGCGATACGCGGTGCATTTCTTTAGACGCAAGGGTGAATGGATACAGGGTAAAAGAAGCGGATACCTCGGAACTGTGGGCACTTTGAAGGAAGCCGTGGAGGTCTACAACAAGGAGGCACGGCTGCTGGGAAAGCCCACCCAGGAGATTCCCGCCGGTTACGTTGCACCGGAACCTGACGTACCCCCCACCGTGACTCAAGCCCCTAAGCATACTTCCAGTCCCAACGATCAGAACAAGTACACCGCCGTCCCTGGATATTCCGGCATCAGAGAATCAACTTCAGGTCGGTTCAATGTGACGATCACCGGCAAACCCGGCCGTTTGTACCTCGGAACCGTGGACACCCTGAGGGAAGCCGTTGGACTTTACAACAAGGAAGCCAAGAAGCGTGGGAAGCCCATACATCCGCTGCCCGATGATGAGCTTGATGTTCCGGAGCTCAACAAGACGTCAACTGTCGTTCCGGGACTGAAAGGTATCAACATGATGACTCCGGATGGGAAGTTCATGGTGCAAGTCTATCAAGGCAGCCAAGGCTTTCGTGTTGGTAACTACGACACTCTTGATGAGGCGGTGAAGGAACAAAATGCAGCGGGAGCAGCACAAACTTCTGAGTGGGTCACTCGCAAGATCACCGCCGAGCACCGTGCCGTCGTAAAGGAGATGCAACGCAAGCGGGAGCTGATCATCGCGGAAAAGGCAAAGTCGAGAAAGAAGCTCGCCAAACTGAAGCCCGCCCCGGCCATCACCCGCCACCGCCCACGACCTGAACCTGCCGCGAAGAAGGCAGCGCCACCGCGCGCGAAGACTCCGCCGAGATTCGCTCTCGTCCCGCAGGAGAGCGCTCCGACATCGGTGCCCAAACCTACGGAAGGAGCAGCCGCGGCGGCACCCGTCACGCCCCCGCCCCGCGTCGACTCAGCCAACGAGAAACGCCTCAAGGATCAAGTCAACGAACTCCAGGACATGAACAGGAGCCTGCTGGACATAGCGCAGCGGGCTATGAGCATGGCGGCCAAGAACGCGCAAACGATGGGATGAGAGTGAGAGAGAGTGAGAGTGATACTACGCCACGTTGTGAGAAAGATAAAATTGTGCACCAACCACCATTTTGAATTTTCTCGGACCCCACGAGGAAAAAGCCAAAGCCACGACTCCGCTTCGCCCACTTCGCCGCGCACCCTGACGCAACCCCCGCGGACGATGTCGGACGAGTCCACGTCCATCCGCGACGGATGCGTCGCTCCCCGTGTCTCCGACCCCGACGATACGATGGTGGGTACCCTCGGCCCGACTGAGACCGAGGCGGGGACGAGCCCAAAGGGAGAGGGCGACGCCCCGGCTGAGCATATCGGGCCCGAGCCCGAGCAGCTGAAGCGCAAGTCGTTCGCTGTACCCGGCTATCACTACATTAGACGAGTCGTAGATACGATGGTGGGTACCCTCGGCCCGACCGAGACTGAGGCACAGGCGAGCCCGAGGGAAGACGACGACGCCCCGGCTGAGCATATCGGGCCCGAGCCCGAGCAGCTGAAGCGCAAGGTGGTCGGTGTACCCGGCTATCACTACATTAGACGGGCCCGTAGTGGGCGGTTCGAGGTGCAAATTAAAGGTGTTGGGCAGGGTAGTAGAGGGGGAGTTCATCTTGGTACGGTGGACACCCTGAAGGAAGCCGTGGAGCTCTACAACGACGTGGCTCGGACGCAGGGAAAGCCCGCCCAACCGCTGCCCGATGAGCCCGATCCCGAGCCCGAGCCCGACCCGATACATCCAGCACTGCTCGCGTCTGATGTGCCCGAGAAGAGGCAGAGTGTCCACGAGCACGAGACCGAACCCGACCTGGTTCCGGACGCCAAGCGGCGGCGTTTGGCTCTGGCCGAGTTCGAAGCTCCCAAGGCTGCACCCGCGGTTCACGGCAAGGGCAAGGATAAGTGGACAAAAACTGCGATACCTGCTGGACTAAAATATATCAGGTTGACAAACAGCGGACGGTACAGAGTGGAAATTACAACAGCCAAGAGCAAAACTCTGTACCTAGGACTCATGGACACTTTGCACGGAGCCCTATGGCTCTACAACAAGGAGGCACGGCTGCTGGGAAAGCCCACCCAGGAGATACCCGCCGATTCCGTTGCACCGGAACCTGACGTACCCCCCACCATGACTCAAGCCCCTAAGCATACTTCCAGTCCCAACGATCAGAAGAAGAAGAAGTACACCGCCGTCCCTGGATATCGTGGCATCAGAGTTTCATCAACTTCAGGGCGGTTCGAGTTGAGAGGATGTGGCAGTCACGGCGACTGTTTGTACAGAACCGTGGACACCCTGAGGGAAGCCGTGGAACTTTACAACAAGGAAGCCAAGAAGCGTGGGAAGCCCATTCAACCGCTGCCCGATGATAAGCTTGATGTTCCGGAGCTCAACAAGACGTCAACT
>Ga0206682_10004182_pt1 | contig 11928 bp, 6 predicted proteins | sample M240m12015metaG_FD_155444 | JGI IMG/M metagenome (GOLD analysis project Ga0206682, IMG submission 155444) | Ammonia-oxidizing marine archaeal communities from Monterey Bay, California, United States - M2 40m 12015 | ecosystem: Environmental > Aquatic > Marine > Intertidal zone | place: USA... | reverse complement strand
CGGGGGGGCGGGGGGGGGGGGGGGGGGCGGGCTGGCGTTGGCAAACTCCAGCGCGCGGCGCACCTCCTCCTTGGCGCGGGCGGTGCACCCCTCGACGTCCACGCGCGTGGCGTCCGCGGACTCCTCGAAGATCTTGATCGGGTCGCACGCCGCGCGCGCCCAGCGCTTCTCGTCCTTGCGGTTGCGCTCGTGCTCGGGGTCCGCGGGCGAGTGCCCGTTGAAGCGGAACGTGTGCACCTGCAGAATAGCCGGCCCCTTCGTCCGCACGTGGTTGATCGCGGCGCGGCCGATCCTCAGCGTGTCCTGCACGTTCTGGCCGTCCGCCAGCACGCCGGGGATGCCGTAGTGCTTCCCCTGGTTGAACACCTCCTGGTTCTGCGCGACGTCCTTGGTGAACGTGTTGATCGCGCGGCCGTTGTCGATGACGAGGAACAGAATCGGTAAATTTTCCTTCGCCGCCGCGTTGAGGCACTCCGCCATGCGCCCGTTTTGCGCGCCGCCCTCGCCGACGAACACGATCGCGATGCGATCCTCGGCTTCGCCCGTGTTGAGGTGCTTGTCGAGCACGATGGAGCGCGCGGCGCCGACCGCGTACGGGAGCTGCTCCGCGACGAGCGCCCAGCCGCCCTGGAAGTTCGTCTCCATGTCGTACACGTGCATGGATCCGCCGGTGCCGCGACACGCCCCGCCGTCGCGGCCGAAGAGCTCCGCCATCACCGAACCCGCGTCGACGCCGCACGCCAGCGCGTGGCAGTGGTCGCGGTAGTACGAGTGCTTGAGGTCGGTCTTGCGGATGGCATTGCCGAGCAGCGCGGGAATAGACTCCTGGCCGTTGTCGAGGTGCATGAACCCCCGGATCTTCCCCGCCATGTACGCCTGGTTGCACTCATTCTCGAAATCGCGGCACAGCTGCATCGTCTCGTACGCGCCGTTCAGGTCCTCATCGGTGAGCTCGCCCGCGGCGGCGATCTCCGCCTCGGTCATGCCGAACTCCTCCTTGAGCGTGATCTGCGCGTCCTCCCAGGGGGTGGTGATGCGCACGCGCTCGAGGTTCGCGGGCGCCTCGACCGCGCGGGCACGCACGGAGGCGCGCCGCGCGGGCGCGCTCCTGGAGGTGCGCCGAGCGGGGATGGACGCGCGGCCCGCGAGCGGGACGGCGGAGGCCATGGCGGAGGCCATAGTCGTGTGCGTGCGTGTGCCTGCGCGTAAGGGAGCGAGTGGGGGATGCGTGCGTCGCGGGGAGAGGTCAGCGCCCGCTCGATCCGATCGCAACGAGGCGTCGATCGCGGAGCGAAGCGCGACGACGATGAGGAAGCCGGAGGGCCATCCTATCTATCCGTCCAGAAAAAGCGCGCGCGGAGAAGGAGGGGGGTCCCCGCGCGGGACGCGCCGCCGCGCCGCGCGCGCGACGACGGAGTTCGATCGCGGACCACGCACCTGAGGTCGCGACTTTGTCGCGTACAAGCTTCGCGCAGGTGAAGAGTGAGCCGAGGAGGGTTCGGCTTCCTCGGACGACTCATCGACTCGCCTTCTGCGGACGTTCGAAGAGGTGGCAACAATTCTCCGCCTCCCGTCGATCGCGACGTTCGGACGCGGATTGGTCTGTTTCGTCCGGTGCTCGTACCAGTCTCTTTTTTACGTAAACTATGCACATGTAAAAGTATAAGACTAAAAGGCTAGATACGCGGCTTGACGTTTCGTTCGTTTCGAAACGACACGAATGTCAGAAAGGGTCATCCGCGTCGCGCCGCGCGTCGCCCGCGCGAAGATCGATCACCTCAGCGCCGTGAACGCGTCCTTCGTCAGAATATCCCAGCACACCCACATCCACCACCCCGGGAACACGATCCAGATGGCGTTCGCGACGATCACCGTGGCGACGCTCGCGTTTGAAGCGCCGCGCGCGTACCCGTTGAGCGCGTAATTGCAAAAGTACAAGACGGTGCCGTAGAGCATCTGGTAGTTGACGACGATCCCGACGACCGCCACCGCCTCGGTACTCAGGAAGTACGCGTTCTTCCCCGCGTACGTCGCGGCGTGCGACAGCAGAAGCGTCGCGGGTAACGTCACGACGCCGTTCCCGGAATCGATCCAGAACCCGAACGACCGCTGGTCCGCGTAACTGGGGTCGAGCAACGCGTACTGCGACCAGATCACGGACCAGTGCTCGTAGCTCAGCGCCCGCGAAAGGGAGACGTGCTCGAACAGACACAGCGGCTTGGGGAGCGCGCGGTCGCCGTGCTTGCGCTTCAGCCGCGCGTGCTCGCGCTTGATCTTCCCGCGGTGCAGGAACAGCGCGTGCTCCCACACGCAGATGAGCACGTTCACCGCGTTGAAGAGCGTCAGCGCGAGATGCGCGGGGTTCACCACGCCGTGCACCTCGCGGTGCGCCCAGACGAAGGGCGCCCAGGCGCCCACCACGAACGAAGCCACGTACACGAACGCCAGCATCGTTTCGCGTGTCGCGTTTCACGGAGTCGGGGACCGCGCGTCGCCGGCGCGTCTTCGACTGGCGGCGGTGCAGATGGGCAAACGCGCGGCGCGCAGACGCCCATATAATCAATCATCCGAGACGGATGAGATTTCGGCCGGTCTCGGAAAAAAACGCGCTCGAAACGCTGGCTTTGAACGCGCCGGTCAAACTCCTCTGAACTCAAACCGAAAATCGGTTGGTCTCCTATCGACCCCGATATTTCTCAGATATTTTCCCCGTTAAGTCTTGTCTTGTCAGTCCAAGAAAACGCCGAGGGTGACATCCGCGTGGACGCGGACGAGCGCGCCACTCTCGAGGCGTGGGCGCACGCGAGACTTCGAGGCGCGAGCCAGCCGCCCGGGGAACGTCCCGAGGCGCCCGCTCGTCCCCCCCGACCCGGGACCCCCCCACGGCCCCCGCGGACACCTCCGGCGCTCGACCGCGGAGATTGTCAATCGATTTCTTCGCCTCCCAACCGTCGGGTTCGAAAGCGAGTCACATGTCGCTCCCCCGCGCGGACGGACCGCTCGGCGCGGCGCCGCGCGCGCCGGCCGCCGACCCCGCGGACGACGGCATCACGACCGTCACCGTGACGCTGCTCGATGATTCGCGCGGCGGCGCGACGCACGCGCTCTCGCGCAAACGCGAGGACGCGAGGCTCGGAGACGACGACGACGCTTCGCGCGGTGACCCACCGCGAGCCTCACTCGAGGCTCGCGCGTGTTTCGCGGATTCTTTTCCGCGCGACTGTTTCGCCGTAGACGCGCGGAGCGACGACGGAGCGCTTTCGCTTTCGCAAGGCTCCGACCTTCTCCCGAACGACGACGCCTGGAACGCCGTGCTCACCGCGTTCGAGGCGCACTGCCTTCGCGGCGGGGACGGCGCCGACCACGGCGACGTGACGCCGCGCGCGGATGCGCGCGCGCGTTTCCAGTCGGAAGAGACGCCGAGCTACGGCGCCTTCGAATTCGCCGGCGGCGCGCTCGGCGTTCGGCGTTCTTTTTCGGCGTGCGCGGACGTTCCTCACGTCCTCCCTTCGCCGCCGTTCGTGTTTGTCGATCACACATCTCTCGACGTCTCTCGATCGGCGGCGCACGATCCGCACCGCTCGAACGCGCTCGAGAACGCCGTTCTCGAGCGCGTCCCGCGAACGCGCGCGTCCGCGGCGGAGACCAAGTCTTCGACTGGTGGCGAAGACCAAGTCTTCGACGAAGTCTTCGACTTCGAGACTCGCCAAGACGAAGGTTTCCATCCGGATGGAAGACTCGCGTCGGATCTTCCCTCCAGCCCCGGCGGTAACGTTACCGCCGCCGAGCGCGTCCGCGCGCACGCCGCGCGCGCGCTCCGCTCGCTCATCTTCGGGCGGGACGACGGGCGCGGTCGGCGGCGGAGCGCCCTCGAGGGCCCCCGCGTGTCGCGCCGCGGCGCGAAACCGAAGCCGGCGCGGAGCCGGAGCCGCGCGCCGACGCGGCGGAGCCGCGCGCCGCGAGATGTCCCAAATCTTCCGGGACTAAATACTCATACAGAAGATACAGAAGATGTTTCCGGAACGCCCGACGAGCGCTTCGACGCGAACGGGCTCGATCCCGACTTCGATGACCTTCTCGATCCCGAGGACGATCCCGAGGACGATCCCGAGGACGATCCCGAGGACGAATCGCTGGGCGCGCACTACGCGCTCCGCGACCCGGCGCGGTGGCGCGCGGCGGCGACGACGGCGTCGAGCGTCGCGGCGGTGGAGGCGGCGGCGGCGCTCGCGGCGGCGGCGGGATCCCGATCCCGATCCCGATCCGGATGCGATCCGGATGCGAACGACGCGTCCGTCTCGAAGCTCGCCGCGCTTCGGGAAGACTTCGTGGTGGAGCTGGAGCGGCTCGCGGTCGTCGAGCGCGCGCTCGTGGCGGGCGAGCGCGGCGCGCTGGCGCGTTGGCCGTCTCCCGATTGGAAATCAGAGCCAGCCGGCTCGGAGGCGTTTCCCCTCGGCGCGCCGCCGGCGGAGAATACCGAGGGAAGCGGCGGCGATTGTCTCGGCGACCGTCTCGAGGAAACTGTCGTCGCTTCCGCGACGTCCGGCGCGGCGCGCGCGATGCGCCGGTCCGCCGCCGCGCGGTTCCGCGAGTGCCGGTTCCGGGTCCTGGAGACGTTCGAGCGGGACGCCGCCGGCGTCGCGAGATTCCTGGAAAAAAAAACCCTGGAAAAAACAACCGAGGCGGCGGCGACGCGCGCGCGCCCCGCCGCCGCCGCCGCCGCCGCCGCCGGAAGGAAGCGGCGCAAGCAGACTAATGACGCATACGGCGCCGGGACCCAGAGCGGCGCTACGAGCGCACACGAGACACTGTCTCACGCGATACGCGAGACCGCGAGACCCGCGAGACCCGCGACCTTGAAAGGTGGAGGGAAGAGTCGGCACAGCGCGCGCGCGCGCGGCGTGCTGGAGGCGTGGCTGGCCGAGCACTTCTACCCCACGCCTTTTCGTTCGAAGCCCGTGCCCACGCGCGAGGAGAAGAAGCGGCTGGCGCTCGAGACCGGGCTCACCGAGCGCCAGGTGGGGGACTGGTTCGTCAACGCGCGCGCGCGCGTCTGGAAACCGGAGATGAAGGCGCTGCTGGGCGAGATACACACGGAGCGGTGATACCGGCGACGGCGACGAGGTGTGTCGCGTACGATTTAATAAATAACGTTTCGCGACGTTTCTACAGTTTGCGCTTGAGGTTGGCGCCCTGGAACAGCGGGTAGCACGCCGGCACGTACCGCGAGCGCGGCGCCTCTTCCTTTTCGTCCTCGTTGTACACCGACGCGAAGTCCTCGCGCTTGATCTTCGCCTGCAGCACGCCGTACTCGTCGTACCCGGTGATCTGGGCGTGGCAGATGAGCGACTGCACGCCCGGGATGACGATGCACACGAACGGAAACGCCAGCACGGAGTAGAAGCACTGGATCCAGTACAGGAGGCCGAAGAGTTGCCAGTCGTCGTTGACCAGGTCCAGCATGGAGATCACGCGCGCGCACACCACGATGACGAACGCGAACACGACGAGGTCGTAGTAGAAGATCAGGAGCTGTAACCGCCGAGGTTGCATCTGTTTCAGCGTCACCACCGAGAAGAGTTTCTTCTTCAAGTCAACCTCTTCCTGGTCGCGCTCGTCGTTTCCGCCGCCCAGGTAGTACATGGTGTGTAGACCGGATTTGACGCTGTACGCCACCACCTTGGCTTTGACGTACACGGTGTGATGGCCCTCGTTCCGCACGATCCACCTCGGGTCGTTTCGTTTGATGTCCTCGATCACCGCGACGACGGCGGCGCGAAACCGCTCCAGCGGGGTCGGTTCGCGACCGACGGCGAAAAAAAACGCCTTCTTCCCTCCGGCGCGCGCGGAGGCGCCGAGGTCCGCCGCGCACGCGCCGGCCCATCGTAGCCACTTCCAGTTCTGCTTCGTGCCTTTCCGAATCTCGTGGATCTCGATCACCGCACCCACCAGTCTTTGATCGTTGAAGATGGGTTTGCCGAAGCTGAACGACCGGCGCATCAGGAAAAACGCGTACCACGTCAACAGGATGCGAACGAAAAACCCCACGCCCACCACGCTCGCGCACGCGATGTTCGACAGCCCGTCGGTGGCGCACAGCGCCCTTTGGTCGGACCCCGGGCCGTTTATCTCGCACGTGTGCGGCGAACTCTGCGTCACCAAACCCGCGCACTCCATGTACATCAGCACGCCCTGGAACATCGCGATCACGCCGGAGAGGAACTGGATACCCTTGAAGTTGCTGATGTACTCGAAGAGCTGCCACTCGTCCGTGCGGTCCAGCATCAGCAGCCGCATGGCGTACAGAAACGCCTGGATGCCCCACCCCGAATAGAGCTTCGTGGTGAGGATGATCCACCACCCGGGCGAGCGCAGTTTCCCCCAGAAGCTCTTGTCGTACGGCAGCTCGTTGTACAGGTACCACGCGCGGAAATCCAGCACTAACTTCCGCAGGTACTTCAGCGTGAAGTACTCGTACCACGTGCTGATCCCAATCTGCAGCAAGATGCTCTGTTTGTCCCGCTTGCGCCGCGTCTGTTTCTTCTCGCTATACGACAGCGTCTTGAGCCGCCGCGCGAGCTCGTCCAGCACCTCCTGCTGCACCTCGGAGAAGTAAACGCCCACCACGGACTGGAACACCTTGCGCACGCCGTTCGGCATGTCGCGGTCTTTCGTCAAGTCGTCGCACAGTTTCTGCTTCGTCTCCCCCAGAACCGCCTCGACGACGTTCACCGCCCGCCGCTTACCCACGTCCACGGCGGCTTCGACTTTGCTGGACAGAAAGTCGCCCACGCCGAGCGTCTTGACCGTCTTCCCGACCGTCGCCATGCTCACGAACGACCCGGCTTGCTTTAACAGCGCGCCCGCTTCTTGCGAGAACCGCGAAAACCCGTCGTTGTACACGACGTTCAGCGTTCCGTACGCGCGGGCGCGCGAGTACCAACACATCTCCCCCACGCGTTCGCCGTTTTGCTGCACGAGCGGCTTATCCAGCCCGAAGACGCCCGCGCGCATCAGCATGCGCGCCTGAGATTTGCGGTCCTTGTTGAACGCCTCGCCGAAACCCTTCACGCTGTGCACCGGGTGAGTGAGGTCGGTCGAGCCGCGAACGAGCCTCTTGAAGTACGAAGCCTTTTTCGGCGACCCGCGACCCGCGGGCGACGATCGCGACGGCGCGGGCGAGTCGGGATCCGTCAAGTCGCTCTCTGCTTCGTCGCTCTCCGCTTCGTCACTCTCGCCGTCCACGTCCAGCGTCCCGGCCGCGAACCGCGCGTCTTCCTCGCGCTCGCGCTTCACCGCCGAGCTCGTGCGCAGAAGTCCGCCGATGCCCCCCGGCAGGAACGCGGGACTCAGCGCGGGGCTCACCGCGTTTCCGCGCGCGCGCGCGCGCGCCTCTCTGCGCTTCTTGCTGCGCCACTTGGCGGCGCGGCGGATCATGTGTTGCTCGTCCGGGTCGAACACCACCAGCGGGAACTCCGCGACGCCCATGGGGTCGTCCGCGCTCCACTGGTCGTAGTCGAACACCTCGAACCTCAGCTTGGTTTGTCTTAAGTTCAAGTCCGCGGCGCCCATGAAGAACGAGACGTTCCATTTTGGTTCCAGCGTGGCGAACTCGAACGGCGTGCGGTTCACCTGCCTTTGGTACGCCACGCCGTCGAGGTCCACCAGGGTGACCTTGACGTACGGGTCGCTCAGGCCGTTGCTGTCCATCGCGAGCAAGTCGCTGGCGCCCACCACGTGGACGTGCAGAAACACACCCCGCAAAAAGTGCACGTGGCGAATGACAACCCGCAACGTCCCGCCGTGCACGCCGCCGCGAACTTTGCGACGAGGGCCCTCTCGTTTCTTGCGCGCGTTGGCACCGCCGTGACTCACAGCGTCGCCGATGGCGAAATCCCGCAGAGCCTTGACGTCCTTCACCTCCTCGCGCGCGCGCTTGCCTCTCCACGTGGACTGCAGGCGCGTCGCCGCGGCGGTCTCGGAGAGCTCGGAGAGCTTCCGTTCGTTCCGTTCGGGAAAGGACGGAAACGGTCCCGCGGAGGAAGAGGCGGGAGCGCTCGTCCCTTTCCAGGACCCGATCGCGTCGTTCTCGTCATCCTCGCCCGGACCCGCGCGTCGGCGCTGGCGGTTACGGAAGCTCCTCTGCACGAACCTCGCTGCCTTCTCCTCGCGCTCCGCCGCGGTCAGCGCGCGCCGCCGGAACGCGCCGAACAGACCGGGAACTGAGTCCTCCTCCTCCTGCGCCGTGGGGTCCTCGTCCGAGTCGCACTCCGAATCGTTCTCGCGCGGCGGCCGGTACACCACCTCCTGGTACGCGGTGACGTCCTCCGGGTCGATGGACGACCGCGCGAGATCGTCCCCGGAATCGTCGTCCCCCGGGCCCAGCCGCGACCGGCTGGGTTGCGCGCGGACGCCGCCCGGCATCGTCCTGGCCCACGGCCCGCGCAGCCCGCTCTGCGCGCGAAGGGCTTCGGAGCGAGAACGATCGGAATCTGCAAGTCCTATCTGAACATGCACGTGGCAGGATTCTTTTTTCACAACTTGTCACGAGACTGACGACTGATGAGACAGACCCGGGCAGAAAAAGAGCCTGGCCTGACTCCCCGCGGCGCGCAGCCCTCGCGCGCCGCCCCGGCTCTCGATGCCCGCGCTCGCCGCCGACGCCGGACTGGTGTTCGGCGACGTCTGCGTCATCTGCCAGGACGACGTCACGGACCGCGGCAGGCTGGACGGCTGCGCGCATCTTTTCTGCGTGCCGTGCATCGTGCGCTGGGCCGAGGTGGAGACGAAGTGCCCTCTGTGCAAGGCCAGGTTCGAGGTCATCTACCCGGAGGCGTATCGGCGTATCGGCGAGAGGGTTTCGGATGGGGAGGAGGAACATGACGCCGCGTTTGAAAACGAGCCCGCTCTCCGAGACGACGACCGAGACGAGCGGCGTATCGCTCCTCGGACGCGAGGACGCTTTTCGTCGCGCGTGACGAACGACGATCCACGTGGATCGTCGTCGCGAAAGCCCATCAAGGTGACGAGACGCGACCAGACGTACGAGGACCCCGACGGCGACCCTTTGAACGGGCTGGACCTGGACGAGGTGACGTGCGGCACGTGCGGCGAGGGCGGGGACGAGGACAGGCTGATGTTGTGCGACGGGTGCGACGCCGGCCACCACTGCTTCTGCGTCGGGCTCGACGCCGTGCCGCTCGAGGAGTGGCGCTGCCGCATCTGCTCCGAGACGAACGCGCCGCTCGAAACCGACGGCTCCCCGGACCGTGGCCACCGCGCGCGCGCGGTTCGCGGAACCGGCGGATGACGACGAAGAAGAGCCTTCTTCGTCTCCTCGGCGCGACGCGCGCCTCGCCGCGCGCCGCCGCGCCGCCGGCTTGCGCGCGGCGCGCTTCTCCGCGCGGAGAACACACGCGACCACACCCGAGTCCCGCGCCGTTCGTTCAAACGTCCAATCGTCGAACATCGGCGCGTTTGCTCGCGAACGCGAAAGAATCGTCGGTTCGCGGCGGCGCCGAGACGGTGCGGGCGACACCGACGCGCGGCGACGGCAGATGGCGCGCGTCCGCGAACTGCGGCGGATGTGGGACCGGTACCGGAACGGCGAAATGACCTTCGACGGCGTCCCCGCTGCTCTCGGCGCCGACGCGACGACGGAGCGCGCGCGTGCCCGTCCGGGAGGTGACGATGACGATCTCGATCGCCGCGGGGACGATCGCGATCGCCGCGCGAGATCGCCGGCGACGTCGCCGAACGCCGACCGCCGGGGGGTCCCGTCGCCGCCGGAGGAGAGCGACGCGGAGCGGAGACGCCGCGCCGCCGCGGCGACGCTCGCCGCCGTCGGCTGGAGCGGCGGCGGCGGCGAGGCGTGCCTGGCGAACGCGCCGGGGCGCGTGTTCTCGGGCGGCGCGGACGACGGGAGTCGGCGGGAGTCGGCGGCTGGCCGAGACGGCTGTGACGGCGAGAGCAGTCAGCGACGGCTCTTGAAGCGCGCGAGGCGGCGGGAGCCGGCGGCGCGGCTCGCGAGCGACGTCTTCGCGGCGGGGGGAGGCGCGAGCCTTTCCCGGATGACGCACACGCGGAGCCTCCCGGCGGTGCTCGCCGGCGGCGCCTCGCGCGGCGGCGCCTCGCGCGGCGGCGGGTCGGGACCCGACCGCAAGGGTGCGTTTGCGGGGGTGGCGTTCTCGCCGCCGCGATCCGGCGCCGCCGGCGACTTAAGTCGTTTTCTTACGACTTCGAAGGGCGCCGGCGTCTCCGTTCCGGAACCCTCCGGGTGGACGAGCTCGGACGAGGACGAGGCGAGCGGACGCCCACGTGCGGCGGCGGCGAATGATTTCAAAAACCCGAGACCACCGAAGAAGGAGGGAAACACGACGAAAGTGTTCCTCGCCTCCCGGGCCACCGGGTTCGTGCCTCCCGGGTCCGTCACGCACGTGCCTCCCGCGACGAGCGCCCGCGACGCGGAGGCGGCGCGGCGGGCGATGCTCCGCGACGCGGAAGCCGCGGGCGCGCCGGACAAGGCGCGTGTCGTCCAGATGGTCAAGGCGCGGCTGAAGCCGTACTACCGAGCGCACGGAAGTGCCGGCGAACGCGGATCCGCCGAAGGAGACGCCGCGACGGAAAACGCGATGGAAAACCGAAAACGTATCGTGACCGCGGCGCAGTTCAAGGATTTGGCAAAACGCGCGTCGGCGGCGGCGCGCGCGGCGGCGGCGGCGGCGGCGCTGAAACACGGGCCGGACGAGTCCGCGGACGGCGCGCGCGAGGAGGCCATCGCGCGCGCCGTGCGCCGCGCGGTGGATGCCGCGCTGGCGCGAGCGGGGATCGAAGTGATGAAGCGACTCCATCCACGAGAGTAACAACGAGCTTACCTACTACGTAGCTATGATACGTAGCCGCGTAGAGAGACGCGCGCTATGTAGTAGTTAGGTAGCTCTGTTCGTAGACTGTGGTTACTCTTTCGAGACGACACGCGACGCGCGCACACGCTCGACATCTGACATCTTCTGATATCTTCTGATATCTTCTTCCCTCGGTTCTTCACTGTTTCTTGTTCCCCGGCGCGGACCAGGCGTCCCAGTTAGCCGCCTCGGTGGCGTCGCGCGCTCGGTCCTGCTCCTTCTGCCACTCCAGGAACTCCTGGCTGGGCAGCGGGTGGTCGCGCCCGTCCTCGAGCTCGTAGAAGTCCTTCACCTTGGGGATGTGCTCGGGGACGATCACGCGTCCGCGGTAGTCCTTGTCCGCGCCGAGCTTCTCCAGCAAGTCGCACGCCTCGTCATGGCGCATGTTCGCCGCCCATTGCCACGGCGTGTCCCCGGCGTTGTTACTCGCGTTGAGTCGCGCGCCTCGTTTGGCGAGCAACTCGATGCCCTCGAGCCAGCCGTCGTACGCCGCGCCGTGCAGGGGGGTGTTGCCCGCGCCCTCCACTTCGTTCACGTCCGTTTTCGTCGGCGCGTTTTCGTCGAGGAGCTTCTCGATCGTGTCGACGTCGCGGTTGAACACCGCGCGGTGCAGGAGCATCGGGCCGACGGTGCCTCGGCCGCGCATCGAGCCGCCGCCGTCCTCCTTCACCCCGACGCAGCCGTACTGCTCGGGGAAAGGGCCTTTCACGCGCGTGTACCAAGGGTTGCGCTCGACCATGTTACGTGCGTAGAGGCTTTTTGTCTGTAACACGCGACGAGGGAGGCGTTATGAGAGAAGAGGCGTCGCTCGACGGTCTCGACGGTCTTCGGGGGGGAAGAGGTGTGGTCAGCGCCGCCTCCCTCGTCGCGAACGAACGGGGGAGAAGTCGAAGCGGCGCGCGAAGAAGATGCGGCGGAATCGAAGACGCGCGGGTGCGGAGACGAAGGCGACGCGCGGAGGCGAAGACGCGGGGAAGGGGGGCGCGTTCGCGCGCGCCATCGCGTCGCGTCGCGTACCTCGCGA
>Ga0206682_10004180_pt1 | contig 11929 bp, 8 predicted proteins | sample M240m12015metaG_FD_155444 | JGI IMG/M metagenome (GOLD analysis project Ga0206682, IMG submission 155444) | Ammonia-oxidizing marine archaeal communities from Monterey Bay, California, United States - M2 40m 12015 | ecosystem: Environmental > Aquatic > Marine > Intertidal zone | place: USA... | reverse complement strand
CTTAATGAGATATATGCTCCAGAGCCTGAGCCAGATTTTAGTGCACCTGAAGAAAGTACAGTAGATGCGGCGGGATCTGGGTTAGAAGACACAACAGCGGATCTTAGGGCGGATACAACAGAGGTCTCTGAAGTTGGGGGTCAAATTGTTTATCCAGAAGATGGAGTTACTGGATCACGTGCAGAGCAAATGCTTGCTGATGGAACTCAATTAAATCAATACGGCGCAATGAGTATTGACGACACATACCTTGCTTATCACGTAGGATTAGAGCCGGGGTCAATAGACGGCGAATACTATCTAGTTGATGTTGAAGGCGATGGATACTATTTAACTGACGGAACAAACCTCGTTAAATATCAAGGCGAAGTAAATGTTGATGATAGCGGAAGAGTTAGTTTAGAAGGCAACACTATGTCTTGGCTTGACTCTCACTTTGCAAACGGCGGATCACTTCCCGGCGGAGCTGGAAGTCGGATGGCTGATATAGTCTTAGAAAATACACAGAGCAGTAACTATTACGATGCTCTAGAGGAAACATGGGAAGAAATAGAGCAAGGGCAGGTTTTTGAAACAGAAGAGGCCCGACTTGCCGCAGTAACCCCTGAAGAAACTCCGGACACCCCTTTAGATTCAAGAATGGAGTTTGAGCTTGATGATTATGAGTTTGAACCGGAAGTAATCCCAGAGCCACCACCTGAGCCAGAACCTGTACAACCTACAGAGCAACCTACACCAGACGACGGTCAAGCCGGAGCAACCCCTCCGCCTACTCCTGCGCCTACAGATACAGAAAACCCAATTACAACTGGCATGTTCCCTGAGTATTTTCCAGAGCCTGCTCCTGCTCCTACACCCGCACCAGCGCCCATTGATGGTCGTGACGGCATAGATGGCATAGATGGAGTTGATGGCGTTGATGGGCAAACAGGAGACCCCGGAAGAGACGGGATAGATGGCATAGACGGGCTAGACGGGCTAGACGGGCTAGATGGTATAGACGGGATAGACGGTCAGGCAGGAGACCCCGGCAGAGATGGAGTAGATGGAGAAAGAGGCGATCCCGGTAGAGACGGTATAGACGGCATAGATGGCTTGGATGGCTTGGATGGCTTGGATGGCTTAGACGGGATAGATGGCATTGACGGAGAAAGAGGCGATCCCGGTAGAGATGGAACAGACGGAACAGACGGAATAGACGGGATAGACGGGATAGACGGGGTTGATGGGGAGAGAGGAGATCCGGGTCAAGACGGAACAGATGGAGCAGACGGAGCAGACGGAGCAAGAGGCGACCAAGGTGAGCAAGGTGAGCAAGGACCACGAGGCGAACCGGGAAGAGATGCAGACCCAGAAGCAATTAAAGGCATTGTTGAAAGCGTTTTAGAAAATACTCCTTTTGCTACTCCAGAAGAAGTAGTTAAAGCAATCTCCGAAGCGGGATATGCAACGCCTAAAGATATAGGAACTGCTCTTGCACAGGCAGGATTTGCTACACCAGAAGATATTACTAAAGCAGTTGCTAATGCGGGATTTAGCACGCCAAAAGACATAGCTACAGCATTGGCTAACGCAGGGTATGTTACCCCAGAACAGTTAGGAACTGCGCTATCCGGAGCAGGCTTTGCTACCCCTAAAGACATTACCGATGCTATTGCTAGCGCAGGATTTACTACACCAGAAGATATAGCTACAGCACTAGAAAGTTCAGGATTTTCTACTCCTGAAGATATTAAAAACGCTTTGATTGGCTCTGGGTTAGCTACACCAGAAGATATTGATTTGGCTCTTAATAATGCTGGGTTTGCTACAGGCACCGATTTAGATGATGCCGTAAAAAATATTTCAGAAACTATTGGTGGATTAAAAACTGCTAGTCCAGATGATGTTCGAAATATCTTGTCTGATTATGGGTTTACTGAAGATCAGCTAGAGCAAATTTCTGGGTCTATAACAATACCGCCTTCCGCAACTGTTGAAGATGTAAAAAATATTGTTTCTGGAATTCCAGAAGGATTAACAGCAGAGCAAGTTGCTACTCAGTTGAGTGGAGACTTTAAAGGTCTAACTACAGATATTGCCGGAGTTAAGGGCGGCATTGATGACTTGGCAGAAAGCTTGGGTCTTTCAACAGAAGCTTTGGTTAAAGCAATATCCGGCCTTGGAGAGTCAACTGGTGAAGATCTTACTGGCCTGCAAACCAATATTCTTAAAGGCTTAGGAGACCTTTCAAAAGATTTAGGCGTTGATATTGGAGATGTAGCCAAATCCGTCACGGGTCTTGGAGAAGGAATTTCTAAAAACATTAAAGGCCTAGAGGAACAACTTACTGGAATTGGCACAGGCGTTTCCGGCGTTCAAACAGGAATTAAAAGTCTTGCTGAAAGCCTTGGCTTATCAACAGAAGCTTTAGTAAAGGCAGTATCTGATCTTGGAACATCGACTGGAGAAAACCTTACTGATGTACAAAAAAATATCTTACAAGGGATAGGCGATCTTTCTACCGACTTAGGACTTGATATTGGAGATGTAGTTACCTCTATTGGAGATCTTAAAACGGGCGTTGGAGAAGAAATTTCTGGTCTTGGAAAAGATGTTGAGGCTGTTGGAACGGCTGTAGGCGGAGTAAAAAAATCAGTAGATGAAGGCATTAAAAGCCTTGCTGGATCGTTAGGCGTACAAACTGATGACATTACAAAATCTATTGTTAAATTAGGCACTGGAGTTAGTAAGGATATTACTCAATTAGATGCAAGCGTTCTTAAAGGATTAGACGGTCTTGCAACTGAATTAGGGACTGACATAAATAGCGTAGTAACTTCAATTACAGGTCTTGGTACTGGGATTGGTAAAAATATTGAAGGTTTATCTAAAAATATAAAAACTCAACTAGGGTCTGGTTTCGAGGGATTGGGCACTCAAATAGGCGGTCTTGGGCAGGGTATTGCCGGGCTAGGTGAAGGGTTAGGCGAAGGCATTGCTGGGTTAAGCGAGGGTTTGGGTGCCGGATTGATGGGTCTTGCGGCACAACAAGCAATGATGCCAGGGCAAATAGCCGCGGCTACACCAATACAGCCTGTTAATTTTGACCCATTCCGTCAAGGTTTAACACGGCGTAAGCTTGCTCAACCACTACGAATGGGAATGTTTACTGGAGGCGCTAGAAACGCATGACATATCTAAACCTAATGAATAGCGTATTGCGTCGTCTTCGAGAAGAAGAGACTACATCCGTTACAAGCACGACTTACATTAAGATGGTCGGCGACTTCATCAACGATGCAAAAACATTAGTTGGTCAAGCGGCTGACTGGTCTGCACTACGTGAAACTATAACGATCTCTACAACTGCATCGGACAATACCTATTCGCTAACGGGGTGTAGCGATAACGTAAAAGTCATGTCTGTCTTAAATGACACTCAAAATTGCTTTATGAGCTATCAGTCTAAGGATTGGTTTAACAACTCGCTCTATATAGCAAGCACGTCAAATGGCGCTCCTGAAAATTACACGTACAACGGCCTTGATGCGAATGGTGATACGCAAGTTTTGGTTGGGCCTACACCCGACGGCGTATACACATTGCGATTTGACGTAATTAAAAGGCAGTCAGATCTTTCGGCTAGTACAGATTCTTTGCTTATTCCTGCTCAACCTGTCATTCATTTGGCTGTGGCGTTACTTGCACGAGAGCGAGGAGAAACAGGCGGCACATCTACAGCAGAATATTTCCAAATTGCTAACCAGTATCTATCAGACGCAATAGCGATTGATGCGGCCAAGCACCCAGAAGAGATGTACTTTAGGACTATTTAATATGGCCCAAGAACTGCAAAGCATTAACCTTGTAGCCCCAGCGTTTAAAGGTGTTAACACCGAAGACTCGCCACTAGCTCAAGACCCGTCGTTTGCAGAAATTGCAGACAATGCTGTGATTGATAAGCGCGGACGTATTGCCGCGCGCAAAGGCCATGCCGCTGTTACAACTAATAAAACTGTACTTGGCTCTGGGTCACTTAGGTCAATCAAAGAATTCAAAGACAATGCCGGTAACACTAAGATTTTTTCTGTTGGCAACAACAAGATTATTAGCGGCACAACCACGTTAGTTGACGAAACTCCTAGCGGATACACCATTAATGCAGACAACTGGAAGCTTGTAGATTTTAACGACAAGATCTATTTCTTTCAGCGAGGGTTCCAGCCTCTTGTCTATGACAACGCAGGAGGCTCTGTAGTCACGCTCAGTAGCGTTTCTGGCGCGTCTGGTGTAGTTAGTGGCATGTACGGTAACGAGGTCCTGGCGGCTTATGGAAGGCTCTGGACGGCAGACGTTACTGGAGATAAGTCTACTGTTTACTGGTCTGACTTGCTTATAGGTCATGATTGGACGGGCGGTACTAGCGGCTCTATTGATATCTCAAAAGTGTGGCCTGACGGTTACGATGAAATTGTAGCTTTAGCGGCTCACAACGGGCTTCTTATTATTTTTGGTAAGCACAGCATTGTGTCATACCAAGGTGCTGAAGCTCCTGCAAGCATGGCCCTTGCTGATACTGTTGCGGGTGTAGGCTGTGTTGATAGAGACACTGTGCAATACACAGGCACTGATGTGTTGTTTTTATCGCATACAGGACTAAAGGGCTTTGGCCGAACAATACAAGAAAAGTCTCTGCCGATTAGCAGTCTTTCAGGGAACATTACAAAAGATATTATTTCTGCATTACAGAATGAAACTCAATTCTTTAGGTCTGCATACAGTCCTGAAGAGGGTTTTTATCTGCTTACATTTACAGGTCAGGACATAACGTATTGTTTTGACGTTCGGGGCGTACTAGAGAATGGCTCATATCGTGTAACTCGATGGCCTTCTACTAACTTCACGTCATTTGCGCGCATTGATAATGGTGCATTGTATGTTGGCACTACAGCAGGCATTAGCACATACGCAGGGTATAGCGACAATGGCGCTAACTACCGCTTTAAATACTACAGTCCAAGTCTGACATTTGGAGACAGCGCAAGAATTAAGATCCTCAAGAAGCTTAAACCTACATTAGTTGGTGCTAACAATTCTGTGGTGTTTATGAAGTGGGCGTATGACTTTGATACCACATACGCTACAGCAGAGTTTACGGTAGGCACTCAGATCACGGGATTCTACGGTGAAAGCGAATATACAACGGTTGAGTTTACAGGCGGACAGCTAACCAACCAGCGTAGTCTTAACGCGACAGGATATGGAACCAGTGTTCAGGTAGGTCTTGAATCAGATATTGATGGATCACCTTTATCACTACAGGAAATTAACGTAATGGCTTTGATAGGTAAATTGCTATGAATCTAAATATACCCGGATACACTGGAACTAGTGGCGGATTGTCAAATGGTGGCTTAAACATTCCGGGATACACCGGAACAAGCGGCGGTTTAGCAGGAGGCGGACTCAATATACCTACGATGGGTAACGCTAACATACCTCCAGCTCTTGCCGCGGCAACTGCTGGCGGTACAGGTGGATTTGGTCAAATTGCTGGCGGACTAGGCGACATCTTTAGCGGACTAATGGGCGCGGGACAGTCCGTCCTTAACTCGCCTGATGCGCTTATGGGTCTTGCTGGAGGGCTTCTTACTAAAGAGTCGTATGACCGCCTTAGTGACATTGGATCGCAAGCTAAGCAAGAGGCTATGGGCCTTGCAGAGCGCGGACAAAGGGAGTCAGAGTTTCGGCCATTTACCGTAACAACGCCAACGCAATCAGCTTTTAGCGCCAAGCAAACCGAAAATGGCTTGCAAGTTGGTATGCAGTTATCTCCTGAAGAGCAAATGCTACAGCAACAACTACTAAGTGGTGCTGGCGGATTCTTTGGTCAGGCGGCTCAACCTACTATGGATCGCGAGCAGGCTGTATTCGAGCGTATAAGGGCCGCACAGCGCCCTGAAGAGCAACGGCAACGTCTAGCACTAGAAGAGCGTTTGGCGGCTCAGGGGCGATTAGGGACGTCCTCAGCGGCATACGGTGGCGCTACTCCTGAATTAATGGCCCAGCAGACAGCAATACAAGAGTCTCGCAATCAAGCTATGTTAAGTGCTATGCAACAAGCTCAAGCAGAACAAGCACAGCAGGCAACTCTTGGGCAGGCGTTTTTAGGATCGGGCTACCTGCCACAACAGGCATTGTTAGAAGCGGCTATGCCTGGAATCATGCAACAAGAACTGGCTCAGCAGGGACAGCAGTTTGGCACTGGCTTGTTTGCAGAGACGGGACTGTCAGGCATTGAGGCTCAGTTACTACAAGAGCAAGCGCGAGCCAATCTCATTGGCGGTATAGGCGGCAACTTAATCTCAGGCCTTATTAACCAACAGCGCGCGGCTACTGCGGCTCCTAGTAGTGGAGGCGGATCTAGTTTAGGTGGGCTGTTTGGAGATGTTATTGGCGGGCTTGGGAATGTAGGCTCAGGAATTAAAGATCTTTTAGGAATCGGAGGCTAATCATGGCTAAGTTTTCACAAGCATTTTTGCAGTCAATGACACAGCCTGCATATCAAGAAGGGCTCTTTACTGCGGCTCGCGATTTGGGCGGGTTACGAGGACGCCTGGAAGAAGAGCGAAGGCAGGAGGCTGAAAAGCAAGAAATAAAATCAACCCAGCAATCTCTTGTTGAGATGATGAATACAAATAGTCGGATTGCAGAGACTGGAAATGTAAAAGGTCTTGAGGATCAAAGAGTTCGACTAACAGAGATGTTAAGCGCGGCTCAAAACGATCAAAGTAGAGATATGATTTTGAAAGAGCTTAGTAGGGTTGAAGGGCTTCGAGATGTTGCCAAGCCTGCGGCTCAACAAAGAGATATTGATACTTTGTTGCGAGCAGAACAGTCTTTAACTGAGGCAGATAAGCAGATTGCTAGCCTTCAAGGCGATACAAGCGCACAAGGTCAAATCAAGCTAGATGCCGCTATTAAAGCAAAGCAAGCAATTCAAAGTAGAGTGAGCTCTCTTAAATCTAATGCGGCCTTAGTATCCGCGGCAGACAATCAAAAAATTGACATGGAAATAGCGGCCCTTACAAAAGACGAAGCATTAAGGTCTGCTCGTAAAAACGAAATGGTAGCCAAACTTAAATCTGTGCCTGTTAAATCAAAGGCTTGGGATGCCTTAGTTAAAGAGGCTGGTGAAAAGAACCTTGGCTCGGCAGTTAACTCAGTAATTACAGAGCTTAATAAACTTGAGTTAGAACGACTTGAGGTATTAGACGCTCAAGCGTCGCGAGCTCCTTTGTCCGAGAAAGAAAAAACAGAATTAAAAAATGCCGGCATTTCAGTAGATGGTGTTTCTAATCTTGAGGCTCGTAGACGCTACACAGTGTTTGCTAACTCACGAATTCAAAAGAAAGTAGATTTAGCTACTCGCCCTTTAGATATTCCTAGCGAAGCAAAAGCAAATGCCTTAGTAAAAACAACTTTAAATTTTATGGTCCGTGACGCTGAGTTAGAAGGCGCTCCTGTTATGCAGGATCTTTCTGACAAAGTAGAAAACTTGCTTGCAGACCCAGACGAAAGGCAAATTATTGAAGGTCTTGTTTCCGGCCTAACGGGAAGCGAAATAATTCCTGCGGTTGAAAGTTACATTCAAGATAGATTCCCTAAAAAATATGCTGAATACCAGCAGTTCCGAAAAAATAGAATAGAAGAAGCCGAAGATTACAATCTTATTTTAGATGCAATCTACAAAAACGATCCTAGCCTTGATAAAAATGATCCCACTGGAGTAGATCAAGCTAGAGCGGAAATGAGGGCAGAGCAAGAAATTTCAGAAATAGTCAGGGCAGTCAAAAGAAGCGAAAGATATAAGCGCAACCCAGAACTTATTCAAGATGCAATGGTAGAAAGCTTAACGCTTCCTCGATAAATTTAAAGTTGGTGTACGCTAATGTCTGAATTAAATTTGGTAAAAAAAAGAATATTAGAAAGGCGACTAGGGAAAAACTCTCAAGCTTCTGTTTCATCCAAAAAAAATGATGATGGCATTAAAGATGCCGCACTAAGAATAGCAAGCAGAAGGGAGGCTAGAGCTGAAGGCTTAGGTTTAGAGCTAACGCAAGGTCTTACTTTTGGACTAGCCGATGAATTCACTGCAACAATGGAGTCTTTAACAAGCGACAAAACATACTCTGAGGCTAAAGAGGAGTACGGAGCTAAACGTCGTGCGTTTAAAAAGAAAAATCCTGAGCTTGCCGATGAGGCATTTTTGCTTGAAGCCGTAGCTTCTATTCCTACTGGCGCTGGCGTTGCCGCAGGGTTAGGCAAAGCCGGAATAAAGTCTTTAGGAAAGATAGGCGCTATTGAAGCTGGCGGATACGGCGTTGCTTCTGGAGATACTTTTGAGGAAAGAGTTGGTCAAGGTGTTGTTGGTGGCTTGGCGGGATTCGGTATTGGAAAATTAGTTCAAGCCGCTACTCGACCGGCATCAATGGGCGGACTTAAAACTCAAGCAGATAACACAGCTAACGATGCTTCAGATATTGACGATATTGCTATTCAACGTGCGCTTGAAGAAGAAAAGTTTATCGAAGTTGATATCCCAGAATATACACGCAAGTCATTAAGCGAAGCTCAGACTGTTGGCGAGTTTTGGGACAGCGCAAAGACAGCAATAAGAAAGTTCTACGACGATAAAGTTACCGGCGTATCAGATGATATTGCTCGGCGTATGCCGCAAGTAGGTTTGCGTTTTCAACGTGCTGATGAGACCGCTCTTCGTCAGATTAATAAAGATGTTGGCGGATTTGCAGAGCAATTAATTCCCGTTATGCGAGTCATCAACGAAAACGAAAGAGTTAAAGGAGCCCTTTTAGACTATGGCGCTGGTCGCCTGGGCAATCTTGATGAGGCTATATCTTTTTTAAGAAAAGATTTTGCCAAACAAATGAGCGAAGAAAATCTTAATGCACTCGAAAAGTATCTTCGGTATAGCGCACGAAAAAATGAAGAGCTAAACCAAAAAGTATTTGGAAGTATTTTTCAATTTCCAACCTACCTTCACACCAGAAACAATGCGTTTACTAAAAAACTCAAAGACAAAGGAACCTCAGATAGAGATGTTGAGGAAATTGTTTTTACTGACAGGGGCCGTGAAGCAAGAAACCGAGGCTCTTATCTTGAGGAGGAAGGTAGGACTCCAATCGTAAGTGACTATGACAATCCTCTTGTATCTGATATGCAACGTATTTTTCAGATGGAAAAGTTTGGTCAGGTTCAACGTATATTTGGTGTAGACATAAAAGATACGCTAAAGATCAAAAGAGAAGTTGTTCGGTCTCAACGAGAAATGGCGGGTGCTGGCGAGGTTGTTAATGACAGTCAATTAGATGCCATTGGAATTACACCTACAGAGTTTATGGATTCCTTCTTTAATACCCTGTTAAAACGTGGCATCAGCAATGACGGCGCCGACTATGCTGTTAAGAAAATAACAGACTCTATTGTCGGAGCTAATAGTGCGCCGCATCCATTAATACAGGCAGTAAACTCTACCGCCTATGCAACCACTCTTGCAGGTCCATTGTCTGCCGTTCTTAACATTGCAGACGTTCCCTTGCTTGGTGCCAAGTATGGTGGCCGCGCTGTTCTTGAGGGCTTTAAGGCATTAACTCCATTCAAGAAGGTTCCAGATATTGATCTGAAAAAAGCAGGTCTTGATAATCAAGTAATGGGCGAATTTACCAACGTCCTTAACGATGAAATGCGTGATGGCACTCAAGGTTTTTTGAAGTCGCTTGCTAGCAGTGTGCGCAAAGGAACAGATCTTGTAATGAAAGGGTCTGGCTTTGCGGCTATGGATCAAGTTGGAAAAAAAGGCGTGTTGCGCGGAATACTTAGCAGTGCAGTTGATGACGCTGGCGCTGGCCGACTTGCAGACAATTGGGGGTTTTACTTTAGCAAGAAAGAGCTGGAGCTTATTGCCGATCAGTTCAAGCGCCATGGAGTAGATCACACAAAGTACACAGGCAAGGGCGGAGAGCTTGCAGAAGAGTTAATGTTTTCTGGGCTAGGTCAACAGCAGTTAATTAGTTCGGCTGGTCGTCCTGCGGCATGGGCTAGAAACCCGAATCTTCGTCCGCTATGGGCATTGCGTGGTTTTGTAATTAAACAGCAGGCTCTTGCTTTGCGAGAGGTGGTTGGCAATATAAAAGCTGGCAAGCCAGAAAAAGCTAAGCAGTTTCTTGGTCGCTATGCTTTGTATGGGGCTGGAGGATATGCAGTAATCAACGAGGGCCGACAGTTTGTATTTGGAGATGGAGAGGTTAGTGCTGGTGGTTTGCTTCGCGGGTACGGTGATGCCTGGGCAAGCCTAATAACAGCGAATACTCTTGGCCTTAACGACTACCAGTACGGTCAGATACAACAAAATGGGTTAATACCAACCATAATACTTGGAGCGGTTCCATTGGCGGCAAGTAGAGCAAAAGATATTATAGAAACTACAGCCGAGGTAATAGACCAAGAAAGACCTCCGCAAGCTTTGGTTACGGAGCTTTTCCCAATAGTAAAACAGACTAGCGGAATGCTTTCTAATTTAGCTGAAGCTACTGGAGAAACTCAGCTGAAAAGTGTAACCGATGAAATCCTTCGCAAAAGAAATCTTAATCCCAACTAATAAACTCTAACCAGCCCACTACTCCTGCCGCCCTGTCATTCTCCATACGGGCGGCTTCTTCTTTGTAGTGCTTGGCTATCTCTTTCTGCTCTTTGTTCATGCGCTTACCCAGCGTGATGTCCTCAGCCTTTTCCCTAACTAACTCAAGTGAACCTTCGCCGTAGGTGTCAATATAATGACGCACAAAGTAGTCAGGATTACTGCCGTACTTCTGGTGACAGCCGTAGCAATGAGCAAAGGCGTTCATTCCGTCGTACCGTATGCCCTTCTTAGCGCGGCTAAAGTAGTGAGAGCAGTGAAGACCAGTGCTATTAGACTCGTACTGCGCACCACAGCCCTGACATTTAAAGTCGTTTCTCATGCGAACGCACCTGCTGAACCAATGATCTGCCGCCGTTCTTTTTAATCGCATCTGCTTGCTCTCCCTTCTATGATTAGATCAACCCAATACTGCTTTAGTTGTTTATTTTTTTTCAGCTTGAGGATGGCGTTATTGTAAACGTGCTTAGCGCCTTGCCGTGATAATCCTACTTCATCAGCAATTCTCTGCCACGTAACTTCGCCATCGTAGACTGTACTCCGAGAGGTCTTATTCACTTTAGTTGATCCTTTAGTTGTTGAGGGAATGGAACATACACCTTCTTGTTCTCTGAGAGCCACCTGACTAACACCTCAGCGGCTTCAGACAGCTCCTGTGAGGTTAGCCTACCCGTAGAGTTCTTGTCGTACATGGCCTTTATAATGGGCTTGTAGAGCGTCTCCTTAACCAGCACCTCCGTGAACGGTATCTCTAGCTTGTCACTGAATGGGTGTCTTACCCAGTACCCTGCGTCATTTAGCTCTTGAGCTATCTGCCTAAACCACAAGTGCATAGCATTGTTTTGTCTGTCACTCCTTGTGGTGTCTTTGATTGTATATAGGATTTTCTTGCCGTCATCAAATTGTGTGGTGATAAAAGCAATAAAAAAGTTCATCTTGTCTTTGGTATCGACAAGCCAGCGGTGCGATGAATCCATAAGTCCTCCGATTTAGTTTGCCCAGTTTGCCCAGTTTGCCCGGTTTGCCCCTTATGCCCCAGAAAAAGGGGGCGGGTTGTGTATTTCCCGGTGCAGGTGGCCCCCTAAACCATGGGCATTACGGGCATTGTGGGCATTCTGGGCATTACATTGGCACCCAGCGATAGTATTTCTTTCCGTGCGTGCCTTTGCGCTCTAGTTTTAAGTTGTTTCCTTTGAGCAAATCAATGCAGTTGCGCAGTGTTTTCTTGGT
>Ga0206682_10004173_pt1 | contig 11937 bp, 7 predicted proteins | sample M240m12015metaG_FD_155444 | JGI IMG/M metagenome (GOLD analysis project Ga0206682, IMG submission 155444) | Ammonia-oxidizing marine archaeal communities from Monterey Bay, California, United States - M2 40m 12015 | ecosystem: Environmental > Aquatic > Marine > Intertidal zone | place: USA... | reverse complement strand
CGCGGTGCTTTGTACTCCGGCATTTCTAACAATAAAAACCCTTGCTTTTTCGTCTTTATTATTGCTTTTAACAGGATAGCAACCAACAACGCAAATACAGCACCCAAGAGATAGAGTGCAAATAGCGCCAAACCCTGAAGGTTCATGAAACCAAAAACTGTTTCTTCGGGAATAACAATCGCAATAAGAAGTGTAAAAACAGGAATTCTAGCACTACAACTCATTAAAGGTGCAACCATAATTGTAATCAACCGTTCTTTCCAATCTGAAATTGTACGAGCGGACATTACCCCAGGAATTGCGCAGGCAACACTCGACATCAACGGAACAACACTCTTTCCATTCAAACCAAACGGCCGCATCAAACGGTCCATAATGAACACAACACGAGAGAGATAGCCCGTTTCCTCAAGAATTGTGATGAAAAAAAATAACAATGCAATCTGGGGAATAAAAATAACGATTCCTCCTACTCCTGGGATAATTCCTTGCGTGATTAGGTCGGTAAATACACCGGGAGGCATTGCATTTGACATCCAATTGCTCCACATGGCAAAAGCACCATCAATCAAGTCCATAGGAATCGAGGCAAACGCATAAATAAACTGGAAAATTACAACGAGAACAAATCCAAAAATAACATACCCGAAAAAAGGGTGTACTAAGATTTTGTCCCATTTGTTTTTGACTTCTGAACGTTCTTCTTTCGATACAACCTTTTCCAACCCCTGCCGAATTTCTTCAAACCGTTCAAGGGTCTCCGCCTCTTGATTTGAAAAATCATCAACTGACAATAACTTTCTTGACGTCGTCGTACGTGAAATTAAGTTAGAGAGTCCGTTCTTGATCCGCTCTTTTCCCAATCCAGCACGTGCATTTGCTTCAACGATTATCGCCTCTGGATACATGAACTGCAATTGTTCAATGTTGTGTTTTTTCCCCTGACGATCGGCTATATCCGTCATGTTTAAGACCATCATAGTTGGAAATCCTAAATCATAGACCTGAGAAAACAGCAACAAATTACGTTCCAAATTGGAAGCGTCGACAACAACCATTACAGCATCTGGATACTCACTGGAATCCAAATTTGAAAGGCTATCATATACAACTTGTTCATCACGAGATCGAGGGTAGATACTATACGTTCCTGGAAGGTCAATCAATTCGTACATTTGACCCAGAACCTTGAGCTTTCCAACTTTCTTATCGACTGTAACCCCAGGGAAGTTTCCTACATTTTGACGCAAGCCGGTCAACAAATTGAAAATAGAACTTTTTCCTGTGTTCGGATTCCCAACTAACGCTATTCTCACAGTTCAGTCATTAGTTCAACATCCACCAAGCAGGCCTCATCTTTACGAAGTGACAAAACATACCCATCAATATCAATGGCCATTGGATCACCAAAAGGGGCCCGATACAACACGGTAAGTATCCGTCCTTTAATCACACCCATCTCCATCAGTTTAACTCTTAACTTGGATTGGGATATTTCAGACACCGTCACTTTGGAACCATTCGTTATGTCAGATAATGTTTTTGTCATTTAAGTACACAAAAATACACTTTGTAAAACAAAATTACACTAGCCCAAAAGAGGTATTCTTTCAGTCGGTCAACGATTCGATATTTGTGATTGAATTTAATCGGCGAAACAGTTCATAAATAACTTGGCCTATTAGAGAGACAAACTGAAATAAGTTCTACTCGTAAATCCAAGTTCTTGAGTTTATTTTTGCTTTACAATCAGGCGCGCTGTTTCTCGCGTTTTTTGCTGCAATAATATTTCTTTTCCTTCAGTAACTCGATCAATCGTTGCTTGATCATAGTGACGTATTGTAACCAATTCCAGTCCCTCATTGAACTTTACATCGTATGAATCTTTGAATACTTCGAGGATTTGTGAACTATCTACCTTATCGCCATCCAAAAGAATCGAGAATTTTAATGCAGAATTCTGCATCAAATTAATCTTTGCATTCGCTTTGGACAACCGAGCAAAAATATCACTTAAGTTCTTTTCAACGATAAAGGAAAAATCTTTTGGTGAAATTGAAAATAACACTTGGTTCATTTTAAAAATAAATGAAGGTACAAGATGATCTGAGGTCGTCGACTCTTGAATCACCGTGCCTTCAGCACTCGGATCAAGAAACGATTTCACATGAAGCGGAATCCGTTTGTTTTGGAGTGGTTTCACCGTTTTTGGATGAATTACTGACGCTCCATAATATGACAATTCAATTGCTTCACGAAATGAGATTTGATCCAACTTCACGGTATGATCAAACCACTTTGGATCGGCATTTAGCATTCCTGGAACGTCTTTCCATATCGTAACGTTATCGGCATTGCAACAATACGCAACAATTCCTGCAGTGAAATCGGAACCTTCTCTCCCAAGGGTCGTTGTTGAACTCGAATTTGCTCCAATGAAACCTTGTGTCACCAAAATATCGGTCCCATCAAATTCAGGCACAAACTTCGACTGAAAATTGTGCTCCGTTTGTTCCCAATCGACCTCAGCCTCACGAAAAATATTGTTCGTTTGAATGAGCGTTCTTGCATCCATCCACTTTGCGCTAAACCCCGATTCAATGAGAAAAGACGAAACAATTTTTGTTGATATAAGTTCCCCAAAACCGACAAGTTGATCGTATTCAAAATCATAACTGCCGGAACGATCTTCTTTGAACCTCTCTCCCAAATCTCTCAGCACCTGATCCACAGCATCAAAAACCTTCGATTCTCGGTCGGAAAATAGGACATCCATAATTTCATAATGGAACTGTCTTATTTCTTCGACTAAATCTTGGAATAGGACCTCATCTTTGATCCAATAAGCATCGATAACCTTCTCCATCGCATTGGTTGTCTTTCCCATTGCAGAAATTACAATCCCTAACTTTTCTCCGTCGTACAAAGACAAAATACGGGCGACATTTTTAACCGCTTGTGCATCTTTCACCGATGCTCCACCAAATTTGAAGACTTTCATTGCTCTGGTTGAATTAATTGCCGAAATATAGTTCTTTTTTGAATGTTACTGAAATCACAAAAGTCGAAGCCCACCATCCCGATATTTAACTCAGTTTGTCGGTTAGAATTCGCATTTCAATAACAGGAGAAATTTTTTCGTAAAGGATATTGTGAACAGCCTCTACAATTGGCATTTCAACTTGAAATTTATTTTTGATCTCCATAACACTTTTGACCGCATAATACCCTTCTGCAATCATGTCCATTTCCAATTGCGCGCTTTTTACCGAGTAGCCTTTCCCGACCATAAAACCAAAAGTTCGGTTTCTGGAGAACTTGGAGTATGCCGTTACCAATAGATCCCCTAAATATGCTGATGATTTAACATCTCGGTGAATTGGGCTCATCTCATCGATTAAATTTTCAATTTCTTGAATTGCATTCGATATCAGTACAGATTGAAAATTATCCCCATAACCAAGGCCAGAGCAAATTCCAGATGCAATCGAATAGATATTCTTCATCACTGCCGAAATTTCTGTCCCAAATAAATCATCTGAAACTGTCGTTTTTATGTAGCGACAAGAGAGTAAATCTGCCATCTCCTCAGAACGTTCTTCATCCTGACATGCAATCGTCAAATAAGACAAGCGCTCAAGAGCAACCTCTTCAGCATGACAAGGTCCACAAATTATTCCAATGGAATCGTAAGGAATTCCAAACGTTTTATGAATGAATCGTGCAGGAATCGCGTTGTATTCAGGTATAATTCCTTTCACGGCCGAATACAATGATTTCCCTTCCATCAATCCTTCAGGGAAATCTTCGAAGAGTTTAACTAAAAAAGCAGATGGAGTTGCAATGATTACCAGCTCCGATCGTTCAATTACCTCTACTAGGTTGGTACTAACGTTGATTTTATTCAAATCAAACTCAACCGATTGCAAGTATTTTGGATTGTGGCGAAACTTCAAGATATGAGCAACAGATTCCTCGTTACGCATGTACCAATTTACACTCGATACATTGTTGCATAATATTTTAACCAAAGCCGTAGCCCATGAGCCACCACCAATAACGGCTATTTTCTTTTGCTCGTCCATAATGAAAGTAGAGCAACAAAGTTATTATTTATTCCTAAAGGCACTCTTTCTTCATGAGATAATCGAGAAATTGTTTTCAATCATACCATGAATCCGTAAAGAAAAGAAATACAAAAAAAGGGACGCCCGAAAGCGTCCCTTTTTAATATCTTGGTTCACACTATTCCTTAATAATACTGTGAACTGATTTGCCTTGATCACTCGTTAAATTTACAAAATATACACCTCCTGAATAGTTGGCAAGGTTAATCTGTAATTCATTCAATTCATTGACAGAGAATCGCTTCAATAAGCGCCCTCTAGAATCCGTCAATTCAATCAATTCAATATTCTCGTCCCATGCAACATTCAGCATTTTACTTACTGGATTTGGATAGATACTAACCGAAGAATTAATCGACGCCTCATCAATCCCTGCAAAACTCATTTGAATTTCGAATCGCTTATCAGAAACATCAAAGAAAGTACCGTTCGAACTCATCACCATAACTCTGCATGCCATTTCAGAAACATTCGGCACTACAACCAACTCAGATCCATCATTTGGAACACCCGTTGCTAAAGTCGTCGTATATGACAAACCGTTGTCTGTAGACAGAAATATATCCACTGTGCTGCAATTAACCGGAGCGTTGTCAGTATTGGCAACATCCCAAGTAATGATCTTATTTGAACCTCCGACCCATACGATTCCCAAATCAGAAGGATACAAAACCACGAATGGGCCCGAATTTCCATCCACTGAAACTGAAACATCTTCGTAACTACTACAACTTCCTGGGCCCGGAGAATTGTCACGAACCGATACTCTAAAGTTCATTGTCCGTGAAACATCTGACAGACGTTCCCACGTAAATGGACCATTATTGGCTACGAATTGTAGCTTTGGGAAATAACGTGTTGGATCAGAATTCGACTCCCAACTTCTAAAATTAGGTCCATCATTCGATGAGGAAATTGGAGGCTGTGGGCTTATATCATTGTCCATTTGTTCCCAATTGTAAGTTATTGGGTCACCATCTGGATCGTCAACAACTGCTGTTAGTGCAAAAGGTGTTCCTCCCGGGACCGCAATATTTCCATTGGTCGAAGTTATAATTGGAGCAACATTCGCTAAAGATGTAATTTGCTCGCATTGATGACCTCCACTTGAAATTTCTATGCCAATTTCTTCTAGACTTATTCCATGAAAGTGATCGTCGCTATTGCTCTGAACATTTGGTGAACAGATCCCGGCATATGCCATGATTGTAGATCCACTACCTGGTTCCATTGCAGTAGCATTATTTCTATTGCCACCACATGAATTGTTAAAGGTGTGATTTGCTCCAAATTGATGTCCCATTTCATGGGCTACATAGTCAATATCAAAAGGGTCTCCTATTGGCGCACTACTTCCAGTAACTCCACGAGCCTTACCGTTACTACATACAACTCCTAAACCAGCCAAACCTCCTGAATTCGTTCCGAATACGTGACCAATATCGTAATTTGAACTCCCGATTACCGAATTGACATTGGACTGATTTTCACCAATCATTGCTCCTGGGTTACCATTGGTGTATGGGTCTGCACCTGCAGATGTGTAAATGATTTGATCGTTATTTCCGATAATAGTCATTGTAATTGCCATATCTCGCTCATAAACACCATTCACACGATTCATCGTTGTAACTTGAGCTGCTTGAGCATCGGCCACAGATCCTCCATGAAAAGAGGTGTATTCACCTGTTGCTGCAACAGCAAGGCGGTAGGTTCGTAGCTCACAAGAAGCATATGGCGTTTGCGCTTGAGAAACGGGTTCTTGCGTCTCTTTCAATGCTTCCAATTCACTATTAAATTGGCAATCCTTCATTTTCGTTGTTGAAAACTCACTTTTAAAATAAACGATGTAAAAAGCAGCATTCCCTTGAATAGCTGGGTCAATAAAAATGGTGGGCTGTCCAGGTGTCATAATCATTGCATGGAGGCCGTGCTGTGTCACATCCCATTTGACAAATGCACCGTTCTCACCAGTTGCATCAAACGATCTAATTTGTTCATATTTCGACGCCAAGTCAGGATGCATTGTATAGTTTCCTTTTGCCAAATAGGTGTGCATTGAGCCTCCCGGATGGGGCAAATCCACTACTGCTGTGAATCCATTACCTGTAAATTCACGGTAGGCAATGCCGTCCAGTTGCTCCAATAAAGAACCAACATCCATTTGATAATAGCTTGCATTTTTCGCAGCAATCTGAAGCTTTCCAATCGCTTCAACTGTTGACTTACTCACCTCTTTGGAATCGAGGGCAATGTGTTTTGTGCTTTGCGCGAGAAGTACCATTGGAGCAAACAGTAATGTGCTAACAATTAGCTTTTTGGAGAGACGAATATTCATAATTAATTGATTTTAGATCGATCAAATATAAGGAATCTGAATGAACAGCAAACTATTTCAAAATATGATGTAAATCATTTTTAAACTTAATTCAAGTCATATTTAAATTCGCTGCCAAGTATGACATTTGATTTTCAAATTAAAGCTTATGGAAGAACAATTAAGTGGATCGGCTTCGAGCGAACAAATTTTTTCAGAAAATACAGAATTTAATCGCTACGGGATAATCTGTGTCATACTATTGATCGTTGGTTGTTCAGGTGGACTTGCAGTAGGACTCGGCGGTGTAAAAAACACGCTTTCCTTGATTATGATTGTAATTCCGACAATGACTACACTGAGTTTGTTGCTTGCCGTTGCCCCAATGAAATATATCCTGCCCGCTGGAATCACCAGCACAATTATTAACCTCTTACTGATGGTATACTTTTTAATTACCTGAATGTACATTAGCTTAATTAAGACCCTCTGCTGTTGTGGAGGGTTTTTTATTTCACGTATCTGCAAGAGGCAATTCAACATAAAAAGTTGTTCCCTCTCCAGGATGTGTTTCAAAATCAATGACTCCTTGATGACTCTCAAGTATTTGCTTAACCATAGCCAGACCCAGACCAGTTCCGGTACTTTTCGTCGTAAAATACGGCACAAATAACTTGTTCCACTTTGATTTTTCAATTCCAATACCATTGTCTGAAACTGCAATTTTAACTTTATTTTCTATCCGCTGGATTTGTATTGATATCTGCCCCTCTTGATATTGAGGTATCGCTTGTGTTGCATTTTTAATCAAATTATTGAATACGCGAATCATTTGATCTTTATCCGCATTAATGAAAATTTTCTCATCACAAAAAAGCTCAATGTCAGAATGTCCTTCAAGCGAGAATACTTCCACTACACTTTTAATAAGCGCAGTTAATTCAATTCTCGATTCCATTGGAACGGGCATTTTTGCAAAAGAAGAGAATTCATTCGCAATGTTCGTCAGCGCCTCAATCTGCTCAATGATTGAAGCCGCAACCCGCTGAAACTTCTCTTCCATTTTAGTGTCTTTCGGATTGTATGTCCGAAGTAATTGCTGAACGCTCAGCTTCATAGGAGTTAATGGATTTTTAATCTCGTGTGCGACCTGCTTAGCCATTTCTCGCCAAGCAGATTCCCTCTCACTTCGCGCCAATTGCTGTGCGGTAAATTCCAACTCTTCTAATTTTGAGTTATAGTCTTTTACCAATGCACCAATCTCATCCTGCTTGTTGTAAAGTATCGGCTCATTGTGTATTCCAAAACGAACGGAGGAAAAACTCTCTTGCAAGATTCTTAGCGGAGCTGTAAGCCAATTGGAAATAAAAATTGCCAAAATAATAGAAACCGCTAAAAGCAAAATAAAAACATTTACAATGGCTACGAGAAACTTCTGAATTTGATTTTCAAATTCACTTTGCTGACCGAAATGTTGCAAATTAATAAAGGCCAATTTCTTACCATTGTTATTGTAGAATGGCTTATATGCAGATGAATACACCAAATTACCGATGTTCTCTCGATGAACGAACTCACTTTTTTGCGCATATTTCATGTTCTTAAACGCTTCGGGATTCATTTGCTCACTGATTAGGCCTTGATTGAATACTTTCGGTCGAGATGTGGCAAGCAGGTAGCCATTAGCATCGTAAAGATTAATATCCGTAAAAAATACCCGAGCAAATTTTTGAAGGTAGTATTGTGCCATGCTACCATTGACATCTATAAACAGTTGATCGTAATTGCCCAATTTAGCTCGAACCTCTGTTTCTACAGAACTAAGCTTCTCGCGAATTACGTCATTGGTGTATTGGTTGTATTGGTTGCTTACGAAAATACCACTGCCCCATCCAAAAGCCAAAAGTGATATGAAAACAAGAGATATAAGAACAATTTGAATCTTCATTGCCAAATTGAGTGTTCTACGAGAAGACCCTGAAGAGCCCATTCGAAACAACAAAGGCAATAACAACAAACCATAGAAACTAAACAAATAAGAAAATGAAGTAATGTAATCCAAGAAATTAGGATCCTTTCTTGAAATCACAATCTTATCTCCTGATGACTTACTTACTGCATAGTGACTAAAATCCCCATGATTAAACGAATTGCTATTACCAGAAGCCTCCATTTTCAGAAAGGAGGAGGGATAATTAAATGCCCCGTATTTTGTAACCAAATCGTTGTTATGGTACTTTGCAATGGAATAGGTTTCAAGAGATTCGAATACATTTGCTTTTCCTGAAATTAACAGTCGCGGGAACCCAATCTCTTCTGGTATCTTTTTTGATTTGAGTGTACAAAACAAATAGGCTTTACTTGAATCCGCACCTTGTAATTCTTGACGGATCACATAACTATATTGCTCGCGGTAATCGTCGATATAGTATATACTCGAATTAATGGTTGAAACAACACCCGATCGCTCGATAATCTCCTGATACCGATCGTACCCATGTGCAAAATTGGTTTTTTGATCAAAAATGGGACTTTTATTACCGTCAAAAATTGCAAATTTCATCTCATACTGCTCCCAAAAACCATTGAAAAATCGTCGTTCTAGGTTTTCCTGAAAATCAGAAAGCGCCTTAAAACTCGGAGCTGCAATAAATCGCTTTAAAAATTTATCCTCAATAAGCTTCGTTGAGATTTTCGAATATTCTTTCTCGGTTTCAATGTTTTTTTCTGTTGCGAGCTGTTTCGCGTAAAGCTCCATGTCTCTTCTCTCTTTTCTCCGACCAAACTCACCAATGGTCAATGACAAAACAAGAGAAAAACCAAACAAAAGAGAGACTCCTGTTCCGATACGATAGATCCCTTTTATTCGATAAATTACATAGATGCCGCTGCCGTAGAAAAAAAACGGGAATATCCCTGCAGCCAACGATTGATGTCCGAAGCTTGTTTCATAAAACAAATAAAAACAACTAACGGCAAAGAAAAGTACTGCCAAATGCGAACCCAATATACCTTGATATTTACAACTCTCAATAATTGTACGGAGTGTTTGGAAATACGAATAAAAAAAGATCCCCAAGCTCATCATGGCCAATACAGAAAAGACATTCAACGAAAACAACTGATCGATAACCATTGGAATTGAAGAATCATCAATTAATCCCTCAATCAAATAAATCAACCCACCCCAAGGTAAAATTGAAAGAACTGCAAAAATTAATACAAGTCTTTTTGATACACCACTCCGCTTCAATTTCAGCAATTGATTGCCCAGATAACTCAAAAGATAAACGAGAACAAGAAGATTTAATAGGTATTCAAAAAAATTCGGGAACAACGAATTCACGGCATACAATTTAGGATCAAATGCCACTGTTTCGATCATAAAATCAAACCATTCAAAATGAATTGATGCAATTCGAAGTGCGAGCACACCAAGAGGAACGAGACTCCGAAATTTTTGTGGCAAAAAGCGCGTAACTTGGACAAGAATTAGCAACCCCAAGAGCACTGCTACAAAAAGTAAAACCATCAAAACAATTCCCTCATTGCGCCCAACCTCCTGCTGTAAATCAGGCTTCAAAGAACAGATATATTCATTCTTGGTGGAATAAATGGCGAAGCCTTGATCCTTGTCCTCAAGTATCGTTGCTTTAAACGGCAGGTTGAGTTCTTTAGCAAAATTATTGCTCAGGTGTTTGTTTTCGTAGGCATAATCGTGCTTAATCAAAAAACTCGCACACACCAAATAATCTCCAATTACTTTGGTCTTGGAATAATACCACCCATTTTGAAGATTTAATAGTCCATCCGCCGGAAAATGTATTTCGGCAAATCGAATAATTGGCAATTGATTGGTATTCCAAAAAAGCAGTGAGTCATTCCGGTAAACATGTATATTGATATTTGATGCGTCCGAAGGCCTGGTCCATTGATCATGAATTTTATTGTCTTCAATTTCATTGGCTTTAATTGCGAGATAATCATCCAACTGCGTCTCACGCGAATTAAAATTAGCCTTGAACTTCTCGACCGAAGAAATGTAATCCGTTGATGTTACTTGAAAAAAATAGATTGCGAAAGTTACCGATACTGCAATGGCAGCGACAAACAAATAATATTTTTTTAACCCATTTATGATCATACCTTAAGAACATCAATCTCTTTTGAGATCTCAGCAGCCAACAATCTAAAATCAGAATCTGCATTCACATCATTTCGAAACTGAAAGTTCGCGCATTCTTCGTAAGGTAATAAATAATTCTTGTAGCACGGAGCAACATGATTGTCCCACTGATACAAAATAGCTTCACGAGAATAGCCTCTTGTTTCTTGATCGCGATAAAGTCTTCTGTCCAATTGAACAACTGGATCTACCTTTACAAAAATGGTATAGTCCAAAAGTTCACGCACACGCTCGTAGTGAAACAAAAATAACCCTTCGACAATAATCAACTTAGACGGTTTTATAGTAATCCACACATTTTTATCTGGCGGGGCGTTGAAATGGTATTCTCTAACTTCAATTGCATGGCCTGCAACCAATTTTCTAAGATCATTGACCAAAAGCTCCTCATCAAGCGCTGTTGGCAAATCAAAATTATAAGTGCCCTTTTGATCTTTCACTTGCTCATCAATTGGCTTGTAATAATTATCCATTGTAAAAACACTTGGATTTAGGTGTTCAAATTCATTGAACAATCGCTTCAATAAGGTTGTTTTTCCGGACCCGCTACCACCACATATTCCTACTATCATTGCACCACTCTAATTTTACAATTTCACTCCTAACTAATCATTTGTGCACTTCAATCATCTGAAAACACGCTCTTTTTGGTCATGTTTTTGTATTTTGCGCACAATCGAACAAGCAAACTTCGTGCTAAAATATAGGTTATGAATGCATTTTCAAAAAGGAATTTCAAGAAAGCAATTTTACAGCTTACTTTTATCATGCCAACCCTGTCCTTTATCCCTTCGTTTTATCTTGTAAATGGCCTTCATGAAGGACTATTCACTAAAATAGCCACCCAAAATAAATAGACGATAAAGAAATGAAAAACATCATGCTCCAATTCCTCTTTTGTCTTCTCTTTGGATCAATTTCGCTTGGACAGACTGCCGACACTGGCGGGCCCATATCATGGTCGAATAGTGCCATAATGAATCCCGACCCAAAACAACACATTATGCCCGGTTTCTCACTCGACCTAATACAAGCAGAAGATGCTATAAACGATGAGCGGAAGGAAGCCCCATGGCGGTTCGGTTATTCCTACAAAACGGCTATGAAATTAGACTCAATAACAGGAGATTGGACCACATTAGAAAATGGCAGTCGGATTTGGACAACTGAGATTGTTTGCCCAGAAGCCCTCTCAGTAAATTTAATCTTTGAAAATTTATTTCTACCCAGTGGAGCCTCGCTCTATTTATACGATAAGAACAAAACAAACTGCGTAGGTGCCTACACGGAAAGAAACAATCGTAAAG
>Ga0206682_10004171_pt1 | contig 11943 bp, 7 predicted proteins | sample M240m12015metaG_FD_155444 | JGI IMG/M metagenome (GOLD analysis project Ga0206682, IMG submission 155444) | Ammonia-oxidizing marine archaeal communities from Monterey Bay, California, United States - M2 40m 12015 | ecosystem: Environmental > Aquatic > Marine > Intertidal zone | place: USA... | reverse complement strand
CGGCGTCGTATCCCGCGCTACGGCGCGGACGCACCTCACTCCGCCCGGCCTGGGGCTGGACCTCGCGCCGCCGGCTGCGCCGAGGCTCGGCGCCGCCGGGTACACGCGCGCGCGCGCGGTGCGCGCCGCGTCGTCCGTCGTCGAGCGCGACATCCTCCCCGCCGTGGAGAAGATGTTCTCGACGCGCCTGCCTCTGCACTTCGAGGTCCGCGCGCTTCTGGAGCAGGACGTCGAGCCATTCGTCGAGTGGGGCATCGAGAGGCGAACTCTTGGAGCAGACGTCGACGGCAAGAACGCGGCGGGCTCGAAGAGCGCGAACTCGGACGAGGCGGCGGCGGACCGCGAGCGAGGCGACGGGTGGTCCGCCGGGGAAGGCGCGTCCTCGGCGCGATCTTACGACGAGTACGGGTCTTCCCAGTACAGCGGAGAAGGGCTCGACGTTCCTCTGTCTCGCAGGAGCAGTCTCGATTGTACGCCCCGGTCGCGCCGTCGGGACGACGGCGAAACGTACGGATGGGCCGGCGACGATCCCGACTGGACCGTCGACAAAGAAGACGTAGAGGATATGTATTAGGTTGGGTAGCCGGCGATGCAGACGAAATCGTTTCATCGACACTTTGTGCGTTCAAAGAGCGCGTCTATCGCTCGTTCGAGACGGATCGACGTGCGTGCTCCGTCGAACGTTTCGCGCCCGAGCGTTCACGCGGCGGGCGTATCTTCGCCGGGCTCGGGCCCCGCGCTTTCGCGCGCGATGTCTGACGGCACGACGAGCACCGGGCAGTTTGCGAAGGAGAGGCAGTAGCTGGAGACCGAGCCCATGACCGCGCGCTTAAGGTTCCCTTTGATGCCGCGTGTGCCCATGACGAGCAGATCGACAGCTCCGCCGAGGTCGGCGACGTAGTCCACGATGAGGTCGCGAAGGTCGCCGCCTTTGATGTCGAGCAGCACGGACGTCGCGGTGCCCTTCTCGTTGTCCTTCTGGAACTCCGCCAACGCGTTCATGCACTTCTCCACCTGTTTGGTGGCGTCCGCGGTCTGGATAGGGGACTCGCTCACGGCGCTGTGAAGCACGTGCACCTGGTCGTCGGTCCTGAGCGCGTTCAGGCACGCCCATTTGACGAGCGCGAGGCTCGCGGCGGTGCCGTCGACGGCGATGGCCACGGTGCGGCTCTTGCCGGGCTGCGTCATCCCCAGGTACGCGGCGCCGACGGTGTCGGAGGTGAGGTCGGGGATGTCTCGGTACTTCCTCGAGCGCACGACAAGCAGCGGTATCGGGGCGTATTGCACGACGTACGAAGAGACGCTGCCGAGCAGAAACTTGCGCCAGCCCTGGCGTCCCCGACTGCCCATGACCAGGATAGCGTCGCGCGGCGTTTCGAGAGAGATATACTTCAAGAGGCTCTCCCCCGTGTCGTGCGTGGTGTCGATGACGATCAGCTTGTGCTGCATGCCGTGGATGGAGTGCGCGATCTCGGACGGCAGCCAGTCCTTGGCCAGTGACACGTCGCTCAGGGTCTTGACGCTGTCCAGGGGTACCCAGCCACTCTCTTTGCGTCGGGCGTGCACGAGCCAGAGGTTGTCCGCTGGTGTCAGCAGGTTGTCGCGGCACCAGCGCCAGGACAACTTTGTCTCCACGCTGTCCTTGTCTCCGACCGCGAACAACACGGTCCTGGGCTCGGTGAAGGTCATTTCCTCGAACGAGGGTCTGGCGTGCGTGGACATGCGCGGGGAAGGAGGGTCGGGGAAGAGTGAGGGCAAGCGACGTCGTCGTGGCTTTTGGGAACCTGGGAAGACGAAAGTTTCCTCGTTTTCCTCGGACACGTCAAAAAACTGGTAGAAGACCTGAGGAACTCACGTCGTGAACTATGTAGACAAGCGTGCTATTCTCGAGTCTCAGTTGCGTCCGCGTCCGCCGCGTCCGCCGCGTCCGCCACGGCCGGCCTGTTGGAACCCACGGTTGTCGCCACGACCGCCACGGCCGCCATCGCCGCGCCCGCCGCGGCCGCCGCGGCCGCCGTCGCCGCGGCCGCCTCTGCCACCGCCGCTGTGGTCGACGCGGCGCGCCCCGCCGGCGGCGCCGAAGGTGTCCATGTCGAGCTTGCGTTGCTCGTGGAATCGCGAACGTCCCTGCGACTGCTGCGCCATCGCCTGCCTCTCGAGCGCCTCACAGCTCATGCTGTCGAAGAAATCGTCCTTGACGTACGTCGCCACGGGCTGCGCCATCGCCTGCTGCGCCATCGCTTCCTTGCTGAACTTCTGAAACGCCGCTTCGAAGTTGAAGTCCTCGGTGGGCACCGCCATGCGCGTGGGGAGGAGGCCGTCGCCACCCGCGGGAGCGGGGCGCCCGCCAGCGCGGGGCGCGGGCATCGCACCGCCGCGACCGGCGCCGCCGCGCCCGCCCGCACGAGGCGCGGGGGGGGCACCGCCGCGGCCGCCCGCGGGCTGCCCCGCCACGCGCGCCGGGGCACCCTTCGGCACAGCGCCCCCGCCGCCGCCCCCCACCGCCGCGAGGAAGCTCGTGGGCTTGGGCTTGGGCGCCGCGGGCGCGGGCGCGGGCGCGGGCTTGGCCGCCTTCGGCGCAGGCGCCCGCTGCTGGCGCTGCTGCTGAGGGGGCGCGGCCGGCGCCGGCGCCGGCGCGCGGTTCCAGGGGTTCACGGGCGCCGCGGGCGCCGCGGGCTGCGGCGGCGGCTGCTGGTACTGAGGGGGCTGCTGGTACTGCAGCTGCTGGTACTGCGGGGGAGGCGCCGCTTGCTTCTGGGGGGGAGGCTGCATGTACTGCTGCTGGGGAGGCGCCGCCTGACGTTTCGTCGACGATAGGGTGGGTGAAGAGAGGGTCAGACGACTGAGGGATTCGATTCGCGTAAGCGACGATGTCGCCGATTGATTTCGCGAATGGAGAAAACGCCGCCTCGCCACTTCTTGAGGACGACGCGCTTTCCAGCGATCGGTCGTTGCGTGGAATTCCGCGGACGGGTCGCGCGCGCCGATCGGACGCCGCCTGGCAGATCGTCGAGACGGCACGGCGGTCGTGCGTGCCCGCGCCGTGTCCTGAACGCACGACCCGAGAAATGTGTCTTCGATCGTACCTGCTGCATGGGCGGCTGCTGCTGAAGCGGCGCCTGAGGCGCGGCCGCGGCCGGGAAAGCCCCGTCGTTAATCACTTCCAGGCCCTTGATGTCCCCGCCCTTGAAGATGATCGAGGGGTAGACCTCCTGGCTGGCGGGGATCTGCGGGCCGACGGTTCTGCGTCCCTCCGTGCCGAACGATCGCACTGCGGGTTGGTGAGGCGAGAGAGGTGGAGGTCAGCGATCGGTCGGGAAGGGGCGAAGACATGACGCGGGTGTCAACCCGCGAAAAAGGGAACGCCCGATCGTCGAAAAGGCGGAATTCCCGCGATCGGACAGCTGTGGACGCACCGTGTTGCAGGGTCAGCGCGCTGCTCGCTTGGTCGATGCTGTGCACGATGCCCTCATACCGGATATCCGACTTGGAAATCAGGCTGAGCTTCTTGCCGTGAAAGTTGTTCATCGTGCAAGGTTTAGGTTTTTTTTTCCCGTCCTCGCGGTCGACTCTCTTCCCCGCGGGCGAGAAAAACGCGCGCGAGAGGAACAGCGCGGCGAGCGCCGCCGAGGCGCGCGCCGCGCGCTCCACCAAAAACACGTGCGCCTTCTTCGCGAAACCGTAAAGACCACCTGCCTGTGACTCTCCTCGAGACTCTCCTCCTGCCTTCGCTTCCACGCGTCGCGCTCGGTCGCGGGGAAGCGGCCGCGTCGCGCGGCGGCCGGGAGGACAATTGGTATCTCCGACACTCATTTCTTCTTCGAATGCTTCGTCCGCCGATTCGCCCACCGCGCTCGGCGCCGGCGGCGGACCTGTCGCGGGGACGCGCACGCAGCCGCGCTTCACCTCGCGCTCGAGCTCGGCATCGAGCTGAGCTTGTCTTTTGGCTTTTCTTTCGGCATCGCCGTCGCGCGAGGGTTCGGCGGCGTCGCCGACGTCTTCCCGGCGGGTCGCTTCGGCGGCGGGGGCGCGGTCTCGGCGGTCCTCCGCGACGGCGACGTCGCCGTCGGCTCCGTCGGCTACGGGCTCGTAGCCGACGGCCCGTTCGTCGCCTTCCGGCGAACGCGCGGTCGTCGCGTCTTCGCGTTCCCTCTTCTCTGAGGACGAGGACAGGCGCATCACGCGGACGCTCAAGGGGCGCATGGCCTGATTCGGTTGACGGACGCGCTCGTCGACGCGGTTTCGAGCGCGCGCGCGATTCGACGTTTTGACGTCTGCGCGTCCTGGAAGGGGGAATCCCGGAGGGGGGATCCGCGAAGGACGCGCCGAAGCGGTTGAACCCCAGCCCGAGACGTCGTCCCCGAACCAGAACGAGATGTCGTCTTCGAAACCGCGCGTGGAGCACGTCTCCGCCGGCGGAGGGCATTCCGTCGAGCTGTCCGTCGAGCTGTCCGTCGCGTCCGGCGCGGCAACCGGCGGCGGCGGCGCCTCCGGGACTCGCTCGGCAACCTTCGCGTCTCGCGGCGAGTCAATGAACCGCGACGCGGATATCGCCGTCGTAATCAGAAATCGGGGCCCTTTCGAAATCGGCTCTTCGCTTTCGCCGGCTTCGCCCGCTTCTTCTTGCTGGGTGCGCTTCCACGCATTCCACTGCCGTTTGGATCCTAGGCGCTCCTCCATCAAGGCGCGAATTTCCTCTTCGGTGAAAGCATCGTCCTCGCTCGCGCCGTCGTACTCGAGCGCGTTTTTGCGAGCCAGATCTCGCACGAAGACCTCGACCGTCTCCATGTCCCGCTTATCGAACACGATCTTCACCAACCATCTCACCTCCCACCCGGCCTTCCATATCCGATGTCTCAAAAGGTCTCGCTCATGCATCGCATTGATTTCACCCATACGCATCATGATGGCTTTGTGTAAGGCATCTACAAAACGCTCGACTTCGCCGGACGGCCCCCGAACGACGAGGTCATCCGCGAGGTCGAAGAGCTCGGTGTTCGGGCCTTCGCGTTGGGCCACCTCAGCAATTATCCTCGGACGTTCGGCCTTGATGAACCCGTAAAACGCCCAGATGGGTTCCCCGATGCTCATGTCACCGGTGCGCGCTCCGCGCGCGCCCCTCTGACGCGGGAGGACAAGCGTCGTGGCTTTCAGTAGCGACGACGGTTCATGTCGGAATCACCATTCGGCCGAAACTGATGCGACTGGCGCGATCGGGCAGTTCCGAGGTACGTACGCGCTTTAACGACACAACCACGTCATCGCGAGGCGCGCGGCGGTGGCCCGCAGTCGCGATGATCCCCGTGAACATCATCACGGGCGTGCTCGGGGTGGGCAAGACCACCGCGATCCGGCACTTGCTGTCGCAGCGCCCCCCGAACGAGAAGTGGGCGGTCGTGGTGAACGAGTTCGGCGCGCTCGGCATCGACGGAGCTGTGCTGGACACCGCCGCGGGCATCGCCGACGCGGACGTCGCGGGAACCTCCACCACCGGAGGCGGGGACGGCGGAGTGGTCGTGCGCGAGGTGGCGGGTGGGTGCCTGTGCTGCGCGGTCGCCGCGCCGTTCACGGTCGCGGTGACCCAAGTGCTGCGCCGAGCCAAGCCCGACCGACTGCTCATCGAGCCCAGCGGCATGGGGCACCCCGGCGGGCTCTTCGACGCGCTCTCCGGGGAGTTTCTGCGCGGCGTCCTGGAGCTCAAGGCCACCATCGCGCTGGTGGACGTCGCCGTCGTCAGCTCGGACCAGAACTCCGAGGTTTTTGCCTCGGAGGCGTTCAGGGACCAAGTGCACTGCGCGGACGTCGTGGTGGGCACCAAAGCCGACCTGGCGTCCGGCGCGTCGGTCGAGGCGTTTCGCGCGTGGGCGGCGACGCTGTACCCCGCCAAAGCCCAAGTCGCGATCGTCGAGCGCGGAAGGCTCCCGCTCGCGACCCTGGACGTTCCCGTCGGGTTCGACCCGTCGGGCGCGTGCGCGCCCGTCCTCGAGTCCAAACACGCGCGCAACAGAGCCGCGGTGCGCTTTCGGACCGAAACCGAAACCGCGACCGAACGCGTTCCGAAGCCCCTCGGAGTTTTGAAAGTCGGCGCGCCGTCGCGCGTTTTAGGCGGCGACGACGCGTTCGAAACCGCGGGGTTCGCGTTCCACCGCGACGACGTTTTTTGCCGGCGACGACTGCTTCTTCTGTTCGAGAGCCTACACGCGCACCCGGGGGTCGTGCGGTGCAAGGGCGTGGTGCGCGTGGGGAAGGAGTGGGTCGCGCCGGCGTTCGGGGGGGAAGAAGGCGTCGCGCTCGAGCCGGTGGCGTACCGCCGCGACAGCCGCGTCGAGGTCATCGTCGCGAGCGTCGAGTCGACGACGCCGGCGGACGCGCCGAACGCGGCGGGAACGACGAGCGGGGACGAGGCGGAGGAGACGGTGCGTTCGGCGGGAAGAGCCGCGGCGGCGTGTGACTGGGACGCGCTGGAACGGGCGATCAAAGCCGCGGTGAAACCGCCGCGGGCGAGGTAGAGAGGGAGCGGCGTTTTCATCGTAGTCTACACTATTATCCTTATCGAAGGTTTACGTCACGTAGCTAGCTAGACGTTGCCCGTTTTAGAGAGGTGGTCTCGTAGAGGTACGGCTCGCTCGAATACCGCTCTTCCACGCTCGCGCTACAGCTCCGGGTCTCGGCGGCCCGAGTCCACGAACCATCCCGCGTGCGCCGCAACCTTCCAAACCTTCCACGAAGCGGCGAGAACCAACACGCAAATGGAAACCGCCGCCGTCGCGTTGAGCGCGGCGACGGCGAGCGCGACGCCGCGCGGGATCGTTTTCGTTTTCGTTTTCGTTTTCGTCGTCGTCCCGCGACGCCGCGAAACGCTCGCGGCGTCGGTACCGGCCGACTCCGCGCGCGCGCGCCCCACCGGAGCGGTGACCACCGACCCTTTCGACCCTTTCCTGGGCGCACCAGCCTTCACGGCCTTCACGGCCTTCACGCGCGCGCCGTCGTTTCCGGCGGGCCCCGCCAGGTCCTCCAAGTCTCCGCTCGGCGCGCGCTTGCCCCCGCCCGCGTCGAGCGCGAGCTGGCCGCAGGCGCCGGCGATGTCCTGCCCCATCTCCTTGCGCACGGTGGTCCTGAGCCCGAACGGCGGCCCCGCCAGAACAGCCGCCATCGCACGCACAGCCTCGCGCGTCGGGGGCGTGTGCCCCATGGGCGTATCCGTGGGGTTGAACGGAATCAAGTTCACGATGACGTCGCGCCCGTCCAGCAACTCGCCCAGTTGAACCGCGTGCGCCTCGTCGTCGTTCACGCCCCCGAGCACGCAGTACTCGATCATCGCCCTGGTCCGCGCGCGCGCGCCCGCGGCGAGGTACGCGTCCAGCGCGGCCATGATCTTCGGCAGGGGGTACGCGGTCGCGGTGGGCACGATCTGCTCCCTCAGCGCCTGCGTGGGCGCGTGCAGGGAGAGCGCCAGGCGCACCTCCGGGTGGTCCCGCGCCAGCGCGAGCATTCGCGGCACCACGCCGACAGTCGAGACGGTGACTCGGCTCGGCGCCACCGCGAACACCCGCGCATCCGACATCGGCCCGATGGACGCGCACACCGCGTCGTAGTTGTTCAGGGGCTCACCCATACCCATGAACACAACGTTGGTCACGAAAGAGGGCGCGACAGAGTGCGATTCTTTTTGAATTGCGGCCGAATGATGAGACGCGTCAGAGTGATACGCATCGGTCGCGTTCGCGCCGCCTTCGCGCGAAACCCGCGCGCGCGCGGCGAGATACGCGCGCGCGTGCGCGAGCTGCTCGAGAATCTCCCCCGCGGTGAGGTTCCCGAGCTCGCCCAGCGTCCCCGTGGCGCAGAACGTGCACCCCATCTTGCACCCCATCTGCGAGGAGACGCATAGCGTGTTCCGCCCGCCGTCGTGGCGCATCAGCACGGACTCGACCCGGTGGCCGTCCTGCAACTTCACCACGAACTTCGCGGTGGTGCCGTCCCCGGAGGTGGCCACCGAGTCCACCGAGGAGGTGAGGAGCGCGAACGCCTCGGGCAGGCGCTCGCGCGCGAACGCGGGGAGGTTCGGGACGGCCGCGACCGACAGATCCACGCTCTCCTTTTGCCCGCGGTCCGCGGCGGCGACCGCCGCCGCCTGGATGGTCCGGCAGTGCCGCTCCGCGGTGTCGCGCGTTCCCGGGCCCAGCCCATCTTCGAGGAAATGGAGCAACGCGGGCGCGTCGAAGAAACTGTGACGCCCGAGCGTGCGCTTGGGCGCCATGGCCGCCGCCCGGCCGTCGCTCCCCGCCCGGACGCGCGACGGGAGAGCTCAGACGACAGGTCCGGGCGCGTGCGCGGCCTCGCCCGCCCCGCGTCGTCGACTGTGAGGCGTCGCGGCGTCGTCCCACCCGACGACCTTCCACGGAGTGACTGAGTCAGTTTCGTTTCGGCGGAATCCGCGTCGGCGCATCCACCGCCGCCGCAAAAAGCGCGAGTCATCAAAAGGCGTCCGCGCGGGGCCCAGTCACCAGCACGCCGGCCGATCCCACCGCCCGGCACGAAGTTCCTAGCGGCACGAGGTGTGCGGAGCGCGCATCCGCGATCCCCATCGAGGAGGAGGATACGGGCGACCGCGCGCGTCGCGTCTCGCGTCGCCGGAATCCCTAGGAGGCACATTTTGCTGCGTCGAGGCACGGCGTTTCTGCCGACACGGGGCGCGCGAGGTGGACGTGCGGTGCCCGCGTCGCCTTCGCGGTGGGACCACTCCCCAACGACCGCACTGCGGCGTTTTGCGGTATCGCGTAGTGCGCAGAACAAACACGCACGAGACGACACCGAGGCACGCGGACGCCACCGAGCGCGATGGCGGAGACCGCCATTCTCGAGCAGTGCAAGTTGCATCCCGAGGGCATCCCCGACGTCGACCTCGCCGCGAAGATCTCGCACATCCCCGTGACCGACCGCGCTGTGGCGATCAACCGCCTTTTATCGCAGCGCAAGCTGCAGATTTTCAAAGACGGCGATGCTTTGGTGTACAAGGAGGTGAAGCAGGACGAGGCTGTGAAGTTCAAAGGTCTGAGCAGCGAGGACCTGCTAGTGTACCAGATCATCCAGCAGAGCGGGAACACCGGCATCTGGACCAAGGAGCTGAAGCAGAAGAGTAACTTGCCGCAGACGCAGATCGGGAAGATCTTCAAGTCCCTGGAGGCGAGAAAGCTGATCAAAGCCGTGAAGCACGTCGCGCAGCAGAACAGGAAGGTGTACATGCTGTACGAGCTGGAGCCGAGCCGCGAGATCACGGGGGGAGCGTGGTACACCGAGCACGAGTACGACGCCGAATTCATCCACGTCCTGCGCGAGCAGTGCGTGAAGTTCATCCTCGCGAGAGGGAAGGTGACTTTGGAGGACGTGTGCGACTTCGTGAAGCAGACCAAGCTGTCGCACGTGGACCTGGGCCAGGAAGAGGTGCTGCAGATCGTCAACACGCTGGTGTACGACGGGAAGGTGGACGCGCACGAGGAGCTGGAGCTGGACAAGGAGCGCGATCCGGATGACCCGGCGGGGGAACACGGCGGCGACGACGACGACGACTTGGATTACATGGAGAACGTCATCGTCGTGTACCGGCCGGCGAGTTTGCCCATCCCCAAGAGCTCCGCGTTCACGGCGGTCCCGTGCGGGGTGTGTCCAGTGTTCCAGGAGTGCGCGCCGGGGGGACTCGTGTCCCCGGAGACGTGCCAGTACATGCAGGACTGGCTCAGCTTCTGACGGCGCGCGCGTCGGTACCTTCCGCGTAAAGCATCAATCTAAAAATACTTGTACTAGAACCGACGCGGCGCGCGGTCGTCGTCGTCGCCGTCCCGACCGCTTTCGAATCGCGCCTTCGAATTCGGACCACCCCCATCCTAAAGACGGGGGACTACTCAGAGCGCCTCCCCTCTCCGAGACGCTCGGCGGGTTTCAGCTCCGGGCCGGCGCCGAGCGCGCGCAGCGCCAGCACGAGGAACGCGAACGCGTGCAGCCCGAGCGCGTAGAGCAGCGCGGCAGAGCGCCAGCCGCCCGAGCGGCGCAGGCGCCTCCCCGCGCGGACGCCCAGCGCGTCCACGCGTCGCGCCGCGGACGCGAGGCGAACGCGAACGCCGAGCCCCGTGACGGTTCGCGCCGCGGAAGACCCTTCGCGAAGGCGGCGGGTCAAACCGCCCGGCGCGAGTCGTTTCGCGCGCGTCGTATCGTTTTCTTTTTCGTCATCCGCGTCGCCCGCGGCTCTCCTTTCGCGCTCCCGTCGCCGGCGTTCCATGAGCGCCTCGGCGACGACGCGCTCGAGCTCGCTTCGCTGGACGGCGAGTGTCGCCGTCTCCACCTTTTTCGCCTCGAGCCGTTCCGAAACGCCGCGAAGACGCCGCTCGAGCTCGGCGGCGCTCTCGGCGGGGTCCGCCTCGCGGGGCGCCCCCGCGGCCGACGCCAACGTCGGGGTCGACGCGCGCGGCCGACCGATGGGCCGAGACGCCTCCTCGCGCGCTTCAAGCGCCGCGAGCTCGGACTCGGCCGACGCGAGCGCGTCGCGGAGTCGATCCGTCTCGGCGCGTCGAGAGGCGGCAACCGCCGCCGACGACTCCGCGGGCTCGGCGGACGTTCTTTCCCGCTCTCTTCGCCTCTCCTCCGCCGCCTTCTCGAGCGCGTCCGCCTCAGCCTTCAGCTCACGCGCGCGCGCCTCGCGCGCCTGCGCGTCCGCCGAACGGCTCGCCGCGAGCGCCTCGGTCTCGGCGAGCGCGGCGTCAAACGCCGAGGCGTCGCCATCCGCGGCGCCGGAGTCGCGTTCGCGTCTTCCGGACTCGGTCTCGATCGCCTCCAGCGCGGTACGTTCCGCCTCGATCTCCCTCTCGATCCCCTCGATGTGCTCCGACGCATCCGATGCCTCGCGCTCGCGCCTGGCGCGCGCCTCCGCGGCGGACGCGAGCGCGTCGTCGCGAGCCGCCTTCGCTTCGGCGGCGTCGGATTCCGCGGCGCGCAGAGTCTCGAGGAGCCCCGCGAGTTTCACGCGCTGCGACGTCACCAAGGGGTCGGCTCCGGACCCGTCCCGGGGTCCTCGCGCGTCTTCGCCCGGGCGCTTCGCGGCGCCCCCGTCGTGGCCTTCGACCGCGTCGCCCCTGCCCAAACCGAGCCTCGACGCGAGCGCCTCGACGGTCGAAGCGGTGCTCACCGCCCCCGGATCCGTCTCCAGCACGTCCTCCCCAGGCTCGTCGTCCACGCCGGGACGCCGCGGCGGGATCACCTCCGCCGCGAGCGCGTCCACCTTGTTCAGCGCGGACGCGGCGGACTCGAGGAACTGCATCGCCCCGCCGCGGGCGCGCGTCGCGCGCCGACGCGGAAGGCGAAGTGACCGGGAGGAGCGCGCTCGAAGGTGTTTCGAGGTGTCCGCACGCGCAGATTGCGATTTTCACGAAAAGTGGCGGAGTGCGCAGCGCTGCGTGCGCTCGCCGATACCTCGTGTTACCGACGTCGGGTCCGCCGCGCAAACGCCCTTCGGTACGAGAGACGCCGCGTATGGTGTTCTACCTATGAAGAGATACGCACTACATCGAAGAAACGTTTCTCCGTACCCCTCGTCGATGTGTCAATGTCCTTGGAGGACGCCTGCTTTCCTGAGCATCGCCTCGAGAGCCTTCACGCGCGCCGCGGCGTCGCGCAGTTCCTTCTCTCGCTCCTCCGCCTCGGCGTCCATCTCCGCCCGCGTCGCTAAAACGGCGGCGAGCTCCGCGCGCGCCTCCGAAAGCGCTCCGGTCTCGTCGTCGTCTTCTTTTCGCCTTCGAACACACTTCGAGTCGTGTCGAGTGTTCTTCGATGCGTTTTCGGTACGAGCTTCGTACGAAAGCTCGTCGACGTCGTCGCCCGTCGCGCGCCGAATACGCGTCGCGTCGTTTTCCTTCTCCGCGGCGAGCGTCTCGGGGTTGGCCGCGCTCTCCTTGA
>Ga0206682_10004165_pt1 | contig 11946 bp, 11 predicted proteins | sample M240m12015metaG_FD_155444 | JGI IMG/M metagenome (GOLD analysis project Ga0206682, IMG submission 155444) | Ammonia-oxidizing marine archaeal communities from Monterey Bay, California, United States - M2 40m 12015 | ecosystem: Environmental > Aquatic > Marine > Intertidal zone | place: USA... | reverse complement strand
ATATATATATATATGAACATTAAATTAAAATATATATTATATTTTATATTAATTTTATTAATTATTAATAGATACATATATAGATTACCTATTGAATTTTTTAATCAGAAAAATTATAACGAGTTTGCTATGTTTCAAAATGATCGTTGTAAAGATAATATGAAGATAATATATCAAGAAATTATTAAAAATAGTCAAGATGGTAATGAAAAATGGAAATTACATGTTAAAAATGCTTATAGTAATTCATCAAATTATGAAGCAAATTCTGGATGGATTAATAGTAGAAATAAATTAAAAAATTTTGTAATATGGGTTAGAGATTCAAAAAAAACAGATATAAATTTAATAGATTTAGAATCTAAAACAATAAATGGATATAAAGATTTTAAAGATTGGGCAAATAATTATTTTATATTAGATTATCCTGAAAATAAATGTTTTAATGTTACAATAAAAAGTAATTCACAATCAATATCACAATTAGAAACAGAATCAGAACCAACACAACAGACTATACAAACAATACCAGAATTAACACCACTTCCACCAGAATCACTAATTCCACAAACAATACCACAAACACCACTTCCACCAGAATCACTAATTCCACAAACAATACCACAAACACCACTTCCACCAGAATCACTAATTCCACAAATAATATCACAAACACCACTTCCACCAGAATCACTAATTCCACAAATAATATCACAAACACCACTTCCACCAGAATCACTAATTCCACAAATAATATCACAAACACCACTTCCACCAGAATCACTAATTCCACAAATAATATCACAAACACCACTTCCACAACAATCAACACCATCACCATTACCATTACCATATATATTATCACCAGAATCATCACCAGAATCATCACCAGAATCATCACCAGAATCATCACCAGAATCAATTAATCAATCTACAGTATCAAATGTATCACCAGAATTACCATATATACGAAGACAAATTCATACTACAAATGATCCATTTAATAATTCGGGTCCATCCGCAAGTTGGAGCACACCTAATATTAAAACATATACATTAGAAGGATTATCTAAATTAGATAATCATGAATATTTAGATGAATATTCAAATTATGGTATTATTAATTTACAAAATAATATTCAGTGTAATGATGATGAGTATTTAGAAGAAGGATTTAAACAAATTAATTTAAATATAAATAAATGTAAGCAAATTAATAATAATCAAAAAAAAAAATATTTATTAAATACTTGTTTAAAAAATAAAAAAAATAAATCTTGTTTAATTGATTTTAATAAAATAAATAAAATAAATAAAATAAATTTTAATAAATATACAAAAATAATTAAACCAATTAATGTATGTAATACAAAAATAACAAAAAATAATATAATAGGAATTAATTTTAATACACCAAATGGTAAAGAAATTAAAAAGCCATATCTATCTAATAACTTTGATTATAATAGATGTATTGATTAATTATAATGCCCTTTTCTTTCTTCTCTAAACAAAAATGAAAAATATGAAATTTAGTAATAAAGTAAAAATAAAAAATTATATTATTTTTTATTATTTATATTATAATAAAACTACTATAAGTAAAATACACATAGTTTCAATATTTTTATTTTATTTTATTTTTATATATATATATATATATATATAAAATGTATAAAAATAAATATTTAAAGTATAAAAATAAATATTTAGAATTAAAAAAAGGTGGAGTAGGAGATACATCTATAAATTTTCCGAGTATTAATTCGTATGAATTAATAAAATTAATAGAAGATGTTCATGGTTTAATTAGTAAAGTTCCTGGTATTAATTTACCTGATTTAGAAAATATTGAAGAAAGATTACAAATTTTATCTCAATTATTACATCTTTCTGTAGAATCATCTCAATTAACGCCCGAAGAACATAAAGAACATATTATCAAAATTAATGAAGAAATAAAATTATTTAATGATCTCGAAGAAGAATATACACATATACAACTTATTACAAATGATGATGCACAAAATATTAGTAAATTAATTAAAGTAATAATTGAACATATATCTGAATTGAAAGATGATGATATTAATGAACATAAATTTTTTGAATTTAAAAAAATACAATTAAAATCTAGTAATGATATAGTAGTTCAACCAGGAGGTAGTTTTAGTTGCAATAAAACAGGAGGTAGTTTTAGTTGCAATAAAACAGGAGGTAGTTTTAGTTGCAATAAAACAGGAAGTAGTTTTAGTTGCAATAAAACAGGAGGTAGTATTATTTGCAATATTGCTGAATTGATAGATAATGCTTTAGCTTTAATTCCATTAGAAGGAATAATAGAAGATGCTATTGGTATAGTAATTGCTATAATATGTGGGGATATTATGGGAGCTTTTATAGAATTAGTTGGTTTAATTCCATTTGTTGGAGAAGTTCCGCGGGTTATTCAAGTATTCAGAGATATTATGAATTTTATTTAATTTATTAATTAAAATTAAAATTAAAATTAAAATTAAAATTAAAATTAAAATTAAAATTAAAATTAAAATTAAAATTAAAATTAAAATTAAAATTAAAATTAAAATTAAAATTAAAATTAAAAAGAAAATATATAATTTTCATTTATGATTTAATGATAGATATAGAATAATATAAAATATTATATAAAAAAAAAATAAAAAAATAAAATATAAAATAATAATGGTTATTGTTTAGATGAAATATAAAAATTTTAATGTATATCCAATAGCTATTTCTAATAGTCTTCTTCCGAAGCTACATCCGTATTAGGAGTATATCCAAACATAAAGACATTTTCTAACGTTTGTTGATCATCTGCGTATTTACCAGACGCATGGATTTTTAACCACAAAACTTCCATTTTAGACTCAAATCTATCAATGGACCATATACAAGTGTTTTTGGCGTCTACACAGAGGACCATACCAAACAATAAACTTGTTTCTGACGTGAAATTGACCATTATCTCGGATATGGTCTGTAGGTACATTTTTGCTACGATAATGTAACTGTTGATTATTCCCTTTTTTCCACAAGGACCATATTCTGAGAAAAATTTGCTTGTGTATGGCAAATACTTGACGCTCTGTTGTGATTCAATAGATATCAAACGGTGATCGTCTGTAAACATATCCGCTATACTTATGACTTCACTCAGAAATATTTCGACAACAATCAACTTCTCACCACTTTTATCACTTTCTTCACTCACGAATATCTCGTATATTTCGTTGGGGGATAACAAATCACTATCTTTCATCCAAGTAACTGCATTATTGGCATATTCCTCTCTATCTTTAGCTATTCTATCCAATTTCTCAAACCAATCGCACATCTGTCGTTTTTATTTAATAGAATGTAATAGAATATATATTTATACATAAAATAAGATAGTATATAATGACACAAGGATCATATGATTATTATGAATATTATAAAGAAAAAGAATATTGTAAAGATTTTCAACAATATTTAAAAAATTATGGTATAGAAATAGAAATAAATAAATGTATAGAATTAGCAATAGATTTAGATATTAATGATGCAAAATATGATTTTTATTCCACAGGTTATAAATTTTTACCTTCTTTTAAGTTAGATACTATTTTAAATAGTATAAATGATAGATTAATAAATAAATATTTTAATAGTAAATTTCTAATATTTTGCTATTGTATTAATAATAGGCTATCTAAAAAATCTATTTTAAATGAATTATCAATTGATATAATACAAAAAATAAAATATAAATTTTCATATGAAAAAATATTTAATAGTAATAAACAATACTTTAATACTAGAATGAATTTAATAGTAACTCCCTTTTTAATATGTGATTTTTATTTAAATTTAAAAATATTACTAAATAATTATAAACAAATAATAGATAATCAAAAAATCTATAATAAAAAACTAAATCTATATTTAAAAAACTTAATTATACTAGTATTGGAGAAAAAACATAATTATATATATATATATGATAAAGATACAGATAATAAAGAAATAGATAATAAAGATATAGATTATAAAAAAATAGATAATTTATTTATTTAAAATAAATAAAATAAATAACTTAAAAAATCTTTATTCTTATTTAATTTTTGATTTTTTGATTTTATATTATATTTATTTTTATCAAGATGATATATCATTGATGATTTTAAATCATATTTTCCATACCATAAAGGCATAATTATAATTATATAATTATAATAATTATAATAAATTTATAAAATTTATATTTATTCAATTTTTTATAAAAGTAATATTAAAGAATTCTTTTGTATAATCAAATAGCAATTATAATTTAAACTTTTACAAGTATATATATTACGTTCTTTCCAATGTATATATACAGACCAACCATATACATAAGCATATCTTAAAATACCTAATTTTTTTGTTAAATTTTCAGTATATGTAACTAATTTTTCATTTTTAAAATTATTTTTTAAAAGTGAATTCTATAACTAATCTTTATCTAAAAATATTAAGTAATATAAGTAATTGAAAATATAATTAATGAATAATAATATGAATATAATTATCAACTTAATTTATAATTGCTTATTTTTTAATAATAATGAAAATAACAGATAATAATATGTAATAAATATTTTAAATATACTAATAGATTTATTATATATTAAAATATATATATATATATATATTATGAAGTGTCCAAATATTGATGATGATACATTAAATGCTTTAATTAAATTAGGTATACCTCCTACTATTGAAAATAGAATTAAAATATTCTATACAATTTGTATATTCATGAGATTACTATTAGCAGGGAGTATATATTATTTAAAAGATCAATTATGGGTTCCATATATAATAATAATAATATCTTTTTTTACTATAAAAAGATTATCTAAAAATTTAAATGGTAGATTTTGGTGGTCTAGAAAATTTCATCTAATAATATGTATGTTATTAATTTTAAATTCAATATTTATTATTAATTTTAAAAAATATAACAATTATTTATCATATTTACTATTTATAGATGTAATTGGTGGATTTATTCAGTCTATATTAAAAAAAAGATGCTAATAATATTAAAAAATAAAATTGATATTAAAATAATTTAACTTGATTAATTTAATAATTATAAATAAAAATATGGCAAATAAACGTTTAGAAAGAGAATTGATTAATATGATATCTAATCCGCCAGAAAATTGCAGTGCTGGTAAATGTAATGATGATATATTTAATTGGAAAGCAACTATAATTGGTCCAGTTAAATCACCATATGAAGGTGGGATTTTTAAATTAGATATTCATTATCCATCAGAATATCCATTTAAAGCACCTAAAATAAAATTTATTACAAAGATTTATCATCCAAATATTAGTGCTTCTGGTAATATTTGTTTAGATATTTTAAAAGATCAGTGGTCTCCTGTATTAGATATTAGTAAAGTATTATTATCAATATGTTCATTGCTTGATGATCCAAATCCAGATGATCCATTAGTTCCTGAAATTGCAAAAATTTATAAGACTGATAAAGAAAAATATATTAGTACAGCTAAATTTCAAACAGCTAAATATGCCAGTATTTAATTTATTAAAAAAATTGATTATTAAATATATAAAAAAAATAATTATTAATATGTAATATATACATAAATTATGAATAGTTTAAAAATTCTACATAATGAATTTAAAAACACAATCAAGAATCAAACACCTGAATTTTCTATAGGATTAAATGACGATGACATATATAATTGGGATGTTTTAATTATTGGCCCAGAAGATACAATATTTGAAAGTGGTATTTATACATGTAAAATAAAATTTCCAAAAGAATATCCAATGAAACCTCCGGTATTTACTTTTACTTCTAAAATTTTTCATCCAAATATTTATGATAATGGTATTGTATGCATATCTATTCTTCATCAACCAGGTGATGACGAATATGGTTATGAAGATTCATCTGAAAGATGGAGACCTGTTCATACAGTTAGAACAATCATTTTAAGTATTATTTCAATGTTATCTGATCCAAATTTAGATTCACCTGCTAATATTGAAGCAGCTAAATTATATAAAAATAATCGTTTAGAATATAATAAAATAAATAAAAAGTTTATTGAAGATTAATTTATTTTAATTGATAATAATAAAGATCAACAACTAAATAAAGATATATAAGATTTTTAGTATTATTTTATTATTTTAATATATTACATAATAAACTATTACATTAATACTAACCATATATATATAAAAATTAAAAATGAAATTATTTTATACTTAAATATTAATTATATATTAATTATATATGGATTATAATTATATAATAAATTATTTACAGGATAATAAATCAGATATAATAATAAATTCAATAGAATTATTAAAAAAAGATACATCATTAAATTTTAAAGATATAAATAAATTTATTGATTTATTTGAAGATAAGGTTGAAAGATATGGTGTCATACAAAAATACAAAAATAAAAATATATCATTTTTATCTTCATTATTGTTATTATTAGATGAAGAGTATGTAAAATTAACAAATAATGATCAAATAAATTATATAAATATATTAAAAAAAAAAATATTAAATAATGTAACACAAAAAAATTTTTTAAAAGAAATTAATTTAAAAGGTAATGGTTGGAATAAAAAAACATTATTACAATTATTAAAAAACGATGAAATTAATAATAATTACATATATTATATAGCATGTTATTTTAATATAAATATTTTTATTTTTAATTTAGAAAGTGAAATTATAAATCCTTTTTATAATGATAACGAATTAAATAAATACAAAGTAAATATTTTTATTTCTAATTTAAAAGATATATATGAACCAATATTTTATATAAATGGATTAAAACATTTTACATATAATAATTACATATATAATAAAGTAATTACATCAGATAAAATAAAAATAATTAATACAGGATTTTCTAAAAAATTAATTTTAAAAGAATATATAATTAATAATGATGATATAAATAATGATATAATAAATAATGATATAAATGATGATATAAATGATAATGATAATGAAAATGATGATGATGATGAAAATGATGATAATAATGTAAATGTAAATGATGATGATAATGAAAATGATGATGATAATATAAATAATAATATTAATGATATTATAAATGATGATAATAATGTTAATAATAATATAAATGATAATGTTAATAATAATATTAATAATAATATTAATAATGATGTTAATAATAATGTTATAGAAATATTTTCTAATTCCGAAGATTATAATGAAGATGAAGAATTGAATACTGAATTTAGTAATACAAATGAAGAAAATTATGAAAATAAAAGTATCGATGAATTATTAATATTGAGTAAAATTGAATTGATAAATATATGTAAACAAATGAAAAAACCTTATAGTAATAAAAATAAAAAAAAATTAGCGGAAACTATTAAAGAAATTAAATAATTTATTTATACTAAATATTTTTTTAATTCTTCTTTAAACATATTAAGTAAATTAAATATTGTAAAAAAATTATAATTTCTTAATTTTTTAAAAAGAGATCCAATATTAATATAACCTTCAAAAACAGTATTATTTGGCATATTTATTTTATAATTTTCTACTAATATACTATATGTAACACATTTAAGAATATTTATAAAATGTCTTTTAAAATAATTAATTTCAAATATATTCATTATTTTTCTATTATAAATAGAATACAATAAGGTCATAAATATACCATCAAGTATATCATCCATTGTATCTATTTTAGCAATATTTAGACGATAAACTATATTATCTATTTTTTCTGTAAATTTTATAATTCCTCTTCTTTCTAAATAAACATATCTAGTTATTTCGGGTATTAAATATTTATAAATATGTTTATCCATATTCATAAATTTTATAAAAAGAAATTTTAAATATATAACATCATATAATGAATATTTTATTAATTCTTTACTTAATGTTTTTATATCAATTAAAATATCACTAATATTTCCCATATCTTCTTCATTTTTAATTAATTGATTCAATTTTGTATTTGTAATAATATTCAATTCTAATAATAATTCTTTTATTTTACATCTTTTTTTAATATATTTATCTAAATGATAATATTCACATAAATATTTTGTATCAACTAGTCTTTGAGTAAATTTTATTATTTTTTCTTTATCATTTTTAAATATATCAGTATAAGTAGATGGTATATCAAGTGAATCTGATCCATGAAGTAAATAATATATAAAATTATTATTTAAAATTTTATTAATAAAAAAAGAGTATGAATCTTCATCTAATTCAAAAGGATTAATAATATATATAAAGCTATCTATTTTTTTTCCAGGAACTCCTTCAAAATTTAATTGCATTAAAGCTATTTTTTTTGTATTAAATTCATAATCAATTGGTAAATATAATTCTTTTTCAATAATAGAATCAATATAATAAAAATATATAAATACTTTAAAGGATTTTAATAATAAAGATTTATTACAAACAATCGTATAATATTTAGTATTACTTGCTAAATTATCATTTATTTCTTCTTTGCCTTCTAAAGTTATAATACTCAACTTCTTTATAGCATACAATAAAACTTCTTTGTATTTTAAAAAATTTTCAACCATTTTAGTATCAAAATTAACTTCAAATTTATCAATCAATTCTTGAAAAAATTTAATATTTTCATAATATTCGTTTATAATTAATTCTACATATTTTTTTTTATCTAAATTATCTTTTAATTTTATAATTTTATTTAAATCCATTATTATATATAATTAATTAGATATTAATTATATTATATATTTTTTATTCTAGTATATTAATATCTTTTAAAATAAATAAACAAGACACAAGTGAATATAGTTGAATTCTAGTAGTTCCAAAATTAACAATATTATATTCTATTTTTGCTAAATGTATTAACAATTTTATTAATATCTCTTCGTCTATTTTTAATTTAAGTATAATTTCAGTAAAAAATTTAATAATATCATTTAATGAATAACTATTTTTTGTTATTAATAACTTCACATATTCAATATTATTTTTTAAATCTTTTGTATAAATATTATTAATTAATTTTTTAATTTCACATATTTTTGGTATGCCTAAACTATTATAAATATTATTAATATTTATAATATCGTATGATAGATAGGTAGATTGTAAATAATTAATTGATTTTCTTAAATCACCATCTGATAATTTTACAAGTTGATTTAATCCAGGTATTGTATATTTTAAATTTTCTTTATTTATAATATATAATAAATATTTTTTAATTTCTTTTTCTGGAATTTTTGAAAATCTAAAAACAACACAGCATGATTGTAATGGATTTATTATTTTATTAATAGCATTACAAATTAATATAAATTTTGTATTTTTATCATAAATTTCAATAATTTCTTTTAAAGCAAATTGAGCATCTTCTGTCATTGAATCTATTTCATCTAAAATAACCAATTTTATTTTTTTAGTAAACATATGATTATAACTAGCGTAATTTTTAATTTCATCTCTAACAATATTAATTCCTCTATCATCTGAACTATTTAATTCTAATATCATATGTTTGTAATTTGGTCCATAAATTTTTTCAAGTAAAGATAATGTTAAAGTTGTTTTACCAATACCTGGTGGTCCATATAAAATTAAATTATTAATTTTATTATTAATTAAGAATTTATTAATAATATCTTTAATTAAATTATGTGAAATAATATCTTCAAAAAATCGTGGACGATATTTTTCAGTCCAGGGTATAGTTTTATCCATATAAATATACATTTTATATTTTTATATAATTTAAATAATTTAATTAATTAGAATATATATTATAAATAAATTTAGATAAATAAACAAGTTGAATAAAATCATCACAACCATTATTTAAATTATTATCAATAAATGATAATTGATATAAAATCTTTATTTTCTTCTTATTATCCAATATATTTATATCAGTTATATATTGTGTTATATTAGTTAGTAATTCTATTGTTGTATGAGCATTATTCATAAAATTATTTATAAAATCAATTATATTACCATTATTTATTGAAATATTAAAAAAATTTATAATATAGCTATTATCAATAATGTTCGGTATATTATCAATATTATTAAAATATTTAATTTTTTCTAATAAATTTATTGAATATCTTAAATCTCCATAGGTAGAAGTATAAATTTTTTCAATATTATTATTATTAATATTAATTTTTTCTTTTTGTGATATATTTTTTAATATTTTGATTACCTTATTTTTTTTAATTGGTTTAAATCTATAACAGATACATCTAGAAATAATTGGTTCAATTAATTTATTTATATAATTACATATTATAATAAATCTTGTATACATAAAATAATGTTCAATAATATATCTTAAAGCTAATTGTGATTCTAAAGTTAATGAGTCTGCTTCATCTAAAATAATTATTTTAAAATTAGCAACATTTGGATCTTTATTTAATGAAAATTTTGCAAAATTTTTTATTTTCTCTCTTACTATTTGTATTCCTCTTTCATTAGAAGCATTTAATTCTAATATTCTTTCATTATATAATTCAGGAGGAAATAACATTTTAGCTAAAGCCAATGCTACAGAAGTCTTACCAACACCGGATGATCCATAAAATAATAAATGAGGAATGCTTTTATTTTCTATACTTGTTTTTAAAGCATTTATAATATTATTTTGATTAATTATTTTTGATATATTATTTGGTCTATATTTTTCAACTAAAGATAAATTTTTTTTCATATATTATTTAATATTTAATTATTTAAATTATATATAATTAAATAATTTTTACATAATTTTTACTTTAATTGTAAATATTTTTTATTTCTTTTCTTTTTCTTTTCTATTAATTTTTCTATTAATTTTTTTTTCTTTTCTATTAATTTTTTATTTCTTTTCTTTTTCTTTTCTTTTTCTTTTCTATTAATTATTTAATTTTTTGAATAGTGTATTATATAGAATGTATAATTTAATATTTACTTTTTTTAATTATTAATATATATATATTTTTCAAATTTAAAATTATTATAACAATATGGACACTTTATATTCTTACTTTCTTTAAACCACGTAATTAAACATTCTTTATGAAAATAATGATTATTACATTTTAAAAGTTTATCATCTTTATTAAAATCTAATCTACATATTAAGCAATTATCTTTAATATTAATAATCTTATTAAATAATAAATTATTATGATTAATATCTAAATCATATAAATAAAAATATTTTATCATATTATCATTTAATTTAATATATTTTTGATTTAATAATTCAATAAAAATATTTTTATCTTTTTCTAACAAAATATCATAAAAATCTTTATCTTTATTATTTTTAATATTAGGATTAATATCTAAATCTAATAAATATTTTAATACATTAATATCTATTTTAAAATCATAATATTTTGAATTAATACCACAAGTATTATTTAATAAAGTATTATTATCAATGTCAATATTATTATAATTGGCACCTTTATCTATTAAATATTTAATAATATTTATATCACAATTTGACCGTATATCACATCCACAAGAATAAGATAATGCAATATCATTTTGATTATCTTTTTTATTTATTAAAATATCTTTATCCAATAATAATTTAATAATTTCAAAATTATTATTCATACACGCATACATTAAACATGTATTATTATTATTATTATATGTATTATAATCACAATTAATTTTAATAAAAAAATTAATAGCTTCACTATTATTTGTTAAACAAGAAGTTAATAAAGGTGTAATATTATTTTTATTTTTATTATCATATGAATCTAATTTATAATTATAATATAAATATTTAATAAACTTATTACTCATTTGATTATTTTTATTAATAAAATAGTGATATAAATTATTAT
>Ga0206682_10004163_pt1 | contig 11954 bp, 14 predicted proteins | sample M240m12015metaG_FD_155444 | JGI IMG/M metagenome (GOLD analysis project Ga0206682, IMG submission 155444) | Ammonia-oxidizing marine archaeal communities from Monterey Bay, California, United States - M2 40m 12015 | ecosystem: Environmental > Aquatic > Marine > Intertidal zone | place: USA... | reverse complement strand
AAGAAATTGGTGTAATTCGCTAAATCTTTAATAGATTTGTGCCTAACAATGTGTATAGTGCATAGCATCCTGCGGGATGCTACGTCACTATACACGGAACGTTAGCGTCAATAACAAAACCAGAGAACAATATCAAAATTAGTATTATGAAATCAAGAGCTGTAAAAACAAACCTCCTCACTTTATCTTTTGTTATACTTCTTTCATTACTGGGATTTTCTCAAGAAGAACAAAATGTTCCCTGTAACAAGATTCCGACTTTAACTGATTCAATTGGCACTCCATCTCCAACAAAAGCACTTTCTGATATAAATGGGATTCATCCACATACAGTAAAATTATGCGAAGCGGACAATGGCAAACTTTATGGATTGACCCGGTTGGGTGGTACGCATCAAATGGGAACCATCTTTTTGTTTGATCCCATTACCAATGAGCACAAAAAAGTTGGAGATTTCAAAGGGCGTAGCAATGGATCACACCCATACGGATCTCTTGTTAAAGCAAAAAATGGTATGCTTTATGGCATGACAAATAGAGGCGGTGCCTATAACCAAGGAACCATATTTGAATTCGATCCAAAAAACAGCACCCTAACCCATAAAATAGATTTTGATGGATGGACTGGTTCTAAGCCTCATAATATCTTAGTACAAGCATCTAATGGAAACCTTTATGGTATGGCTCAAACCGGGGGGACACATGATCAAGGCGTTTTGTTTGAATACAATATTCGTAAGGGTCAAATAAGAGCGGTAATAAACTTTGAGAGAAAAGTTACTGGAAGCAATCCTCTTGGTGGTCTTATTGAGGTAGATGGACATAGGTTGTTTGGCATGACCTTGTTTGGAGGTCTGTATAACGAGGGGGTAATCTATGAGTACAACCTCAAAACAGAAGAATATATAAAGCGTATCGATTTAGTTCCTAACGTTACAGGAAACAGACCACAAGGTAATTTTGTACAATTGAATAGTGAAATACTCATTGGTGCGACTCACTTTGGAGGTAAATATAATAATGGGACATTGTTTGAGTACAATATCAAAGAACACACCTTTAACAAGGTACATGACTTTAATAGCTACACAACAGGAGAAAATCCCAAACCTACATTAATAAAGGCTAAAAATAACATGCTCTATGGGATGACTATTTATGGTGGAAAGAACAGATTTGGAGTGCTTTATGAATACAATCCTGCAACAAAAGAACTCGCTAAAAAATTAGACTTTGAAGGCGTTAACAATGGGCAAAGTCCATGTGGGCCTTTAACTGAGACTTCGGATGGTCGTATTTTCGGTTTAACACACGTAGGTGGAACCTATGGTAAAGGAATAATTTTTGAGTATAACGTAGAAACGAATGTCATCATTAAAAAATATGATTTCGTAGGTAAACGCTAGTAAGATGAATTATTTCACCAAAAAGAACTACTACTACATTTTTGAATATTTGAAATGATTTATGTTCGTCATTTTATGAATACATATGATTACCAAGAAAAATAACAAACGCTAACAAAGTGTATAGTGCATTAAAACGCACCATACACTAAACGTTGTGTGCAATTACAAAAAGAAAAAATGAAAACTGAAACAATAATTTTAGCCATCGCAATATTATTTACTGGATTAATGGCAGGTATATTTTTCACTTGGTCTAATGCAGTTAAACCTGGAATTGGAAAATTAAGTGACCTTGAATATCTGAGAGCACTTCAATCCATGAATCGAGTAATATTGAACAATACATTTAGAATTATTTTTATTGGATCTATATTAGCTGTAGCAATAGTTCCTATTTTTTATTTTAATTTATATCCTGAAAATATTTTTTGGTTGTTTATAACCGCTTTTATCATTTATTGGGTTGGTGCCTTTGGTGTAACTATATTTGGAAATATACCTTTGAACGAAATATTAGATAAAACTAGTTTAGAAACCTTTTCTTTGGAAGAATTAAAGTCACTTAGAACAAGTATTGAAGTAAAGTGGAATAATTTGAACTTAATAAGAACTATTTCATCCGTGTTAACTTTTGTATTACTAATTTTTTCCTATACTTTGATGAATAGATGAATTTAGAAACTCGTATTAGTTTGAATAAAAACTCATAATAAATGCAAGAAATCACTTAACTAAATGAGCCATAAATATCCAATTAAAATATTGCTTTATTTAATAGCAGCTGTTACACTTTTTCATTTGGCTATAATAACTAAGATAATTCCTTATGAAGTCACCTGGGGAGGAAAGCTAAACAATGATGCAGAGATGTATGTTTTTGAAATTATTTCTATTCTAATTAACCTTTTTCTTGGCTTTGTATTACTGATAAAAGGTAACTTTCTGTTAAAATTAATTCCGACAAAGGTTGTGAATATCATTTTATGGATTTTTCTATTTGTTTTTGGATTAAATACACTTGGAAATATTTTCGCAGAAACACTTTTTGAAAAGAGTTTAAGCTTATTAACGCTTATTTTTACTTTTCTAATATGGACAATACTTAAAAAGAATAATAAACTTACACACAACAAGACCTAAACTGCATTAAAAAGTAGTTTACCCAAAACGTTGTGGGTAATTCTAAAAATGGATCATTTAGAACTTAAAGAAACCGTTAAATCCTACTTCCCTAACTTAGTGGAAGAAGCTCTGGATAGCATTATAAAACACTCATCATATTTAAAATCTAACAAAGGAGAAAATTTGATTTCTGAAGGAAAAAGACACCATTATTTTTATTTATTGATAAAAGGTGGTGTTAAGTCTTATTATGCAAAAGAATCTAAAGAAGTTTGTACCTGGTTTGCATTTGAAAACGAAATTATAGGAACAACATCTACCCTTCAAGGTCTACCATCTAATGAGTCTATTCAATTATTAGAAGACTCCAGATTAATTAGGTTTAACACTCAAAAAATGAATGAGCTTACTCAAACTAATTTGAAAATGTGTCAACTTCTAAATAGTCTTTGGGCTGAACATTCCTTATTTCTAGAAGCAAGACTTCGACTATTACAGTTTACCAATAGCCAAGAGAGATTAGAAGCTTTGATAAAATATAATTCAGAAATATTACAAAGGGTGTCACTAACAGATATTGCCTCATTTCTTGGTGTTAGTAGAGAAACACTTAGCAGAATAAGAGCTAAGAAATAGCTTTGTGACATTTGTCACAATAATTATTCCTTCTCAAATATTACATTTGAAAACGTATTTTCCAAAACAAGAATTATGAATAAAATTAAAATTCTAAATAAGTTTTACTTACTAGTAATTTCCGTATTCTGTTTTACAAGTTGTTTAAAATGGGCGGCTAGAGCTGAAAAAAAACTACCTTATGAAACAGCGCTTCACAGAACATACGAATATTCAGGAAAAGTAATAGTTATTGGAGCAGGAGCATCAGGTCTCGCAGCTGCAAAAGTATTAGAAAAAAATAATATTGACTATACAATTCTTGAAGCTACCAATAGATATGGAGGAAGATTAAAAAAAGATACCACTTTAGCAGATTTCCCTATAGATGTTGGAGCAGAATGGCTTCATAGTACTCCAATCACCTTGAATAAATTAAAGGGAAAACACGGTGAAGAAATTGATGAAGAACTAATTCCCTATCAACTTGAGAGTACAGCAACTTGGGATGGGACAGAATACAAAATCAGTTCAGTTTGGCAAAATAACTTTAGGTATAATTTTTTGCCAGAATCAAAATTCAAAAACACAACTTGGTATGATTTTGTCAATGAAAATATTGCAAAAACAGTGTTGTATAAAATTTGTTATAATTCTCCTGTAGTTTCCATAGATTATACAAATAATAAAGTTTTAGTTAAGACAACAGATGGAACAACTTATGAAGCTGATCGTGTTTTAGTAACAGTACCTATTGGAATACTTAAATCTGAAACAATTTCTTTTAAACCTGAATTATATCAAGAAAGAAGGGATGCTATTAAAGAAATTACATTTTATCCAGGCATTAAAGTTGTTATGAAGTTTTCTGAGAAATTTTACCCTGATGCTATTGAGTGTGAAGTAAACAATGGCGAAAAAGGCTTTTACGACATTGCTTTTGGAAAAGAAACACAAGACAATATACTAGGATTCCTATGCACTGGAGACGAAACGCAAAAATACTACAGCCTTAACTCCAATGACGAAATTATATCTAACTTAATTGGTGAATTAGATTTGATGTTTGAAGGAGAAGCTTCCGCAAGTTATACTGGAAAATATATATTAGAAAATTGGGGGAAATACGAATTTACTTTAGGGACTTGGACTCAAGCGTTTCAAGAAAAAAAATCCAATCTTAAAATATTGAATCAATCATTAGGCAATAAAGTATATTTTGCAGGAGAGATTAATGATTCCTATAAACAAATGGGAGTTCCTGGAGCAATTTTATCTGGATACTATTCTGTAGATAAATTATTAACAGATGAATAAAAAAAACTGGCTACAACAATGTATAAACTCCATTTAATAAACGAAGTTTATACTTAACGTTGCTCACAATTAAAAACTAACAGCAGTAATAAAATTAAACTGAATGAATAAACAGCCAAAACCTGACTCAAAAAAGTATACGGACTTGATTTCCGAAATTCGAAAAAGGACAAATTAAAATCCCTAAATTTCAAAGAGATTTTGTTTGGAGTATTGATAAAACTGCAAAACTTTTAGATAGTATTTTAAAAGATTATCCTATTGAAATTTCTATTTAGCACTGGATATTTAAAAGGGGCTCACAATGAAGATTGTCCAACATTCAAAAAAATAGAGAATTTAAATCCAAAGTGGAAAGTGATTTCTTGAAAATTAATTTGTTACAACAAAGTTTCTATTTATAACATTAATATTTATTTTTATTAAAAATTAAATTATGAAAAAAATATTTTTAAAAACATTTGCTATAATAGCCACAGTATCGTTGATTTTATCATTTTCAGCTTTACCTAAAATTCAAAGTTTAAAAATTGGAAAAAAAGCACCGATGACTAGTCATAAAATGAAGGATGTTTCTGGATTAAATTTATCACTTGAAGACTTAGCTTTTGAAAATGGCGTTTTAGTAGTTTTCAGTTGCAATTCATGTCCATTTGTAGTTGGAAATAAAGAAATGGAAGGTTGGCAAGGCAGATATAATGACCTTCATGAAATTTGCAAATTAAATAAGATTGGAATGGTATTAGTTAACAGTAATGAAGCTAAAAGAAATTCTGCTGACTCTTATACCGACATGCAAAAGCATAGTAAGGAAGAAAAATACAATTCCGCTTATGTAATTGATAAAAATAGTGAACTTGCTGACGCTTTTGGAGCTAGCACTACACCTCACGTTTTCTTACTAGACAGTGAATTTAAATTAATATATAAAGGAGCTATTGATGATAACGTAAAATCAAAATCATCAGTAAAATCAAACTGGGTTAAGGATGCTATTATATCTACTGGAAAAAATGAACCTATTTCTCTAGCTGAAACTAGAAATTCCGGTTGCAGTATAAAAAGACTATAAACCCAGAGTTATATGCCTAATTTATCTTCAAAAGCTAAGGTGATGCCTTCATCACCAATTAGAAAACTTGTTCCTTATGCTGAAAAAGCTAAGTCAAAAGGAACAAATGTTTTTCATTTAAATATTGGACAACCCGACATAGAAACTCCTAAAATTGTTATTGAAGAATTACAAAATATTGATAGAAAAGTTATTGAATATAGCCACAGTGCAGGCTTTATTTCTTACAGAGAAGGACTAGCTAATTACTATCAAAATATAGGTTTTAATCTTGATCCTAGTAAAGAAATTATGATTACTACAGGTGGTTCTGAAGCTTTAATTTTTGCTTTTCAGTGCTGTTTTGAACCTGGAGATGAAATAATAATACCTGAGCCATTTTATGCAAATTATAACGGTTTTGCAACATCTTGTGGAATAAAAGTAATATCGGTAACTGCAAAAATAGAAAATGGTTTTGCCCTTCCCCCAATTGCTGAATTAGAATCAAAAATAACTTCAAAAACTAAAGGTATTTTAATATGTAATCCTGGAAATCCTACAGGTTACTTGTACAAAGAATCAGAAATGCTACTTCTTAAAGAAGTAGTGAAAAAACATGATTTATTTTTATTTGCTGATGAAGTTTATAGAGAATTTTGCTATGACGGCTCAAAGCATTACTCTGCTCTAAATCTTTTAGATATTAAAAACAATGTTGTATTGATAGATTCAGTTTCTAAAAGATATTCAATGTGCGGTGCGAGAATAGGTGCATTAATTAGTAAAAACCATGATTTCATGGACATGGCTCTGAAATTTGGACAAGCAAGACTTAGTCCTCCTACATTAGGTCAAATTGCTGGTGAAGCTGCTCTTAAAACACCTCAGTCTTATTTTGATAAGGTAATTGATGAATATGTAGAAAGAAGAGATGTAATTGTTGATGGATTGAATAAAATTGATGGGGTTATTTGCCCAAAACCAGAAGGTGCATTTTATGCAATTGCTCAACTTCCTGTTAAAGATGCCGATCATTTTTGTCAGTGGATATTGGAAAAATTTAATTATAATGGAAATACAGTAATGATGGCCCCTGCTTCAGGATTTTATGCAAATAGCAAGGTGAAAAATCAAGTTAGAATTGCATATGTACTTAAAAAAGATGATTTAGAAAATGCTGTTCTTTGTATTGAAAAAGCTTTAAAGGAATACAAAAAATCCTTCTAATTAAGTAGGTTTACTTTGTAATCTTATTTCAGTTGCTCCATATCCAAATTCTTCATAAGAAGCATCATAGTACTCAAAATAAGGATGGTAAATATCTAATTCCTTTCGTATTTCATGTCTTAGTACGCCCTCGCCTACTCCATGAATAACCACAACTTTTCTTTGTCTTCTGTCAATAGAATTATTTAAAAACCGCTTGAAACGAGTCATTTGAATTTTTAGGATTTCTCCATTACTCATTCCTTTATATGAATCAATCAAATTTTCTATATGAAGATCAATTACAACTCTATCATTTGATCCATATTTATCCAAATGGTTAAACTTTCTTTTTAAATCTGTTAGATTTTTATTTTTCTTATCAGAATTTATTTTTGACTTTATCTGATTATCAAAAGACTTATTATCTGTATGGTAATCACTTTGGCTTCTTTCTGGAACAAGTTCATTTGTAGTATATATTTCTTCAAAGCCAAAGTTGTTTTCTAATTTAACTTTATTGTTTTCCAAAACTTTGGTTATAAATCCATATCCCTCAGAGTTTAAGAATCTTACCTTATCGCCTATTTTGAAAGTCATTACTCAACTAATTCAGCATATAAATCATAGTGATCGGATTTTATAATCTTCACTTGAACAAAATCTCCTATTCTACAGTAAGTATGTTCATTTTTTAAAATTAATACTTCGTTGTCAACTTCTGGAGAATCAAATTCACTTCTTCCAATAAAATAGCCATCCTCGGCTCTATCTATCAACACCCTGTACTCGTTACCTATTTTTTTAGCATTCAACTCATAAGATATTCCAGATTGTAAATCCATAATGGAATCGGCTCTTTCTTTTTTAAGTTTTTGTGGCACATCGTCCTCAAAATTATAAGCATGGGTGTTTTCCTCGTGAGAATATGTAAAAATACCAAGCCTGTCAAATTTCATTTCCTCAACCCAATCGTGCATTTCTTGAAAGTCTTCTTCTGTCTCACCAGGATAACCAGCAATCATGGTTGTTCTAATGGCAATATTTGGAATCATAGATCTTATATCCTGAATTAACTTGGTAGTCTTTTCGCGACTTGTACCTCTTCTCATGGCCTTTAAAATATTAGATGAACCATGTTGAAGTGGAATATCTAAGTAATTACAAATCTTCTTTTCTTGCTTCATCACCTCAATTACATCCATAGGAAATCCAGTTGGGTAAGCATAGTGCAATCTTATCCATTCAATTCCATCTACTTTACATAATTCTTTAAGTAACTCTGCCAAAGCTCTTTTTTTGTAAAGATCTAATCCATAATATGTTAAATCTTGAGCAATAAGCATAATCTCTTTAACTCCTTTTTTAGCCAACGACTTTGCATTGGTTACTAAATCTTCAATTGGAGTTGATCTATGCTTTCCACGCATTAATGGAATAGCACAAAAAGAACAAGGCCTATCACAACCTTCAGCAATTTTTAAATATGCATAATGATGTGGTGTAGTTAATAATCTTTCACCTACTAATTCATGTTTATAATTAGCATTTAAAGCTCTTAAAATATTGGGAAGTTCCTTAGATCCAAAATAAGCGTCAACATCTGGTATCTCCTCTTCAAGTTGATCTTTATATCGCTCGGATAAACATCCTGAAACATATACTTTTTCTACTAGGCCTTCCTTCTTTGCATCTACAAAATCTAAAATAGTATTAATCGATTCTTCTTTCGCACTTTCTATAAAACCACATGTATTAATAATTACTATGGAAGCATCATTTACCTTAGACTCATGCTCTACTTCAAATTTATTAGCTTTCAATTGTGCCATCATCACTTCAGAATCATATAAATTCTTTGAGCAACCCATTGTCACCACATTTACTTTATTTTTTTTTAATGTTTTGGTCTTCATTGTTATGAATTAAATGAGGATCCACTAAAAAGAGCATCAATAAAGGCATTTGTATTAAAAACTTGTAATTGATCTACTTTTTCGCCAACACCAATGTACTTAACTGGAATTTTAAATTGATCTGATATTCCAATTAAGACTCCACCTTTAGCAGTTCCATCTAATTTTGTTATAGCTAAAGCATTTACTTCAGTAGCTTTTATAAACTGTTCAGCTTGTTCGATAGCGTTTTGTCCTGTTGATCCATCTAAAACCAGTAATATTTCGTGAGGAGCATCAGGAATAACTTTTTGCATCACGTTTTTAATTTTAGTTAATTCATTCATAAGGTTTACCTTATTGTGTAATCTACCAGCAGTATCAATTAAAACTACGTCTGCATTATTTGCTTTAGCGCTTTGTAAAGCATCAAAAGCAACAGAAGCTGGATCAGATCCCATTTTTTGCTTTACAATAGGTACGCCTACTCTTTCTGACCAAATTGTTAATTGTTCTACTGCTGCGGCTCTAAAAGTATCTGCTGCACCTAGTAAAACACTTTTTCCATTATTTTTATATTGATGCGCTAACTTTCCTATTGTTGTAGTTTTCCCTACACCATTAACACCAACGACCATAATAACATAAGGCTCATTAGATGTCGGAGTTTGAAAATTTGAAATATTTTCAATATTATTTTCAGATAACATTTCTGAAATTTCTTCTTTAAGTAAATTACTAAGTTGATTTATTCCAACATATTTTTCTTTTTTTACTTTTTCTTCTAGCCTCTTGATGATTTTTAAAGTTGTTTTAACACTTACATCAGAAGAAACTAGAACCTCCTCTAAATCATCAAGGACTTCTTCATCAACTTTTGATTTACCAGCAACAGTACTAGCAATTTTAGAGAAAAAACTTTTTTTGGTTTTTTCTAAGCCGTGATCAAGATCCTGCTTTTTTTGTTTTGTAAAAAAACTTTTCCAACTCATAATTTATTAAATAAAAAAGCTCTTTCCTTATACAAAAGAAAGAGCTTAAAATTAAAACATTTTTAAAACTATTAAAACCAGTCTTTAAGTCTGTCGTTATGAATAATTTCTTCTTTAAAAGTATATGATCCAGATTTTGGAGACTTCACCATCTTAATTACTTTCGAGTGTTGTTTCCCGCCTCCTTTTTGTAAAGATGCTACAGATTTCTTAGCCATGATTCAATTATTTAATTTCTTTGTGTAGTGTATACTTCTTCAGAATTGGATTATATTTTTTTAACTCAACTCTGTCAGGTGTATTTTTCCTGTTTTTAGTAGTAATGTATCTAGAAGTACCTGGCACTCCACTTTCTTTGTGTTCCGTGCATTCTAAAATTACTTGTACTCTATTTCCTTTCTTAGCCATTTTATTAAATTATGGGTGGCAAATATAAATTATTTATTCTTATCCACAAGATTACAAATGTTTTATTTACTTTCATAATTGAATCACTAAAATCAATTGAATATATTTGAAAAAATTTTTAAAATGAAAAAAATTATAATTATCTCCTTTTCTTTTTTATTTTTTTGTTGCCAGACAAATTCAAAAAAATCTGACTCAAAAAAAGAAAGTAATTTAGAAAATTCGTCATTTTACGGGACAATAATTTCTGAAGATTCTGTAAAAAGTTTAATTTCAGAAAAAGAGACTCTAAAAAAATTAGGTTCGAAGTCTTGTAAACTTTCTGGACAAATAATTGAAACTTGTAGTATGAAAGGTTGTTGGATGTCTCTTGACATAGGGGGAGATACATTGTTTGTCAAATTTAGAGATTATGCATTTTTTGTACCTAAGGACAGTGTTGAAGGAAAAAGAGCAATTATCCAAGGAGATTTATTTTTAGATACGGTTTCGGTTGAAATGTTAAAACATTATGCAGAAGATGCTGGAAAAACAGAAATTGAAATAGCTCAAATAACCGAACCCAGTTATAAGTTAGGTTTCACTGCTGATGGAGTAATTATTAAATGATGAGATTTTTTTTCTGTCTTTTATTTCTGTCTTCTATCATTGGATGTAAAAATAAAGACGAATCAGATACTAAAAGTAAAGTCATTATTAATCCCAACCCTACTAGTGAAATGGCTCAACAAATGCGGGATATGACCTTAGATTTAGAAAAAATTAAATCAAGACTAGAAAACAATGAACTTTTAGGAAAAGATCTTTTAAATTTTAAATTAATTCATAAACAAAAAGTTACAGATATCTCTTTTAACAAAATTCACATTGAGCCTATGTCTAAATCATTTGCATTCTCTGTCGATGAATTTAATAAAGAACCTAATATTAAAAATTATTCAATCATAATCAATAATTGTATTAGTTGTCATAATCTCTCTTGTCAAGGTCCTTTAGAGAAAATCAATAAGCTAAGAATAACACCATGATAATTAATTTAGAAAAATTATTTTTCTTATTAATTATCAATTTAATTTTAATTTCTTCAAGTTGTCAAATAAACAGTAAATGGGCAGATTTTAAAATTTTAAACTGCGAACCTGTTAGAGAAAATTATCTATGGGCTGCAAGGACTGAACTAACTAATTTGCAGTATAAAGAGTTCTTATGGCATATTAAAAAAGATCTTGGTGATAGTGTTCATAGAATAATGATTCCTGACACCAATTGCTGGAATAAAAATTTAAGTTATAGTAGTCCATATATTCATTACTATCTACAAGATTCAAAGTACAACGAATTTCCGTTAGTTGGCATATCACATAATCAAGCAAAAGCGTATTGTGAGTGGCTGACAAGAATTTTAAATCAGGTTTATCAAGAAGATGAAAAACATCCTGTATATGAACTTGTAGTAAGACTTCCAAATGAAGAAGAATGGGAAAATGCTGCTAAAGCTGGCAATCCTTCAGCAATATTTCCTTGGGAGGGAACTAAATTAAGAAACCAAGAAAAGAAATACGAAAGCAATTTAATGGCAAATTTTTTAAGAGGCAAAAATCAAGTTAATTCAACTACAGATAATATGAACAAAATAATGGATGTAATTTCACCTGCAAAATCATATTGGCCAAATGATTTTGGTTTGTACTGTATGAGCGGAAATGTTGCAGAAATGATTGACAAACCTAGAAGAACAAAAGGTGGAAGTTGGGGAAGTAACCCATTATTTATAAAAATCAACTCAAAAGATGAATTTAAAGGATGGGAAAAACCATCTCCTAAAATTGGATTTAGATACTTTATTGAAATAATAGAATTCAAAAACAAAAATAAAACTAAAGAAATAAAAATAAATGCTAAATACATAGAGTCATTATTATCTAAATTAACTTCA
>Ga0206682_10004162_pt1 | contig 11955 bp, 13 predicted proteins | sample M240m12015metaG_FD_155444 | JGI IMG/M metagenome (GOLD analysis project Ga0206682, IMG submission 155444) | Ammonia-oxidizing marine archaeal communities from Monterey Bay, California, United States - M2 40m 12015 | ecosystem: Environmental > Aquatic > Marine > Intertidal zone | place: USA... | reverse complement strand
CGAATAATTACTTTATTAGTATTGAATTTTCAATACAATCGCTTAATACACTATGTCATACGGAAGAGTGGGTGAGAGGCTGAAACCAGTCGTTTGCTAAATGACCGTGCGAGGAAACTTGTACCGAGGGTTCGAATCCCTCCTCTTCCGCCACTAAAATAGAGGCTTGTCCTTAAAGAAGTCGGTCATTGTTATTGGTTTTCTTTCCAAGATGTATCTGTAAACGTTGTAGTTTTCTAACACCCGTTGAACATAATTTCTTGTTTCTCTAAACTTTATTAGCTCAACCCAATCAACGTAATTTATTTGTTTTTTCTGAGGGTTCTTATTTAATTTTTTCCAATATTTTACTCTGTTGGGACCAGCATTATATGCAGCAATAGCAAAAGGGTAGGCACCATCATATTGAAGTATTAATCCTGCTATATAATGTGAACCTAAGTTTATATTGTATTCTGGGTCAGTAGTTAATCTTGTTTTTGAGTATGGAAGCTTAGCTTGTTTTGCAACTAATTTTGCAGTGTAAGGCATCAGTTGCATTAAACCTTTTGCTCCAGCATGACTGTTTGCACTCAAATCAAATTCACTTTCTTGTCTAATAATAGACAAGATCAAAGCACTTTCCGGAATTTTACGACCATTAATATTTTTTGGCGTGCTTATAATTGGATAATTATATTTATTATGAAATCTTTTTTGGTAAGATGATATTTTAGAAACTTGAATAGCAAAGTCATATCTATTTATATTTGTTGCAAGTTCAGCTGCTAAAATCTCACTCCCTTTTGGAATGTTATCGTTTGCAAGATGTCTTAAAATAAATTTAGTATATTTGTCATTTTTTAATTCATGTAAAAGGTAGCTAATCTTTACTAATTCCTTATTAAAAAAAACATTTCTATACTTATCATCAACATTCATATCTTTGTTTAATTCAAATTTTCCTTTGGGATTAATCTTTAAAAAAGCTAGTTGACCATAATAAGTTGTAAGATAATTAGATGCTTCTTTGTACCATTTTAGAGCTTTTTCTTTATTACCTAATTTTTCATATGTTCTACCAAGCCAAAATGCTCCTCTAGAAGTGCTTATTGGATAATTCACATTATTGTAAAAATTTTTAAAATGATCTTTTGCTATTAAAGGGTCTTTTAAAAAACTCAATGCAATCCAACCACTCATCCATTCGGCAGCAGCAAAATCAGAACCTTCTTCCATTCCATGATTACTTGAAATTTTATAAGCTAATTCATATTTTTTTTTATAAATAAGAGATCTAGATATAATTTCTCTTTCCTTCCACCATTTATCTGGTCTTACTAAATATTCTTTGTTATTTTTTATATTTAGCAAGATTTCAACAGAAGAGTCTACCCGACCTTTTTTTCTTCTCCATTTTAAACGGTCATAATTTAATCCAGCATCATTCTTGAATTTATTTGGAACATTTTTAATTGCTTGATCAACACCATAACCTCTAGTGATTAAAATATGTCTTGCCGTATATAACAATTCATAATCTTTTGGTAAATATCGCAACAATCTTTTTAAGTCCCATTGTTTACTATTCCATGCTAAATAATCAGCTCTTTTTATGTAATCATCTGCATTCAAATATTTCTTAAATTTTTTTCTATAAAATCTTAATTCACTTTTAGATAAGTCAGCAGTTATCCAGCCATCTTTTATTAGTTTAGTTCCTTTAGCTTTATCACCAGTTAGAACAAGACTTTCACCAAGTATCATTTTTCCATAGCCACTTAAGGGCTGATCAACACCAAACCAGTTTATTATCTTTTTTGGAGAGACTTTGGCGGTAGACAACTTATGTTCTGCAAGGTATTTCAGTCTACCAATTCTTGGATATTCAGAATTTTGATCAATGAAAACTTTGTAGTCGTAAAATGATGCTTGATTTCCTTTAGTTAACAAATGTCTCCATTGTATAAAATTATAAATAGATTTATCTTTTGCTTTTTTTGCAATAGCAAGCGATGTGCTCCACTTACTTTTTTTCATTTCTGAAATAGCTTTTTTTGCTATCCCAAAATCTTTTTTGTTGTAATATTTAGATATTTTAACACTTTTAACAGTGTTTACACCGCTTACAGTCGGTTTCTTTTTTGGTATTTTAAATGATAATTTAGCCTTTTTTTCAACTTGAATAATTTTCTTTTCTTTAACAATTTTGCTCTCTGCTTTTTTTGGTTTTTTTAGAGGCTTAAGAATATTTTTAGATATTTTTTTATCTAATTCTTCGAAAGTTAACTTTGGTTTTTTTAACGGTATCAAAGATATTACATCAGCTGAAACATTGCTTTGGATTATTCCAATCGATATCAATAAACCAATAAATAATAAGAAATTTTTAAACATAATCTTTTAGTATATGAATCTATAAACTATGTTATAAGTATTTATGTTCAAAGGATCAAATGTTGCTTTAATCACACCATTTAAAAATAATGGTCTTGATGAAGAAGCTTATATAAAACTAATTCATTTTCATATGGGTAATGGCACTAGCGGGCTTGTACCAGCTGGAACAACAGGTGAATCTCCAACACTTAGCCATAAAGAGCATCAAAGAGTGATTGATTTATGTATTAAAGAAAGTAGTGGTAAAATTCCTGTAATTGCAGGTACAGGATCAAATTCAACAGAAGAAGCTATATCCTTAACTTCTCACGCTGAAAAAGCTGGAGCTGATGGAGCGCTAATAGTAACTCCTTATTATAATAAACCTACTCAAGAAGGATTATATCAACATTATAAAGCTATTAATGACAAATGTGGAATTCCTATAATAATATATAATATTCCAGGAAGATCCGTAATTGATATGTCCGTTGACACAATGGCTAAACTTTTTGAATTAAAAAATATTGTTGGGGTTAAAGATGCTACGGGAAATTTAGATAGAGTTGATCAACAATTATCAAAAATGGGTAAAGAATTTATTCAAATGACAGGTAACGATGATAATGCTTTTGAATTTAATAAGAGGGGTGGTGTTGGTACAATTAGTGTTACAGCAAATATAGCACCAAAACTCTGTTCAGATTTTCAAAAACTTTCTATTTCAAAAAATAAAGATGAATTAGATGAAGCTAAAAAATTAGATGAAATATTACAACCTGTTCATAACGCCATGTTTATTGAAAGCAACCCAAGTCCTGTAAAATATGCGGCTAAATTAATGAACTTATGTGATGATGAAGTAAGATTACCCTTAGTCAAAGTGTCAGATGAAGCAAAGGTTATTATCAAAAAAGCTTTAGAGTCTGCGAAATTGATTTAATGAACAAAAAAACCAATCCTGGTTTAAAAATTATTTGTTTAAATAGAAAAGCCAGTTTTAATTATTTTTTTGAAGATCTTTTAGAGGCTGGAATTGTTTTAAAAGGCTCTGAAATTAAATCCATTAGAGATGGGAAAGTAAATATTGCGGACTCATATGCGGTAGAAAAAAATGGTGAATTAGTTTTGATAAATTCACATATAGCTGCATACAAACAGGCAAGTTATTCAAATCATAATCCAATGGATGAAAGAAAGCTTTTACTTAATAAAAGAGAGATAAATAAATTAATAGGTAAAATGCAAAGAGATGGATTCACAATAGTACCTACAAAGATGTATTTTAAGAAAGGTAAAGCTAAAATTGAGTTGGCTATAGCAAAAGGAAAAAAACAATTTGATAAAAGAGCTACAAAAAAAAATAGAGATTGGAATCGTGACAAGGCTAGATACATTAGAAAAACAAGCTAAAGATATTTTTTTAGGAATTGGCTCAAATATAGGTAATAGAATTAACCATATTGAAAGAGCAAAATCTCTACTTTTAGAAAATAATATAAATCTAATTTCAATTTCAAGTTATTATGAAACTCCATCATGGCCCGATCCAAAGAATCCTAAATTTATAAATATTATTTTAAAAGTGCGCTGCACACTAGATGCAAAAAAGTTATTAAGTTTATGTAAAAATATTGAATTAAAGTTAGGAAGAAAAAAATCTCCCAAGAACTCCCCAAGAGAATGCGATATTGATATCATTGACTTCAATGGCTCGGTACAAAAAGATACAATTTATTTACCACATAAAATGATGCATAAAAGAAACTTTGTTTTATTTCCCTTATTTGAAATAGAAAAAAATTGGGTTCATCCATTATTAAAAAAAGATATAAAAGACTTAATCTTATCCTTATCAAATAAAGAAATTAGATCTATTAAACAAATTTGAATTAATGCTATAATAAAATATGCTTAATTCAGAAGACTTAATAAATAAAGTTAAGGTCTATAATAAATTTTTAAATCTAGAAAGATTAGATAAAGCTTATAATTTTGCTGTTAAAGCACATCAAAATCAAAAGAGAGCATCAGGTGATCCGTACTCTGTACATCCAATTGAAGTTGCTAATATTCTGACTGAATTAAAATTAGATAGCGCAACAATTACAACCGGTTTACTTCACGACACTATAGAAGATACATTTGCAACTTATGAAACAATTAAGAATGAATTTGGAGACGAAGTTGCTGAATTAGTAGATGGTGTTACAAAAATTTCTGTTTTTGAGAATACCGCTGGAGCTAATTCAAAAGTTGAAAATTTTAGAAAATTAATTTTAGCTACATCAAAAGATATTAGAGTTTTATTAGTTAAAATAGCTGATCGACTTCATAACATGAGGACAATTAAAGCCATATCTAAAATAGAAAAAAGACAAAGAATTGCACAAGAGACCATGGAAATTTATGCACCACTTGCTGATAGGATGGGAATGCATAGAATTAGAGATGAGCTAGAAGATTTGTCATTTGAAATATTGAATAATGAGGCAAGAGAACTTATTAAAAAAAAATTAGATGAAATAAAATCAGATACGAAAGATGTATTTGAATCTTTATCTTTTGAATTAAGCGAAATATTGAATGACAATCATATTAATGCAGAAATCCAAGGAAGAGAAAAAACACCTTTTTCTATTTGGAGAAAAGTCCAAAAAAAAAGAATTTCTTTAGATCAAATTACAGATATTATTGGATTTAGAATTCAATTATCATCAATAGATGAATGTTACAAAACTCTTGGAATATTTCATAAAAAATGGAACTGTATTCCTGGAAAGTTCAAAGATTATATTTCATCGCCAAAGATAAATGGCTATAAATCACTTCACACTTCAGTAATTGGTTCAAATAAGAAACCAATTGAAATTCAAATAAGAACACATGAGATGCATGAATTTGCTGAAAGAGGAGTTGCTTCACACTGGAAATACAAATCTTCAGAAAAATTCAACTCTTTAAGCTGGAAAGAATATGATTGGTTAAAAGACCTAGTTGAAATTATTGAAAAAAATGAAAATCCCGAACATTCTTATGAATACACAAAACTACAAATGTTCCAAGAAAATGTATTTTGTTTTACACCAAAAGGTTCAGTTATAAAATTACCAAAAGATGCAACACCTATAGATTTCGCATATGCTGTTCATACCAAAATAGGTAACACAGCAGTTGGTTGTGAGATTAATGGAAATAAATCTGAATTACAGGATGTGTTAAGAAATGGTGATAGAGTAAATATTATTACATCTAAAAATCAATCTCCTTCATTACATTGGATTCCAATCACAAAGACAGGAAAGGCAAGATCAGCCATTAGAAGATACTGGCACGATAAAGGTGAGCAAAAAGAAGAAAAAGTTAAAAAATACAACACAACCCTATGGATTTCATTACCTGATCAACCAGGTCAATTAGGTGATATAAGTTCTTTAATAGGTAGTCATAAACTCAATATTTCCAATGTTGAAATGGCAGGTAAAAATGCAAAATATATTAATTTTAAATTCAAATTAATCATCAACAACTTGAAAAACTTCACAAATTTTATTGCAGAGCTAAAACAAAAAGGTATAAAATTTAAGATAATTAGACACGAAGATAAAAGAAATGCTTTCACTCAAAAAATCCTTAGATATTTTAAAAAAAACTGATGCACTTTTAGAAGGACATTTTGTTTTATCATCTGGGTTACACTCATCAAAATATATACAATGTGCAAAACTTTTAAGTTTTCCAACATTAGCTGACAAAATCTGCAAATCATTAGCTAATAAGATTAAAAGAAAATATAAGGATATAGATTTAATTTTGGCTCCAGCTATGGGTGGTGTGATTATAGGTTATGAAATCGGCAAAATATTAAAAAAAGAAACAATTTTTTGTGAACGTGTTAATGGCAAATTTACATTAAGAAGAGGATTTAAAATCAAAAGTGGTGCTAAAGTACTAATTATTGAAGATGTTATAACGACTGGAAAATCTAGTTTAGAATGTGTCAAATTAATCAAAAAAGCTAAAGCTAAACTTTTAGGATTTGCTTCTATAATAGATAGATCAACTAAAAAATCATTAAAGATCAAAACTGGAATAACATCACATCTAAAAATAAATGTCCCAACATTTAGTGAAAAGCAATTACCATTTAGCTTAAAAGCAATTCCTATTACTAGACCAGGAAGCAGATTTATTAAGTGACAAGATTAGGTGTAAATATTGACCATGTAGCAACAGTAAGAAATGCTAGGGGTGAACATCATCCAGATCCTTATTATGCAGCATTACAAGTTATGAAAATGGGTGCTAATTCTGTAACAATTCATTTAAGAGAAGATAGAAGACATATTAATGATTTAGATGCTAAAAAAATTTGTAAATCAAATAAAATTTTAGTCAATCTTGAAATTTCTATGAATGATAAGATTGTTAAAAATGCTCTAAAAATAAAACCCGATTATATTTGTATTGTTCCTGAAAATAGAAAAGAAGTAACAACAGAAGGTGGTTTAAACTTAACTAAAAATAAAAATAGATTAAAAGATATAATTAAAAAATTCAAAAAAAAAAATATTCGTACCAGTTTATTTATAAATCCTTCTATTAAAGATATTAAGTTGTCAAAAAAACTTAATGTCGATTGTGTTGAAATTCATACAGGTAAAATTTCTAATTTAGTCAAATTAAAAAAAAATTTTCATAATGAATTAGAAAGAATTAAAAAATCATCAATCTTAGCAAAAAAACTAGAAATAGAAGTACATGCTGGTCATGGATTGGATTATAAAACTACAAAAATCTTAAATAAAATTAAAGAAATTGAAGAATTTAATATTGGTCATTATATAATTGGTGAGTCTATATTTTTTGGCCTTTCAAAAGTTATAAAAAATTTTAAAAAAATAATTAAAAAATAACTTATGAAAATACTTGGAATAGGCATTGATATCATTGAAAATAAAAGAATAAGAAAATCAATTAAAAATAGTAATTTTAAGAACAGAACTTACAGTGCTAAAGAACTAAAATTGTCATCATTAACAATAAATAAAGCTAGTTTTTTTTCCAAAAGATTTGCAGCAAAAGAGGCTTTTGCTAAAGCATTGGGCACAGGATTCAGAAATAATCTTAATTTTAAAGATATAGAGGTAATTAATGATAAATTGGGCAAACCCTATTACACAAAAAATAAGAAAATCACCAAAATAGTCCAAAAGAAATTTAATGTTAAAAATTTTAATTGCTTCTTATCTATTTCTGATGAAAAAGACTACTCAACAGCATTTGCAATAATTCAAACTAAATGAAATTAGATAAAAATTTTTTTTCTGAAAATATAAAAACTTTATTTTATGCTTTAATTATTGCTGTTGTTATAAGATCTTTATTTATTCAGCCTTTTTATATTCCATCTTCTTCAATGGAACCCACACTTCTTGTAGGAGATAGACTCTTCGTAACTAAATACTCATATGGATATAGCAAACATTCATTTCCATTTAGTCCACCAATTCTTGACAAAAGAATTATGTTTACGAGTCCAAAAAGAGGTGATGTGATTGTTTTTAAAACTCCGGCAGATAATAGAACAGATTATATCAAAAGATTGATAGGACTTCCTGGTGACAAAATACAATTCATAAATGCAAATTTATATCTTAACAGTAATGAAATATTAAAATCTAAAATTAAAAATAAAACAAAAATATATTGTGGTAACAAAACAATTGATGTTTACAGATTTGAAGAAAAATTACCTGATGGCAAAAGATTTCATACAGTTTATTTAAAGGATTATACTTATCAAAACTCTGATGAATTTACAGTTCCTAAAGATCATTATTTTTTTTTAGGAGATAATAGAGATTGTTCTAAGGATAGTAGATTTTTATCAAGTGTTGGATATGTTCATAAAGATAATTTAGTGGGTAAAGCTCAATTTATTTTTTTTTCATCTGATAAAAATATAGGAAGTATTTTTGCTTTTTGGAAATGGCATAAAACTATAAGATTAAATAGATCGTTTAGTAAAATTAATTGATGAAAATTAACTATCAAGATTTACAAAAAAACATAAATGTAAAATTTAAAAATTTAGATTTATTAACTCAATCACTTACACATAAAAGTTTTGATACCAATAAAAACAATGAGAAGTTAGAATTTCTCGGTGATAGAGTACTAGGGCTGGTTGTTGCTAAAAAACTTTTAGAGACATACCCAAATGAAAAAGAAGGTATTCTTGATAAAAAATTTGCATCCTTAGTTAATAAGAAAACTTGCCTAGAAATAGCTAAGAATATTAGTTTAGATAAATTTATACTTACTTTTAATCCAAATAATAAAAAAATTAAAATTGAAGATAAAATTATATCTGACAGTTGTGAAGCTTTAATTGGCGCTATTTATCTAGATAAAGGTTTTAGTAAAGTTGAAAACGTAATTTTAAATCTATGGAAAAAAAAGATTGCACAAAGTGTTATTACGCAAATTGATGCCAAAACAAAATTACAAGAATTAACTTTAAAAAACTTTAAAAAACTACCAACTTACAAATTAATTTCAAACATTGGACCTCGACATAAACCATTGTTTAAGGTCGGAGTAAAACTTCCTAACACAAAATATTTTATCGGGTCAGGTAAATCTAAAAAAGATGCAGAACAAAATGCTGCAATTGAATGTTTAAAAAGTATAAAATGATTAAATATGAATTGGATAGACGAAGGTTTTTTAATTAGTAAAAATAGATATAACGAAAATTCCTTGATTACTGAATTTTTCACTAAAGATAGAGGAAAAATATCTGGTATAATTTTTGGTGGTACCTCAAAGAAAATAAAAAATTATCTACAGATAGGTAATAGATTGCATATTAATTATAATTCAAAAAGTGATAATAGAATTGGTTATTTCAAGGTAGAAATATTAGATGCGTATAGTCCACTATACTTTGATCATAAACAGAAATTATCTTGCATTATTTCAGCTACAAATTTAGTTAAAATCTTAACAGCTGATTCTCAAGCAAATATAAAAGTATATAAAAATATTCAAAATTTATTTCTAATTTTAAAAAGTGACGATTGGTTAAAAAAGTATATTTTTTGGGAATTAGATCTTCTTAAACTTCTAGGCTATGATCTTGAATTACAAAATCTTGTCAAAAAAAGTATAGTTGAAAATGAAACTATTTATTATGCAAACTCTTCAACTGAAAAAAAATATGTTCCTAATTTTTTAATTGAAAAAGATTTAGAGGTTAATGATTTAAAGACTTTATTAACAGGCCTAAAGTTGGTTGGAGATTATCTTGATAAGACAATTTTAAAGCCAAATAATTTAAACTATCCAAATAGTAGATTACTTTTTATAAATTCTCTAAAATAATTATTTTAAGATTTTATCAATTCTATCCGCATAATAACTAACAATTGCATTCGCCCCAGCTCTTTTAAAAGCCATTAAGCTTTCAACAACAACATCCTCATTGACTAATTTTTTTTGTATAGCATTTGAAATTATACTGTATTCACCTGAAACTTGATAAGCAAAAACTGGTATCCTAAATTTTTCTTTAACTGATTTAATTATATCCAAATATGGCATTCCAGGTTTTACCATCACCATATCGGCTCCTTCTTTAATATCTAGGGCAACTTCTCTTAAAGCCTCGTCACTATTTCTAAAATCCATTTGATATGTTTTTTTGTCTCCTTTTAAAGATCCTTTAGATCCTACCGCATCTCTAAAAGGACCATAAAAACTTGAAGCATATTTTGCTGCATAAGATAAAATTTGAACATTTTGAAAATTTGATTTGTCTAATGCTTTTCTGATTTTTCCAATTCTTCCATCCATCATGTCAGAAGGCGCCAACACATCACAACCCATTTCTGCTTGTAATAATGATTGATTAATCAAAACTTCAATTGTTTCATCATTTATAATTTGATTTGATCTTATCAATCCATCATGACCATGTGATGTATAAGGATCCAGTGCTACATCACACATTATTCCTATTTGATTTTTATATCTTTTTTTAATTTCAATTATTGCTTTACAAACTAAGTTATTTTCATTTAGTGACTCCGAACCAATTTCATTCTTTAAACTATTTTTAGTCTTTGGAAAAAGAGCAACCATTGGAATGCCTTTTTTAATCGCTTTATCTATTATTTGTGACAATCTATTAATAGTATAACGAAAAACTCCTGGCATGGACGATATTGATTCTTTTTTATTAGACCCATCTATTAAAAATACAGGTAATATGAAATCACTTGGACTAAGTGTGTTTTCTTGAATTAACTTTCTTGACCATGAAAATTTTCTATTGCGTCTAAGTCTCAACTCTGGGTATTTACCTGTAATCATGTTTTAATTTTCTTTTAAAATGCGACAAATGTAATATACAAATATAACTTAAAAAGGGTATTAAACAATTATTAAGGGTAAAAAATTAAACATAATGACGCTAGATTTTAACGATTTTCAAAAACAAGATGTTAAATTCAACATCAATGAATTGCAAAAAGCATACAACGATATTATAAAAATTAAAAATTTTGATGGGCCAGACGGAATTAGCAATTTTGGAGCTATATCTCTTACCCAAATTCCTGGAGACCCAGAATCAATTAAAGGACATAAAGCTAGAGGAGTTTTTTGGACCTACCCAAATTCATCTGGCAAAGAAGAAATAAGAGATGAAAAAATTAATGAGGCTGACTATTCTGAATTTATAGAAGAATATAAAAACACATATTTTAAAGAAGTTTTTGATGTGTTGTCATCAAAATACAAACTGGGAAGAATTAGAATTTTATTAAAACAACCAAGATCAACATTAAGTTGGCACAGAGACCCAGAACCAAGATTGCACATTCCAATAATTACAAATCCTGGATGTCATATGGTTATTGACAATGTAGCTAAACATTTACCCGCTGATGGTTCAGTTTGGATAACTAATAATACTAAATATCATAATGCGTTTAATGGTGGTGAAGAAAATAGAATACACCTGGTTGCTTGCGTATTAGATCATAAATTTAACTAATTTGAAAAAAATTTTTATTTCGTCAGATCATGCTGGTTACAAATTAAAAGAAGCTATAAAATTACACTTATCAAAAAATAAACTATCTTTTTTAGACATGGGGCCACATAGTGATGGTAGGGTAGATTACCCTGATTTTGCACATAAAGTTGCGAGACAAGTAAAGACTAACAAAAACAACGTTGGTATTTTAGTTTGTGGCTCAGGGATGGGGATGAATATTGCGGCAAATAGACATAAGAATATTCGTGCTGCTCAATGTTTTAATTTAAAATCAACAAAATTATCAAGATTGCATAATGATGCAAATATCATTACATTAGGTTCAAGATTGTTGACTAAAAAAATTGCTCTAGATTGTGTTAGCGCTTTTTTGAAAACAAAATTTGAAGGTGGGAGACACTTAAAAAGAATAAAAAAAATATAATTATGTCTAGTGAGAAAAATTATTTAAACAATAGCTACAAAAGTTTTTTTGAAGATAGCCTATCTACCAAGGATCCTGAACTCTATAAAGCTATCAAGGATGAGCT
>Ga0206682_10004160_pt1 | contig 11962 bp, 6 predicted proteins | sample M240m12015metaG_FD_155444 | JGI IMG/M metagenome (GOLD analysis project Ga0206682, IMG submission 155444) | Ammonia-oxidizing marine archaeal communities from Monterey Bay, California, United States - M2 40m 12015 | ecosystem: Environmental > Aquatic > Marine > Intertidal zone | place: USA... | reverse complement strand
AACCACGTTTTAGCTCTTCGCTCCTCCGTACGCTCGCAAGCCGTCCCGGATGCGCGCCCGCGCGTCGCCGCCCGTCTGGCAGTTGTAGTGGTACCGCACCTGGTCCTCGTAGTACCGCTCCGGGTGCGCGTCGTCCCCCGTTTCCGAAAACACGGCGTCGCGCACGGCGACCCACCTCTGCCACCGCTCCGCGCTCGCGTTCGGGTCCGCGTACCCCTCGAGCGCCGCCGCGAACGCCGCGTCCACGCGCGCGCGCGCTTTCGCATCCGTCGCCAGCGGGTTCGGCGGCGGCGGTGATCGGTGCGCCTCGTCCGGCCCTCGGATGTCGTCGAACACCAGAAGCGCGCGCAGAGCGATCCACGGCCCGTGCCGCGCGTGGATCGCCAGGTGGCATTTCTCGTCGAGGTGCGCGACGCCAGCGACGTGCGCCGCGCGCTGGATGGCCACCAGCTTCCCCGGGGACGTGTCGTGCGAGTCGAACACTCTCGGGTCCGTCCCGACGAGTCGCTGCGTACCCGTTCGCCCGCGTGAGCCTTTCGACGCGTCCGCGATCGCGTCTCGAATCGCGCGCGCCACGAACGTGTCCACGGGGTGCTCGGCGTCGCCGATGGCGGGGTCGGAGTCGTGCGCGGCCGTGAACGCCGGCCACAGCGCGCGGCTGTTCCCGACCAGCACCGCGAGCGCCTCCTCCCCGGCGCCGTCGGCGAGGGGCGCGACGCGCGCGGTCGCGGGCGCGACCTCGTTGTACCACCGCAGATTCAGCGGGGCGACTATGTCCAGACCTTGCGCCTCGAGCGCCGCGCGCAGAGCCGCGGTGCGAGCCGACCACGCGTCCGCCATCGCGCGCGCGCGAGGAGTGAGAGCGTTTGGCGGACGGCGGAGGTGAGATGAGATCTTTTTTTTAACAACGCCGTGGACCACCGCGCGCGGCTCTCGCGTCGTCCCAGTGACGCTCATTCTTCCTCTCTTTCGGGAGGCACCCCGCACGGCAACAACATTTTCTGCGTCGATCGGAGGACGTGAGGGACGGAGGTCAGGTTCGCGGACTCGGCTCGCCGAGGCGGGCGCCTTTTTCCGCGAAAGGAAGCACCGAACGCGCGCGCGGATTTCGTTAGGGTTGCGATTTCCAACCAGCGGGGTCGCCTCGCGCGAGCGCGCGGTCGACACGGTAGCCCACGCATCGAGAACGAAGCGCGATTCGGGGCGATCGCGCACCTGCATCATGTTATACCGGACGCGCCCGATGCTTTCGTTTTCCGCCACCGCGAAGTACTGCAGCATGGTGGGCCTTCCCACGTACGCCGCGTACGAGTCCCTGTGGATGTTCACCGCCCACTCGAACCGGTTGGTGTCCGCGTGCCCGGTGCCGACGTACCGGGACTGGAGGTGCTCCAGCTGGCTGTTGATGTTAAACCTGTCCGCCGCGCTCGCCATCGCGCCGGTCGCCTCGAGTCTCGCGCGACACCCGCGCGTCTGACACTGATGAGATCGGGGCGGGGCGGGCCGATTTTAACGATGAGCCAGCGTTATTTTTGAGAAATGAAATCACGGCGAGGTCGCGGAACCGTGATGAGCGCTGTCGAAAGAGGCCGCGGGCATCCGTACTCTTCGACATAACGCACACCGCACTACGTCAGACCGCGATGGTGTTCGCGTCCGATCGCCGGCGCGTTCGTCGCGGCGCGCGCCCGAGCCGCCGCGCGTTCCTCCTGGCGGCGGTCCTCGGCGCGTCCTTGGCGATCGCGCGCGTCTCCGCCGATGCCGATTCCGCGGACGCGTCGCGCGACGGCGATTCGACACCCGCCGAGGACGTCGAGTCGTACGACCCCACGCAGCACATCGAGTTCGGCACGGAGCAGGCACCGCAGGAGTGGGTGCGTACGAGCGAAGACGGCATGCCGATCGTGCCCTTCGAGATCATCGACGTCGCGGCGTCGCTCGCGGAGAAGGAGGGCAGCGCCGCGGGCGAGACGAAGGACAAGGCGAAGCGTCAGGACTACCAGGACCTCGCCGCGCTCCTGCACTCGCAGGCGGCGACCATCGACAGCTTCCACGGGCGCGAGGACCTGCACCCCGACGGAGCGTGCGCGGCGGAGATCAAGTCGCTGTGTCCCGCGGAGGAGATGGAGACGACGCACGTGTCCAACCTGAAGTTCACGAGCGTCGGCGGCGAGGCAAAGGCGAATCCGGAAAACGAAACAACCGCCGTCACCGAGCGTCGCCTCTCCGCGCGCCGCGCGTTGCTCGCCTCGGAGCTGACCGATGAGCAGAAGGAAGCGTTGGAGCACCTCACCGCGGCTGATCCGTGGGGTGTTGACGAGGATTCCCCCGCCACCACCGCTCTTCCGCTCAGCGAGAAGGACGCGAGGATCTTCGAGCTGGAGAAGAAGGTGAACGCGCTGGCCGAGCTGATTGATACCACTAAAACGGGCGACGCCGGCAGCGAGACCATGGCCGGCAAGGCGTTCCGCGAGCGCGCGCACAGGCCGTACAAGAGCTACTTCGAATGCATTCACTCCACTATCGCGGAGGTGCACAAGAAGCGCGCCAAGCACGTCGTCACGCCGGAGTGCCGCGCGGAGGTGCGCGACACGTACGCTCGCCGTTTCGCGGACATCCGCAAGGACGCCGAGCTGGTGGAGGCGTGCGGCGGCGGGCACAAGAGGGAAAAGGCGGACGTCGAGTTCCTTCCCGATCCGGACGACGACGACGACCGCTCGAATAACGCCGCGAGGGGCGAGGCCGTCGCGGGCGGGGACATAGGCAAGTTCTGCGCGGACGTCAAGCCCGGCCTAGGGCTGGTGTTCCGATGTCTCAAGTCGCACAAGACGGAGCTCGAGCCCGCGTGCGCCAAGGTTGTCGGGTTCCGGCAGATCGAGCAGGCCGCAGACATCTCGCTGGACACTCCGCTGGCGCTCTCGTGCGATGAGGACCGGAAGTCCCTGTGCGCGGACGCGCCCTGGGGCGGCGGCGCGGTCGAGCAGTGCCTGAAGGACCACCGCTCGGAGCTCTCCACGCAATGCAAGCTGGAGGTTTTCCGGCGCGAGGTGGAGGAGTCGGAGGACGTGCGCTACGACGCGTTTCTGGCGGAGACGTGCGCCGCGGACAAGAGCGCCTTCTGCGGGGACGTCGTTCCCGGCGAGGGGCGCGTGTTGGCGTGCCTCGAGGCGCACGTGGGCGCCGCGAAGTTCTCCGCGGCGTGCCGCTCGACCCTCGATCGACGCGTCGTGCGCCGCGCCGCCGACTGGCGCCTGGACTTCGCGCTGCGCAAGGCGTGCGCGCGCACGGCCAAGTCCATGTGCGCCCGCGAGCTCGAGGCGGCGAAGAGCAAGGTGAGCTCCTCGGGCACCGTGCTGGAGTGCCTGAAGCGCAAGCACGCGGACGGGGACGTGGACGACGCCGATTGCGTCGCGGAGATCAAGAAGAAGATGGTCTCCGCCGCGGGGGACATCCGCGAGGACACCGCTCTGACGCTGGCGTGCAAAGCCGAGCTCACGACGCACTGCGACGGCGTAGCGCCAGGCGAGGGGCGCCTGTGGCGTTGCCTGGCGGAGCACCGCGCTGAGGCCTCCGAGCCGTGCGAGGCGAAGCTGTTCGAGCGCGAGGTGTGGATGTCCGGCGACTGGCGGTTCAAGTACGCGCTCGCCAACGAGTGCTCGTCGGAGGCGCAGACGCTGTGCCAGGGCGTCGCCGCGGGGGGCGGGCGCGTCATCCGGTGCCTGCAGAGGAAGCTGGACGACCCGTCCATGGGCCGCGCCTGCCGCCGCGCGGTGTTCGCGGACCAGAAGCGCGAGCACTCCGACGTGCGTCTGCACAAGGAGATCGCGCAGGCGTGCGGCGAGGACACGCGCGCGCTGTGCGGCGACGTCGCGCCCGGCGAAGGGCGCGTGCTGGCGTGCCTCAAACGTGAGCGCGCGGCGGTGACCGCGCCGGAGTGCCGCCAGTCCGTGCTCCGGCTGATGATGTCGCACGCCGACAATTACCTGCTGGACGCGCCGCTCGCCGCGGCGTGCCACGACGACGTCATCGCGCACTGCTCCGATGTGGAGCCCGGACACGGGCGCGTGCACGAGTGCCTGCGCGCGAGCGCCAACGCGCTCTCGCCGGCGTGCCTCGCCGCGGAGGTGGCCGCCGAGGCGGACGAGGCGGAGGACATTCGCCTCAAGCCGCAGATCACGAGCGCGTGCGCGGCGTCGGCGGCGGCGCTGTGCGCGGGCGTCGAGCCGGGCGGCGCGGCGCTGCTGGAGTGCCTGCAGCTCAAGGCGGCGCACCCGGAGATGGACGGCGCGTGCGCGACGAAGATGACGCGCTACGCGAAGCGCGCGAGCCGCCACATGGCGTTCAACACCATGGTCAAGAAGCACTGCCCCGCGGAGGCGGAGCGGCTCTGCTCCGGCGAGACTTCGAAGGCTTCGGAAACCGCCGCCGCCTCCGCCGACGCGGCGGAGGCTGCGGGCGACGCGGCGGGCGCGAAGGAGGCGGCGGGACGCGACCCCCTGAGCTGTCTGGTCGGGAAGGTGGAATCGATCGAGTCCGAGGTGTGCGCCGGCGCCGTGCGCCGCAGCGTGCTCCGGGCGTTCAAGGCGTTCCGCGTAGGCACGGCGGCGACGTCTATGTGCGACGAAGCCGCCGAGCGCCTGTGCGGCGCGACGACGAAGACGCACGACTTCCAGGCGCCCGGCTCGGTGCTGTCTTGCTTGCAGCGCAACGCCGCGTCCGTGGGCGACGCGTGCTGGGGCGCCGTCGCGGCGACGCTGGAGGACGGCGACGTGCGGCGCGGCGCGTCCGCGATGGGCACGCCGCACCAGGGCGAGCTGGTGGACCACATCGCCAACAAGGTGCGCGCGACCGTGCTGGAGGAGGTGAACGACGCCGCCGCGACGCGCGGCGACGACGTGGGCGCGGCGGCGGCGCGCGCGGTGTCGGAGCTCCGGAAAAAGGCGGACGAGCTGGGCACGGCGCTGAGCCTGGTGGTGTTTGCGCTCGTGGGCGTGGTGGCCGTGGCGTACCTCGCGCTGCGGCGCATGTTCACGCTCCTCGCGCGCACGGGCGGCGCGGGCAAAGCCGCGGGACACCGCCGCGCCGGGGCGCACAACGTGTGAACGATCTCGTCCGGATGAAATATCTATCTCACGAGAGAAAGTCTTTGTCTACAGTGTCAGAGTGTATCTCGTTCGTTGTTACACGCGACGGTTCACGTTCGCTCCGGAACGCGCTTCGCTCGTGAACGCGCTCCGCTCGTGAAGCGTCTCAGTACATCTCGTCGTCGTCCATCTCCATGCCGTCGGCGAGGAACGAGTCGTCCATCGGGCCGAGCGCGTCTTCGCCGTCCTCGAAGTCGCTCTCCTCGTCGGCGGTTTTGGAAACCGCGCGGCAGGAAAAGTACAAGATGCGCTTCAGCTTGCGGTTGTAGAAGAAGTAGTTGAAGCTCCACAGGTTCCCGTCGTCGCAGAACGGGTCCCCCTCCGCGACGGCTTTGTACGTGTACACGTCGCAGTCCACCAACCGTATGGCGGCGTCGATGGCGCGCCATAGCTCGGACGAGAGCGGCTCGGCGCCCGCGCCCACCGTCGCCTCGTACGCCTTCGCCGTCTCGAGCAGCAGCCCGTCGACGTCGTTCTTGACGCGCATGACGTGCGGGGGGGCGCCGGAGCCGAGTGCCGAGGCGGGCACGGCGTTCTCCTTCGTGAAGTGGTGGCCTCGTAGCGCGGAGAAGTCGTAGTCGGGGTACATGTGGTTCAGGGTCAGGATGAGGTAGATGAGAGTCTTGCGAGACCCGGCATCCGTCAACGGCCCCACCGGGCTCACCGACAACGCCCCCGGGCTCTCCGCCATCATCGTCACCACCTCCTGGTCCAGTGACTTGGACAGTCGCTTATCGTTGCCGGCGAGTTTGCCTGCGCGTGTGCGCGCGGAGACGCGGGAGCGCGAACGGGAGCGGGGAGGAGGGAAGCGCGTCAGCGCCGCCGCCGGCGCGTCGAAGGCGTTCGCGAACGGGAAACGTCGCGTCTGATGAAGAAAACGCGAAAGGAATCGCGCGCGTCCCCGTCAGACTCCCGCGCGTCTTCGGGAGTCGAGGCGTCCGACGAAGGTCGGGGGGTGACGCACATGAGTACGCCTCGAGCTGGCCGTGCACGACGTAGTCACCCACGTTAACGGCGCTGAGGAAGGCGTTCAGCCTGCGCGCGAACCGGAGGGAAGGGGGGTCAGACGCGCGAGCGCGGGCGCGAAGGGTCGCGGCCCGTGCGTCCTTTCGGGCCCATCTTTTTTGAACCCGCGAACGAATGGAAAAATGTCCGGGCGCGCGAGTTTTCGCGCGCGGCCCGCGGGTCCGTCCGAGCGCGGTCGCGTCCGGGCGCGTGGGTTTCGGATTTAAGCGCGCGTCGGTACGCCTTGACTACGGGTCTCGGGTCGGGACACGCACGCGCTGAGCGACACGTCCTCCAGGAACTTCATGGTGGTCTCGTTTCTTATCTCCTATCCGACTCGGAATGCGTTCGGTTCGCGCGTCCTAGGGACGCTTCAGTTATTCCGGTACGACTCGCGCGTCACCTCCCAGGACTGGCTCGCGCCGACGGCGTTGATCGTGAGGCAGGTGCGTCGAGGGCCCGAAGGCATCGCACGTCCCAAGCGGACGGAGGTGGGGCGGAAAGCACGACGTGCGTCAGCGTTTCTGACGAGGAAAAAGCCAAGCTCCCGCGGTTTCTCGTGTGCGCTCGTCCAAAGATCGCTCGCAAGACCCGAATGCCCGACCGACCGCCGAAACAACATTCCTATAACCGACAGACCGATACCCGCCGCGAGTTTCTTTTCGCGTTCGGCTCAAACGCGCCTTCGCCCTCAGAGGGTCGGGCGTGGCGCACATGTCGGGTTCGGTGACCTCCGCGGCGCCCTCTGGCGCGAATGTCGCGAAGATGACAAAGACCACGTTCGGAATTGCCGCCTACGCCATCACGTCCTCGATGATGCTCATCGTGAACAAGCTCGCGGTGACGTTCTTCCCGCACGCCTCCGTGTTGCTGTGTCTGCAGCTCGTGGCGACGACCGTCATCATCGGCGTCCTGAGCGGCGTCGGCGTCCTGAACGCGGCGCCGTTCGAGTGGGAGAGGGCGCGGCCGTTTCTGATCGTCGCGCTGGGGTTCCTGGGCGCTCTGTACGCGAACGTCAAGACGCTGCAGTACGCCAACGTCGAGACGTTCATCGTGTTTCGGTGCTCCGTGCCCCTGCTGGTGAGCGTGCTCGACCGGTTCTTCCTCGGGCGCGAGTGGCCAAACCTGCGGTCGTGGGGCAGCCTGGCGGTGGTGGCCGCGGGCGCGCTGTGGTACGTCGTGACGGACGCGAACTTCGAGGTGAACGCCTACGGCTGGGTCGCGGTGTGGTACGCCTGCTTCGCGTTCGACGCCGTGTACATCAAGAAGATCGTGGACAAGACGGACCTCAACGTCTGGACGCTGTCGTACTATCAAAACGCGCTCGCCGCGCCGACGATGTTCGCGTTCACAACCGTTAACGGGGAGTTAACGGGCGCGTCAGCGCACGTCTGGACCCTGAGCGCCGTCGTCATCGTAGCGCTGTCCTGCGTCGCGGGCATGATCATGAGCTGGGCGTCGATGAACCTGCGGGGCTTGGTGAGCGCGACCACCTTCACGGTGACGGGCACGATGTGCAAGATCGCCACCGTGGTGGTGAACTGCCTGATGTGGGACAAGCACGCCTCGATGCAGGGCCTCGCGGCGCTCTTCGTGTGCCTGGTCGCTGGTATGGGGTACCAGCAAGCGCCGCTTAGGGCGGACGTCGCCGCGCAGAGGGCCAAGGAGCACGCGTTGAAGCAAGTCGCGGGAGGGTAGCGGCGGAGGGAGCGAGGGAGGAAGGAAAAGTAAAAATACATCAAGCGTCGACGCCGCGTCGACGACGGAGACGTCTCTCGACAAAGGTCACCGCCGTCCGCGTCCGCCTTTTCTTCCGGAGGACTCGGCGCTCTCTTCGTTCCTCGCCGCGCCGCGCACACCGCGTCTCGTCCTCCCGGCCCCGGCGCCCGCGGTCGCCGTCGCCTTAGCGCCTCGGCCGCCTCGGCCGCCCCGGCCGCCCCGGCCGCCTCTGCCGCCTCGGCCGCTTACGCCGAAGCGCGCCTGCCTCGCCATTTTCCGCGCGAGCGTCTCCTTCCGCTGCCTGGCGTCGGCGACGGCGCGCGAGCTCGTCGCCGAGTCCAGGGGCTGCCCCAGCTTGACCGCCATGTCGATCTCGTTCGCCAGCACTCGGTCTTTCTTCGCGACCAGGTTGGTGACCTTCCCGGTGGCGCCCGCGCGCGCGGTGCGCCCGCTGCGGTGGATGTAGTCCACCGGGTTCATCGGGAAGTCGAAGTTCAGGACGTGGTCCACCTTGCCGCCGTCGCCGCCGCCGAAGTCCAGCCCGCGCGCGGCGAGGTCCGTGCACACCATGACCACCGCGGTGCCCTCCTCGTGGTCCCCGTCCACGAACTCGCGCATCGACTGTTGCCGCCCCTCCACGGTCATGTCCCCGTTGTACATCACCACCGGCAGCTCGCTCTCGCGCAGCGCGAACTCCACCGCCTGGCACGACGGCATGGTGTTGCAGAACACCATGGCTTTCTTCCCGGCGCGGAAGTCGCCGGCGACGATCTGCTCCATCACCGCCATCTTGTCCACAGATCCGGGGCAGTCCACGAACCGGTGCTTCAGATTGGGAGCGGACTTGTGCAGCGAGGGGGTGTCGATGATCACCAGCTCCTCCAGCTCCTCGCGCATCATCTTGACCACCTTCTCGGACATCGTCGCCGACACCACCACCGCGCTCTTTTTTGTCTTCCCGTCCCAATGCGGCTTTTTCAGCGGGCGCAGCAAGCGCTTGATCTCGTCGCCGAACCCGGCTTCGAACAGCGTGTCCGCCTCGTCCAGCACGACGTGCGTCACCGCGGACATGAACAAATTACCCTCCTCCATGTGCTTGATGAGCCGTCCTGGAGTCCCGACCACCACATCAAGCGGCCGGTCCAGAGACTGTCGCTGCGTCGCGAACTTGTCGCCGCCGATGATTAATTCGCTGCTGAAGCGCGCGTGGTGGCTCAGCGCCTTGGCCACGCCCCGCACCTGCTCCACGAGCTCGCGCGTCGGTCCGACGATCAGGACGCGCGGGCGTTTTGGTTTGGCGCGCGCGCCGCTCTCGCGCTCCTCGCTGCGCATGCGCTGGATCACCGGCAACAGGTACGTCAGCGTCTTGCCGCTGCCGGTGTGGCTGGCGACGAGGAAGTTGCCGCCGCGCGCGATCTGCGGGATGGCGCTCGCCTGGATCTCGGTGGGGGTGACGAGCCCGAGCGCGTCCGTCGCGGCGACCAGCTCGGGGTCCAAGCCGAGCTCGGCGAAGGAGTCGCCCGCGCGCGCTGCGGGCGCGGGGCGGCGCCTCGCGGCGAGCGCCAGCGCGTCCGCGCGCGACGCGAACGCGCGGGACGCCGCCGACGCGCGGCGGGGCGCGGAGAGGACCGCCGTCGAATCGAGCGGCCCGCGACCGGGGAGCCGCGCGAAGAGCCTCGGCGCGGTCGACAGCCGAGGCGCGGTCGACAGGCGCGCGGCGCCGGTGAGCGCGTCAGCGCGTCGCGCGGTCAGCGTCGTCATGGCCATCGCCATCGCGTCGCGCAGGTGTCGTGCGAACGTCCTGGAACGCGTTTTGCTCGTGCCGAGCGGGCGCCGCCGCTCGGACGCGAAGAGGCGATTCGCGGCGGCTAGACCGACGGGACCGACGGGACGGGTGCTCCGCGCGCGCCGAGCTAGCGAAGGGTGGAACTTGCGGTGACCTCGAGGGACAGAGGCTGAGTCGAGCGACACCGCGCGGCCGTGCGTGGCGAGAAGTGGCCCGGCGGCGGCGGCGACGCGTCGCGAAGGATAAAGGGGACACCACGTCAGAAAACGCCCTCGCCGAGGCACTTTTTCTCCCTTTTTCTCGCGGGTGATGAGACTGCGAGAGAACGCCGAGGAGATGCGAAACAACAACGAACGCCTTGCCTCAGAACCTGGCGCGCGTGCCTGTGCGGCCCTTCCCGCGCGTGAGGCTGTCGCGACGCGCGCGATGGCCTCCGCAGGCGCGCGGATCGCCATCGACGGCATGGTGTGCGGGTCATGCACGTCCGCGGTGACGTCCGCGCTCGAGAGGACGGCGGGCGTGTGCGCGGTCTCCGTGTCCCTTGATTCGAAGTCCGCCTCCGTGACGTACGACCCCGGCGCCGTCGACGCGGACACGCTCAAGGACGTCGTCGAGGCGTGCGGGTTCGACGTCGCCGCCGTGGACCCGGACGCGGTGGCGGAGGACGCCGACGCGCGCGGCGGGACGTCGTCCTCCGCCCAGATCCAGGAGACCCGGCGTGCGTCTCCTCGAAACCCGAAAGACGAGAAGCTTCCGCCGACGTCTCCGCTCGGAGAAGAGCCGGTGTCTGTCTCCGAGCGCGTGGTGACCCTCGCCATAGGCGGCATGTCATGCAAGCGGTGCTCGGACTGGGTCGCGCGCGCGCTGACGGACGTGCCCGGCGTCCAGCACGTCGACGTGGACCTGAAGACGCACGTCGCGACCGTGCGGGGCGCCGCGACGGGCGCCGCGCTCGTGCGCGTGGTGAGCGAGACGGGCTACGCCGCCAAGCTCGTCGACGTCGTCGAGAGACGGACGAAGGCGTTCGGCGTCGAAGACACACGAGGCAGCGCGAACGACGTGAACGACGCGAACGACGACGACGGTGTCTCCTCTTCCGTCGTGTCACCGCGGAACGTGTTACTCACCGCCTTCGCCGTAAAAAACGGCGAAGGCGACGACGACGCGGACGACGCGGCGGAACCCCTGTTCGGCGGCGACGGGTCCGCCGGTCGTTCGTACGACGCAGACGAGGTCTCGACGCTGCACGTCTCCGGCATGTCGTGCGCGTCGTGCGTGGCGAAGGTGGAGGAGGCGGCGCGCTCGGTTCCTGGCGTGCGCTCGGCGTCGGTGAACCTGCTGGCGGAGACGGCGACCGTCGCTTTCGACGCGGCGCGCGACGCGCCGGACGTCGCGCGCGTCGCGGCGGCGATCACGGCGTACGGCTTCCCCGCCGAGGTGGTGGACGCGAGCGGGCTGGCGTTCCGGGTGGGGGGCATGGTGTGCGCGTCGTGCCCCCCGCGCATCGAGCGGGCCATCGGGCGTCTGCGCGGCGTCGAGAAGGTGGAGGCGAACCTGCTCCTGGGCAAGGTGGTGGTCCGGTACAACGCCGCCGCCGTCGGCGCGCGGACGATCATGCGCGCCATCGAGGCGCTGGAGTACGCGGCGGAGCTGTGGGAGGAGACGGATCGCGGGCCGCGTGACGTTCGGAGCCACGCGAACGAGGCGCTCAAGTACCGGCGGGAGTTTTTCGTATCCGCGGCGTTCGCGTTCCCTTTGTTTTTCCTGATGATGGTTCTGGACCGCGTGCCTACAGTGCACGAAACGATGATGACCGACGCGCTGGGAGGCGCGGCGAGCCCTGGCGCGCTCCCCGCGATGGCGCTGGTGAGCGCGGCGCTGGCGACGCCCGTGCAGTTCGGCTTGGGCAGGCAGTTCTACGTGCGCGCGTGGCGCGCGGTGAAGCACGGCGGCGCGAACATGGACCTGCTCGTCGCGATGGGCACGTCCGCCGCGTACGCCTACTCCGCGTACGTCGTCGTCGCCGGCGTCGCCGCGCCCGGGCTCGCGCGGGGCGACGCGCATTTCTTCGAGACGAGCGCGGTGCTCATCTCGTTCGTGCTCATGGGCAAATGGCTCGAGGCGCGCGCCAAGGGCAAGACCTCGGACGCCATCCGCGCGCTCGCGGCGCTGCAGCCGGCCGCGGCGGTCATCGTGGAGATGGGACCCGACATGAGCGCGCGCGCGGCGGCGCTCGCCGACCGCGCCGCCGCCGCGCGCGCCGAAAACAAAAGCGGCGGCGTCGGCGGCGTCGGCGGCGACGACGCGG
>Ga0206682_10004159_pt1 | contig 11962 bp, 6 predicted proteins | sample M240m12015metaG_FD_155444 | JGI IMG/M metagenome (GOLD analysis project Ga0206682, IMG submission 155444) | Ammonia-oxidizing marine archaeal communities from Monterey Bay, California, United States - M2 40m 12015 | ecosystem: Environmental > Aquatic > Marine > Intertidal zone | place: USA... | reverse complement strand
TCACGCGCGATCGTCGAGGGCGGTTCGCGCGCGCGCCGGGAACAACCCCCCGGGCCCCCTGGACGGCCTCGCGGACGGGATCAGCGCGGACAAGGTGAAAGCCGCGGTGGAGTCGTCGCGGGCGGCATCGGAGGACGGGTCGGAGGAGCTTCTGGAGGTGGAGAACGTGCCTCCCATGCAGTTCCTGCTATCCTCCGTCGCGTTCTACGCGCTGATGGGCGTCGGGTCCCAGGTGGCGTCGTCGTTCCTGGGCGTGCACCCCGACGTGCTGGACGGCATGCGCGCGCTCAACCTCGACACCGCTTCGCTGTGGACCGTGCCGCTGCTCGCGTCGCTGGCGTTCGCCATCACGCAGGCGGACAAGTTCGAGTTCCTGGGGGAGGTGCGGGACATCTTCAAGGTTGGCGTGCTGCCCAGCCTGGCGCCGCTCGGCCTCCCGGGCGTCGTCGCGCTGAGCCTGGGCGCGGGCGTCGGCGAGGAGGCCTTCTTCCGGGGCTTCCTGATGCCCTTCGTGGACGGGGGCCTCACGAACCTGGGCGTCCCGGAGGGCGTCGCCAGCGTGGGCGTTCTCGCGGGCACCTCCGTGTTCTTCGGGGCGCTGCACGCCATCACGCCGGCGTACTTCTACTGGGCCACCGGCGCCGGCGCGCTGTTCGGGTTGGAATACGTGCGCGACGGGCTGGGAACCGCGATGGTCACGCACACGCTGTACGACTTCCTGGCGTTCGGGTTCATCCTGATCGCGTGGCCGGTGGAGACCAAGGACGAGGAGACGAGGTGACACGAGGTGACGTGGTGCGAACGCGTACGGCGCGTCCAGGTCGCGGCGCGCGCGCAGGCGTAGTCGCGTGTAGTACCGGTACTAGTCTACGAAAAGCGCGCTCCTAAAAAAGACGACGCTCCTAAGAAGACGTCGCGACGAGTCGCCGCGCGTCGTCCGATGCTACGTGTCTACCTATCGCCCCGTGCGAAACCGAACCCGAAAAACAACCCGAAAAGTCTCCTTTAAAGAAACCCACACCACCTGTGGGTTACCTGTCACCTCGACACCTTGAGCCCGCGCGCGCGGATGACCCGCGCGCGGTTCTTGGTCCACCAAGCCGTCGCCTCCGTGTCGCTGAACACACGCTTGCTGAATCGCACCCGGCGCAACACGTGGTGCCCCGTCGTCGCGTCGCGCGCGATGGTCATGAACACGCCGGGCTCGATCTCCTCCACCCAGCTCGATCTCGAGTCGGGCGTCCCAGAGCCCGAGCCGGGCGTCGCGGGGTTCGGCGAGGGCGAGGGCGAGGGCGAGGGCGCCGGTCGCCGGGACTCCGTGCCGGGCGTGCCGACGTCGGGCGGCGTCCGGGGGGCCGCCGCCGCCGCGGGGGTCGCCGCGACGACTGGTGTCGTCGCGACTGGAGGCACATGCGCCGCCGCGACGACTGGCGTCGTCGCGACTGGAGGCACACGCGCCGCCGCGACGACTGGCGTCGTCGCGACTGGAAGCACAGGCGCCGCCGCGACGACTGGCGTCGTCGCGACTGGAGGCACAGGCGCCACTACGACGAGAGGCGCCGGATCGTCCCGGTCGCCGCCGCGCGCGAACGCGGCGAGCGTGTCCGCTTCTTCCTTTGCCGCCTCGGCGAGCGCGGCGGCGGGCGCCGGAACGACGTCGCGTCCCGAAACCGACGGTTCCCGAACCGGCGGACGCGGACCCGTCGCGTCGCCCGCGCGCTCGGCCAGCCTCAGCGCCGCGCGCAGCGATGCCACCTCCATGCGAAGCGCGTCGCGCTCAGCCGCGGCGCTCGCGGCATCTCGCCGCGCGCGCGCCGCCGCCGCGCGCGCGGCGTCGGCGTCGGCGAGGGACGCGTCGCTCCCATTTTCATCGACGCGCGCGCCAATTGGGCGCCGCGTCGCGAAGGCGAACGCCGAGCGACGCTCCGCCTCGGACGACGCGCTTTCGGTTTCCGAGACGACGACGAAGCCGATTTCTCCGCCGCCGGCGCCCGACCCCCCGCGCGTGGATCCCTCTCGCATTTCGGACGAGCGCGCGGACGCGCCGGAGACGCGCGACAGAGACTCCGCCGACGCGGACTCTTTGGACCGACGCGCGGCGATCGCCGTCGACGCCTTCAGACCGTCGCCGACGTCGATCGCCGAACGTTCGCGGAATCCAATCGTGCCTCTCACAGACGCGTCGAACCGTCGCGTCAGGCGCGAGCCGGCTTTGGCGACGCTCGCCTTTTCGCGATTAGTCGCGGCGCGAGGCGAGACGACGCACGCGGTGGCGTCCGGGCCGCACGTCACGCGCCGCACCTCGCGGCCGGCGAGCGCGGCGACGCGCTTCGGGAAGGGCTGGTCCAGGGTGTCGCCGTGCCCCAGCGCGCCGCGTTTGCCCGAGCCCCACGTGTACACGCCCGCGACGTCGGGGACTCGATCGTCGCTAGCCTCAGCGACGACGACGACCGCCGCGTGGAGCTCCCCGCTCGCGACGAGCGTCACGGAGGCCTTTTTTGGAATACTCCGTTTTTGGAATACTCCGTCGGGATCCGTCTCGCCGACTGTTTTCGCGAACGTCACGCGCGCGGGCGCCTCCTCGACCGATCCCGCGACGCCCGCACCCCCGACGGCGCCGAGGAGGTACAGCGCGCCGTCCACCGTCGAGAAGAGCGTGTGCCACGTGCCGCAGGAGACGTGCGCGACGGGAGCCAGGTCCGAACCCGGGCGGGCGACGCGCGCGGGCGCCCGCCGCGTCAGTCCGCCTCTTTCCGGCGCCGCGCGTGGATCACCGCCGGAGCTCGAACCCGGGAGCTCCCTCTGGACGTCGGCGACGTCCAGAGTGAGGCATTCTCGCCCCAGCTTGCCTCCGTCCGCGTCCCCCCACGCGTACACCTCTCCGTCTGCGACGGCGGCTGTGTGCCACCGGCCGCAGGACACGGACGTGACGCGCTTCCCCGCGAGCGCCGCGACGCGCGTCGGCGTCGCGCGCTCGTTTTCGCGGAACCGAAATTTCGTCGTCGTCGTTTCTTTTTCTTCTTTTTCTTTTTCGGCCGCCGTCTCCTCGACGCCCAGCGCGCCGAACGCGTTCTCGCCCCAGGTGAACAGCGCGCCGTCCGCGGCGAGCGCGGCGACGTGGCACCGGCTCGCCGAGACGAGCGTCACTTTCCGGTCGCCGGGGAACCGAATCGGCGCGGGGGTCCAGCGCGAGGGCGCGCCCCCGAACGCGCCGTCGCGCCGGGCCCCGAAGACGCTGGCGCTCCCCCCCTCGGCGTCTCCCCACGAGAAGCACCGCCCGTCGCCGTTCACGGCGAACGTCACGGACCCGCCGCAGCACACCCGCACGTCCCCGTCCGCGCCCGCACCGGAGACACCGCCCAGCCCGGCGGCGTCCACGGCCACGCCGCGCAGCTTCGTCGGCATCGCTCTAGCCGCGTGTGAGCCCTGGCCGAGCCTCCCGCCGCGGCCCTCGCCCCACGTGTACACGTGCCGGCGATCGACCACGGCGGCGACGTGCGACGCGCCCAGCGCCACCGCCGTGACGTCGATGCCGTCCGTCCCGGCGACCCGCCGAGGCGTCGCGAAGCCGACTGAGGGATGGCCAGTCACGTCGTTCAGACTTTCGCCTTCATCGCCGCCAAAACCGCCAAAACCGAACGCGCCGAACGCGCCGCCGCCGTCGATCGCCGCGACGCGGCCCCACACGAACGCGTCCCCGGGCTCGGCGATGACGTCGCGCGCGGCGGACGCGCCGGGACCCGAGGGACCCGAGCCGCTTCCGCCGTCTTTTCCGCTTCTTGAACGCTTGAACCGCGAAACGGCTCGGCTCGCGAGCATCGTGCTTTTCATAGTATTATTCGTAGTGTTCGTGCTGGAGCCGACGGTAACGCCTTTGTCGGGAGCCGCGTCATCCGGGCCGGAGGCGTCCGGCGTCGCCGCCGCGCGCGCGCGGCGCGCGGCGGCGGCGATGCCCGCGCGCCACACCGCGGCGCGCGCGGGGTCCTCGAACACCAGGTCCAGGGTTCGAAATTGCTTGGTCTTGGCTTTTTGGTTTTCCTGAATCTCGTACCGCACGCTCAGGCACACCTCCGGCGGGTGCTCGGCTTCGAGCGAGGCCCACTTGCGGAACACCTCCGAAGCGCGGCCGGGAAGCGCATCCGCGACGGCGGCCATCGGGACGCCCTTCGTTTTCGCGTTTTTGCCCACCCACTCCAGCCGCGCCTCATCCGCCGAGAGCTGGAAGTGCGAGACGTGCGGCTTGGCGTTGCGGCAGTACTTCAGGAGCGGCGCGCCGCGGCGAAGTGCCGTGCGCGCCTGATCGGAGTTTCGAGAGGGTCGCGCGCGTGTCAGTCGAGAAGTCGCGAAGAAGATAAACCAACCTCCGGCACGGCACACGCCGTCTGCGAAAAGCGCGAAAAGGCGCGGCGGGATCTGGTCGCGTGCGTCCATCTCCGCGCTTCGTTCCGGGCAAGCCGCAGCGTACCTCTGCCGCCGTAGTCGCGGAGGTGGACGCGCCGACGCCGGAGGCGTCACGCGTCGACATCTCGAACGTCGAGTCGCCCGGCTCGCGTCCGCGGCTGTGATTGACCGTCGTCACGGTCGCCGAAGCGTCGGGCGAAGAAATGTCCGTCCTCCCCGTCGCTGCTCGCCGCGCGCGGCAACCCGCGAGACCCGCCGCGTTCTCCGCGCGCGCGGCCTCTCGCTCTGGACACCCGCGCCGCTGGAGGGTGTCTCCCCTCACGCGCCGGCGCGCTCTGCCGCGGGGCGCCGAGCCCGAGCCGAGACGAGGCCGAGTCGAAAAGGAGAAAAAGAACCGTAGGCACCCGAACGGATCTCACGGATTGCTGCTCCGCGCGGAATCGCTCGCCGAAGACCGACCTCGGAGCTCGTCCGAGTCAGCGAGTCTCGTTCCGTAGGTCCGAGAAAAATCTCCCGAATACATGTCATCAGTACCACGTCAACCACTCTTCGCCGCGCGTCTCTCGATGTCGATCGAGGGCGAGCCCTCCGCGGATGAGGCGCATATCCCCGGGCACGATGCCACCGGCGACGTGGATGGCGCCCTCGCGTGGCACGACGTGCGCTACGCCGTGGGTCGCCGCGGGACGAGGCGGAGGCGAGAGATTTTGCGGGGCACGAGCGGTGTCGCTCTTCCCGGGCGTTTACACGGAATACTCGGTCCCTCCGGGAGCGGCAAGACCACGCTCCTGAACATCCTGGCGGGGCGCGTGCGCGAGCGCAGAGGCGCGGAGCTGAGCGGCGACGTCACGCACGGCGGCGAGCCCCTTCACGCGTCCGGTTCACCCCGAGGCGAGAAGCGGGGGGGACCGCTTCGAGGCTTCGTCGCGCGAATGCCTCTTTTCGGCGCCATCCTCTCCCTCCTCTCCGGGAACGACCGGCGACGCGCGCCGCGCGTCCCCGTGTCGTACGTGGAGCAGGATCCCAAGTTCTTTTCCAACCTGACCGTTCGTGAGACGCTGACGCTGGACGCGCGGCTGCTCGGCGGCGACGACGCGGACGTCGACGCGGTGCTCCGCCGGCTCGGGCTGACGGCGTGCGCGGACACCCTGGTCGGCGGCGACACGGGCGGCGTCGCCGTGCGCGGCGTCTCCGGCGGCGAACGCCGCCGGTTGGCCATCGCGTGCGAGACGCTCGGGTTGCGTCTTTCGGGGGAGCCACGTGGGACCGGCCGCGTCGAGAAAGGCGAACGCACGAACGCGCACGAACGCCCGGTCTGGGGCGGCGTCGTTTTGGCGGATGAGCCCACCACAGGTTTGGACGCGCATCAGGCGGACAAGATTGTCGCGAAATTAAAAGAAACCGCCGCCGAGACGCGCGCGGCGGTGGTCGCCGTGCTGCACCAGCCGCGTTCGCGGAGTTTCGAGCGGCTGGACGATCTGACGCTGTTGACGAGTGGGGGGAAAGTCGCGTACTGCGGGCCGGTCGCGCACGTCTTGAGGTACTTCGAGCGAATAGGCCACACGTGCCCGACCCACCACAACCCGGCGGAGTTCCTCATCGACCTCGTCGCCGTCGACGCCGACGGCGCGCCCGAAGAGGAAGCCGCGGACACGCGGCGCGTCCAGGCGCTCGTGGACGCCTGGGAAGCGTCGCCGAGAGGCGCAGTGTTGGGACGCGCGAACCCACCGGTGAGTGTTTCTGCTTCCACGTCGTCGTCCACGAGAAGAAACCACGCTCGGAAACCGGAAACTCTCGGAGGCGTTCGGCTCGGGGCGGCGAAACAGACGGCGCTGCTGGTCGGCCGCGCGTGGCGCCAGACGCGGCGCGAGGCGTGGGTCAACGCCGTGCGTTTGGCGGCGAGCGCGGGGCTCGCCGCGGCGTTCGGCGCGTGCAACAAGGATTTGGGTAACGGCGCGGACTCTGTGCGCCGCCGCGCTGCGGTGTTGATGCAGGCGTGCATCAACACCTCGATGCTCGCCGTGTGCCGGTCGCTCAACGGGTTTCCGCGCGAGCGCGCGACGGTGGCGCGGGAGACGCGGAGGGGCGCGGGCGGGTACGGGCCCGGCCCGTATTTTTTCTCGAAGCTGCTCGTTGAGATTCCCGTCGACGCCGTGTTCCCGGTGGTGTTCGGTTTCGTGCTTCACCGCATGGCGGGTCTGAACGTGGCCGGCCGCGGCGCGTTGCTGGGCACGCTGGCGCTGCAGACGGCGGCGGCGTCCGCGCTGGGCCTCTCCGTCGGCGCGCTGTCGCCGTCGAGCGAGATGGCGCTCGCCATCGGGCCGTGCGTCATGGTGCTCTCCATCATGCTCGGAGACGAATCGGGGGCGTTCGCGGAGATCCCCGAGTCCATGACGAGTGTCTCACACCTCTCGCTCATAAAGTGGGCGTTCCGCGGGTGTCTGTCCAGCGAGTTCGAGGGGCTGCGCTTCGACCCGCTCGCCGACGCGAAAAGAGGCAAGGGGGGGGAGCGAAAAAAAAAGGCAAAGGCGCGCGGCGGCGGCGCGTGTCCCCCCACCGGGGAGCACGTCCTCGCGGACATGGGCCTGCCCACGGCGGGCGGCGCGCGAATCGCCGCCAAGGCGCAGGCCAAGCTGGTTGTGGCGAACGCGCTGCTCACGTACCTCGTGCTCAAGGTCAGGGGCGCGTGACGACGACCGCGCTCTCTATAGCGAACGTACGCGAACGCTTGTTTTGCCAACATCCAACCGTCACACACTGTCCGTTCGTTCGCACTGAAGCGCGTCACCGTCGTCGTCGCCCGCCTCAACCTCTTCCAGCTGCTTCCTCGCCTGCAATAAAACCTTGTTGGACATGGCGTCGGTCATGAACTCGTCCTCGGGTTGCCGCTCGCGCTTTTTCGTGCGGCCCTTCCCCTGCGCCAGCGCGTCGTTCGCGATCTCATCCTGAAGGGGGACGTGCTTCTCCTTCTTGCCAGCTTTGCCCTTGTACGGCATGGTGGCCGGCGGCAAAGGCCAGCGCCGGTGGGTAAACGCACGCCGTGGACGCGCCCAACCTGCGCGGACGCGTGTGCCGCCGCGGAGGAACGCTCCGCCGACTTCGCGTCTCGGAAAAAGCGGCGGCTCGAGCGGCGGCGGAGAACGGAAGCTCTCACACGAAACGAAATAAAAAGCCAGGCCAGCACAAAATCTGACTTTCCACGGCGCGTCGCGTCGACGCGCCTCACGAGTTAACATCTTTTTTCACATCTTTTTTCACATCTTTTTTCACATCTTTTTTCACACCTTTTTTCACATCTTTTTTCACACCTTTTTTCCACTTTTCGGAACACGAAACGCGCGGTTCGGCTCGAGACGGAGAAGACGTTTTCATCTCCTTACAGCCCGACCTTGTCCCTCTTGGACGAAGCGGTTCTCTTCATCTTCTTGGTGCCGTCGCGCTCCTTGTTGATCGCGACGATGTTGCTGCGCACGGGCGTGGACGTCGACGACTCCCACGGGGACGCGTAGGTCTTCTGCCCGGTTGCGTACGACGTGATGAAATACCCGCACTCCTCTCGGACGCCCTTCACGTACGCCTTGGCCTTGGACAGCTTGCCGTCTCGAACCAAGAGCTCGGCGTAGCGCAACACCATGTACGTGGTGACGCCGTCGAGCTCTGGCTCGTTGAACCCGTTCTGTAGGAGGAAGGCTTTGCATATTTTGCAGTTTTTCACCGCGAGCGCGGCGATGAAGCCGGTGTACGCCAGGCCGGCGAAGAACATCGCGAAACCGATCTCGTCGGGAAACGCCTTGGTGGGAGACGTGAAGAAGCACCCAAGCGCGGTGGGGTGCGCGACACACGCGCCGGAGGTGACGGGCCCGATGTGTGCGGCGATGTTGAAGAGCGCAGCCTCGACGCCGAGAAGTGTCGCGTTCGCGACGTGGAACTCGGGCTGGTATCCCCTGACGAAGAAGTGGTGCGCCGCCTCGAGCGGGGTCAGGTTCTTGAACGTCTGGGGCGCATCGGTGGGGTTAAACCAGAATCCGTCGCCGTCGCCTGCGGAAGATGAGTCGAGAGGGGATCCAAGGGGCGGCGTTAAAAATCGAGTCCACGTCGAAGCACGCGTCAACGAGATGGTGAGGAAGGCGTCAATGGCGTAAGTGCGCGTGCGGGGCGAGTGTGTGGCTCGTGCAGAGTCGTGCGCGCCCCCGATCGCCACGTCTAGCAGCATGCAAGCATGCAATGCCGGGAAAACTGCAGCTTTTCCAAGCACGGGGGAAACTCAATCGACGGTTGGGCGACGAAGCGCACCCTTTTTCGAGGAGAAGCAGCGGACCTCGCGGCCCGTGCGCGCGCCACGACGTCGCGATGCGACGGGAATAGCAACCGGGGAGGAGAGGAGGGCGATGGACATGTTCAACCGCGCGTGCGTGGAGTGAGGGAGCGCGGTTTCGCCTCACCCGAAAAAGCCACAAATATCTATCTATGCACGTGGATCCACGTGGCATTACCCAGAATTTTCAGACGACAAATGCTTTTCAACAGGTTCAACAGGTTCTTCGACGTGCTCACGAAGCGCGACCCGATTCCGCGGCCTTTACAGTGAGGCTCCCTCGCGACGACCTCGCCCGATATGTTCGCGTACCACATCCAGCACGCCCTCACGCCTCGCGCACGCGCGGCGCCGCGCGTTCGACCGGCCACTGGCTCGAGCGAGTCTGCTTCAAAAGTCGAACGAAAAGTAAAAGGATTTTTTTCGTACGACCACAATTCGCTTTTCCTCGGCCGGAACGAACGCGTCCGCGCGCGCCCTCGCCGTGGGTCATTCGTCGCTTCTCGCGCGCGCGATGATGACGGAGGCGCGGAGCTGCTCCCGCGCATGCTCCCGTGGGCGCGAGACGCTTTGGCGAACGTCCCGCGCTCGGAGCCGTCGACCGGACTCGCGCGATGCGCGTTCGTCGATCTCGTCCGGGACCTCGCCCGGCCTGCCGTGGACGGGTCCGACGATACACCCTCAGCACGCGACGACGGCCTCGCGTGGTTCAAGACCGCTCTCGGCGCTTTCGCGTACGACAAGGGCTATCGCCAGGCATTCTCCACGCTTGGATTCCCCGGCCCCGACGCGGAGTACCTCATGGCGCTGTCCCAGCTTCGCCCCGCCCGGCGCGAGTTGGACGAGGCCGACGCGGCGATCCTCGACGTGAGCTGTGGCCCAGGCATGTTCGCGGAAATGTTCGCTCGCGGGTCCGAGTTCCCGCACGTCGTCGCCACCGACTACAGCCATGCGATGTGCGCGAGGACGCGCGATCGCATCATGGGCGCGTCCGTCTTCGGCGGCGCCGCCGTGGTGCGCGCGGACGTCGGCGACCTTCCCTTCGCCGACGGCTCCTTCCTGGCTGTCCACTCAGGCGCGGGAGCGCACTGCTGGCCAGACTCGGAAGCGGGCGCGCGCGAAATCGCGCGCGTGTTGCGCCCCGCCGGTCGGTGCGTGATCACCACCGTGATCTTGCCCGAGAAGGCGAGAAAGAAGATGCTCGCCAAAGGCATCGACGCCGAGAGCTATGCAGCGCGAATAAGGAAGCAAAACATGCCCTTTTGGGATGCCGACGCCGCGCTTGCGCCGTGGCGCTCTGCTCCCGGATTTGAGAACGCGCGCGTCGCGTACGCCGAGAAGTCGTTCGTGATGATCGCCGCAACGAAAGCCGAGGCGAACGAGGCGTCGAACGGCGCGCAAAACAACGCCGTCGGAAGAGGCAAGGCGAGTACTTCGTCCAGCGTCGCTCCCGAGTCTCCAGAGATTCTCAACCAGTGGTGGCCCGTGGCGTTCGAGCACCAGCTCGACGCGAACGGAGATAAGCTCGCCGTCTCACTCTTCGGAGAGCCCCTCGTGGTGTACCGCGGTCACGCGGGCGACGTGACGTGCGTGCAGGACCGGTGCGCGCACAAGTCGTGCCCTCTGAGTCTTGGGTACGTCCGTGACGGGAACCTCGTATGCCGCTACCACGGCTGGGCGTACGGAGACAGCGGTGCGCTCGTGAACATCCCCGCGCTCGCGGACGAGCGCTGCCCGAAGGCGAAGGTGCCGGACTATCCATGCTGCGTGTCCGACGGCATCGTGCACGTGTGGCCCGGCGACCGAGCGGCGTGCGGGCGGTCCGACCTGCCGAGAAGTGTCGTCGCCGATAAGTCCTTGAGGGGTCTCGAGACGCTGTCGTGGCCGCGGCTGACGGAGACTCGCGAGTGGGAGGGAGTGCCGTGGCACGCCGCGGTCGAGATCACGCAGGACTTCACGCACCTTCAGTTCGTTCACCCGAACACCCAGGCCGGCAGGGCACCTCTGCTCGTGGGCGGTCTGAGCGCGTTCGAGACGCGCGGGCACGCGCCCGGCGGTTTCGTCGCCGAGTACGTCGGAGGGAGTGGCAAAGGCGGCGGACGAGTCACGTTCGTGCCGCCGTCGACGGTCATGAACGAGTCCTTCTTCGTGGACGAGACGTCCCCCGACGGGAAGAAGGCGTTTCCGCTCTGCTTCGTGTTCAGGTTCGTCCCCGTCGCCCCGGGGCGGACAGCCATCCTGGTGCAGACGCACCAGAAGCTCTTCCCGCACGTCTCGGACGCGTTTGCCAAGGCGCTGATGAACATGACGAAGGTGATGAGCCAAGACCAGCTCGTCCTCGCCGGGCAGAGACTGCGCGTCGCGCAAGGCTCGCCACAATGGAACCTTCCCATCGAGTCCGACAAGCATCTTCTGCACTTCACGCGCTGGAGGGTGAATGCCGAGGGCCCGGAAGGACCGTGGTTCCTCGGGTATGACGGCGGCGGGTACGGCGACGTGCGAGACGTGAGCACGTCTAAAGCGCCGTTTCATCATGCCTCGGGGGCCTCGACGTCGCGCCGCGTTCGAAGGGGCGCGCCCTCGGACGCGGGCGTGGACAAATCCGGAGTCGACGTGGATAAGCCGCTGGCTGCGCTCATCGAGGCTGGGCGACCGGCGTGGCAGAGAATCGGTGTCCCACTCTGGGTTGCTGACGCCATGAACGCAGCGCGCGGAAGCAACGCCGTCAAGCGCGTGCTCTCTGGCGCGAAATGGGGCGAAGGCACGTGGATGAAACAGGCGAGCAAGACAGGAGGCGAGGAGAGCCCGGCGCCGAGAGAAAATCCGCCGAAAACGCCCGCGAGCAACGCCGTCGCCTTTCGCCGCGACGTTGAGACGACGGAGAAGACCAGAAACAAGACATCGGAGGAAAACACAGACGGCGTCACTCGCGTCTGACTGAGCTGATACGAGAGAACCTTACTTGTATGCGAAGAAGAAGAAGAAGAAGAAGAAGAAGAAGAAGAAGAAGAAGAAGAAGAAGAAGAAGAAGAAGAAGAAGAAGAAGAAGAAGAAGAAGAAGAAGAGGTCTAGTCACCCCGTTGTTATTCTGGACTAAAGGCGTAAGACACAAAAGTGACACTCCCGGGGTTTTTTAGGGAACCCGGAGTCAGTCTCTATCGGTTTCGAGACACCGATCCCAAAAACGGGACCGAAAGTGAAAGTTAATTCGATGGTTTAGGGTTCGATTGCCTCGATGGCGTCGTT
>Ga0206682_10004156_pt1 | contig 11973 bp, 12 predicted proteins | sample M240m12015metaG_FD_155444 | JGI IMG/M metagenome (GOLD analysis project Ga0206682, IMG submission 155444) | Ammonia-oxidizing marine archaeal communities from Monterey Bay, California, United States - M2 40m 12015 | ecosystem: Environmental > Aquatic > Marine > Intertidal zone | place: USA... | reverse complement strand
GTTAGGTAATGTCAATAATAATTGTTGTATATACTTTATTCGAAAACTACTAATGTCTAAAAAAAATTCTAACGTTGAATATAAAGTAATAGTAAATAAGAAAATATTTAAGGATAACTAGTAAAAATTTTGCAAAAGGGATTCATATATCTTCCAATAGCAATGAGAATTTTTCTGAGAATCTTTTTGATTTAGATATTGGGGGACGAAAAAAAGTTAGTATTTCTTTAAATCAAAATGAAACGGCTAAAGAAATATTAAGATATATAAAAATTAAGAGTTTGTGGGGTGGAGTTCAATTTTATAATTAGAATTAATTTTTTTTGGATTTGACAACTGTATTAATTATAAAATTCAATCCTTTCACTTCAAATATTTTAAAAATGAACCTAATAATCTATCTTTGATAATTAAAACAATTCAACAATGATTGAATTTAAAACCCCTTGTCGGAAATTCTTGTACTACGCAGACTTGATATACATAAAAAAAAATATTTTATGGCTTTTTTAATAAAAGTCGTTAAAAGTTTTTATGGGGATTATATTTTACCCAATTTAGGGAGTTCTTTAAGCTTTATTTACCAAGTCTGGAAACGGACAATATTTAATGATTTATGAAATAATCCGAGCTCTGATCAAATATCAAAAGTTAAGCTTAAAGCAAATAACATCTTTTAAAACTAAACCAAATCCTTGAAATACTTTTTAAACTTAAAAAAATCAGCTTTTTTTAAAAATATATTAACCGCTCTGACAGGCTCTGTATTTAGCCAGTTAATTCCAATAATTGCAGCTCCTATATTGACTAGGTTGTATAAACCCTCAGATTACGGAATAATAGCTATATATTCAAGCATAACCTCTATTCTATTCATTTTCGTTAGTCTTCAATACTCACAATCTATTTTGATTACAAAAACCAAAGAAGAGGAAGACAATGTAATGGCCGTTTGTTATATATTCACAATTTTATTTTCTCTAGTATTAGCAATAGCAGTTACAACCTTACAGTTATTTAAGGTCTCTTTTATTATTGATTCAAAATTAGGATATTGGTTGTTTCTTACACCTGTAACAACCTTACTATATGGATTCAATACAGCCAAAATACAGTTACTAAACAAATACAAGTTATACAAAGGGCTATCAGTCACCCAAATACTATCATCTATAACATCCACAGTTATATCTCTGATAGTAGGATTTACATTCGGAGGTTATCAAGGGCTTCTTTTAGCCTTACTGATTTCTCAACTAGCCAGTTTTATAAGTCTTTTTCATTATGGAAAAGCTCATTTTATTTCATATAAAAATATTTCATTTGAAAGAATTAAAGATACTCTTAAAATTTATAAAAAATTCCCAATTTTTTCAATTCCAACAGAATTTTTATTTAGTTGGACAGAACAACTGCCTATTTACTATTTCAGTTATAAATTCAACCTTAATGTAATAGGATATTTCAATTATGGGAAAAAAACCATATCTCTCCCTATATCTCTCGTAACAAGCGCCATTGGAAGAGTTTTCGCTCAAAATGCTGCTGAACAATACAATAAAACGGGAGAATGTCAAACGATATTTATTAAGACATTTAAGTTATTGGCATTACCCTCACTTCCTTTCTTCATCATTTTAGTAATTTATGCTCCAGATATTTTTCATTTTATTTTTGGTAAAGACTGGGTTATTGCAGGGGAGTATGTTCAAATATTATCCCCTATGTTTTATCTAAAATCATTCGTTAGTCCTCTCTCTTACATGTACATAATTAAACAAAGGCAAGGCGAAGACTTAATAATACATATTGTTTCATTTCTACTTATATGTTTTAGTTTTTTTATTTCTTACTTAAATAAGTACGATATCTTTTCTACAATAGGTTTATTCTCTTTTTCTTATTGTTTTATTTACATTTACACTTTAATTAGATCTTATGTTTTTGCAAAAAAATCATAACCAACTAATTTTATGAACTTAATTTTTTCATTAATTATACGAATAATAATCAAAATACCTTATTTTAAATTCATTACTGAAACAAGTGATCACCAATGTCGAATCACCTTCAAAATGTGGTTTATTCAAAAAGTGTTAAATTTTGACGAAAATAAAAATGCTTATTGGCCAATACATCACACGAGTTTAGTTAGCTGTCCACAAAACATATTAGCTGGAATTGACACTAATCCTGGTTTCATGCCTGGCTGTTATATTCAGGCTATTGGCAAAATATACATAGGCGACTATACACAAATAGGACCTAATGTAACGATAATAAGTGCTAATCATAATTTATACGACACCAGAAAACATAAACCAACATATGTCAAAATTGGAAAATACTGCTGGATTGGTGCTGGTGCTAAAATTATGCCAGGTGTAACATTAGGAGACTTTACTATTGTTGGAGCAGGGGCTATAGTAACTAAATCATTTGAAGATGGTTATTGCGTAATTGTGGGAAATACTGCAAAATGCATTAAACATTTAGATAAGTCTAAATGTATTATTTTTAGATACAAAACACCATATAATGGTTATATTAAGCACACTTTGTTCGATGCTTATCGAAAAATAAATTTAAATGTGTAAATGATAACTATCATAGATTACGGAGTTGGAAATATTAAATCCATACAAAATATGCTTAAGAGAATAGGGGTTCCTTCACTTTTAACAAAAAGGTCAGAAGACATTTCCAATGCATCTAAACTTATTTTACCTGGAGTTGGTAATTTTGATTATGGAATGGAACAACTTAATAGTAGTGGATTAATAGAGGATTTAAACTTTAAAGTATTCCAAGAAAAAACTCCTATTCTAGGGATTTGTTTGGGGGCCCAAATGTTGGGTAACAAAAGTAAGGAGGGGAGCAATAAAGGGTTAGGGTGGATTGATATGGATATTGTGAAATTTAATTCAAAAAAATTGAGTAAGGACTTGAAAATTCCTCACATGAATTGGAGTGAGATTAATATTAAAAAATCATCTCCCATACTAAATAAATTAGATAATAATTCAAGGTTTTACTTTGTACACTCATTTCATATGCAAGCAAATAGTCCTGATGATATATTATGCACATCTAACTATGGTTATGAATTTGTTTCTGGGGTTAATAAAGAAAACATTTATGGAGTTCAATTTCACCCAGAAAAGAGTCATAAATTTGGTATGCAATTATTAGAAAATTTTTCTATACTTTAATTTTGAGAAAAGTAAGAGTAATACCTGTTTTAACATTAGATAACGAAAAGCTGGTTAAAACCGTTCGGTTTAAAAACCCAAATTACATTGGAGACCCCATAAATGCTGTTAAGCTATTTAACGACAAAGAAGTTGATGAAATAATTTTATTAGATATAACAGCCACCAAACAAAATAGAAAACCCAATTTCAAAAGGATTGAAGAAATTTGTAGCGAAGCATTTATGCCTTTTGCGTATGGGGGGGGAATTTCAAATATGCAGCAAATAGACACATTATTTAAAATAGGATTAGAGAAAGTTATACTAAACACTATACTTTCAAAAAATATAAATTTAATAAAAGACGCTATAAATAAATATGGTAGCCAAAGCATCGTAGCTTCGATAGATATTAAAAAAAATATTTTTGGAAAATATAAAGCGTACTCAAAGTCTGGTAAAAACATGGTTAAATATTCTATTGAAGATTATTTAAAAAAAATCACAGAAGCTGGAATTGGAGAAGTCTTTGTTAATTCTATTGACAAAGATGGAACTTTTAATGACTACGATTACAGTATTATAAAAATGATCTCAGAGATTTGCCATGTACCTGTAACTGTATGTGGGGGAGCTAACTCCTTGTCCAGTTTCAAAGATGCAATTGAAGCTGGAGCCTCAGCCGTTGCTGCAGGTAGTTTTTTTATTTATAAAGGAAAAACTAAAGGGGTTTTAATTAACTACCCTTCCAAAGAATCGTTAATTCAAGAGGTTTTTACCTAAAAAACTAATTTTAATACTTATTTTTGTTTAGATGTTGATTAAATGTAAAAATTGCCTTTTAGATTCAAATATTGAAGAAATAAAGTTTGACGAAGATGGAATCTGTAATTGTTGTAATTTAATGTCTTATAATATTGAAAAAAAACAATTATTTAATTCTGAATTAAACAAAAAAAAGCTAAACAAATTAATTTCTAAAATTCAACAAAGTAAAAACAAAGATGGATATAACTGTGTTCTAGGAATGAGTGGAGGAGTTGATAGTTCTTATTTAGCTCACCTGTGTGACAAACATAATTTAAAACCTCTAGTTGCTCATTTTGACAACGGATGGAACACAATAGAATCTATCAGTAATATTGAAAATATTATAACTAAATTAAATTTTGATTTACATACATTTGTTATGGACTGGGAAGAATTTAAAGACCTTCAATTAGCCTATCTTAAAGCTTCTGTAATTGACATTGAAATACCAACTGATCAATTAATTTTTGCAGCACTTAACAAAATAGCTGCAGAAAACAATATAAAATTTATTTTAAGTGGTTTTAATCTAACCTCCGAAGGGGTTATGCCCTTATCATGGATTTATCCCGGCAAATTTGATTTGGTGAACTTACGCAATATTCACAAAAAATTTGGAAAAACTAAACTTAAAAAGCTTCCCAAATTTGGAAAATTTCAACAACATTGGTACTACAGCGTAAAAGGGATTTCAACAATAAAAATATTAAACTACGTTAGTTACAACAAATACTCAGCAAAAAGTTTGCTAAAAAAAACATACGGATGGAAAGACTACGGAGGTAAACATTGCGAATCTGTTTTTACACGATTTTACCAAAGCTTCATTCTGCCTCAAAAATTTGGAGTAGACAAAAGAAGAGCACATCTATCTAGTTTAATATGTAGTAATCAAATCACAAAAGAAAAAGCTTTAGAAGAGCTAAAGAGTCCAATATTAAATCCAAAAACAATTAAGGAGGATAAAGAGTATGTTTTAAAAAAATTAAAATTAACTCAAGAGGAATTTGAAAAAATAATGAAAACACCTATAATCTCTCACAAATTTTATGGCACAGACGATGCTTTGTTTTACAAAGTTTTATTTTTTATCTATAGAGCACTGTGGTTTATACCTATTAAACTATTTCGATTTTTGAAAATAATACATACCCCTGTTAATGATTAATACTAAAAGGCGTTTTAAAAAAACCCATATAGTTATTATTGCCCAAAAATTTCCTCCTCATTCTGGTGTAGGCGGAAGAAGACCTTATTTTTTTTCTAAATATTTAAGCGAGTTAGGTTATAAAGTTTCTGTAATAACAGGAAATTATCCAATTAAAGAAAATATGATTTGGGAGGCAGATCTTAGTTTTTTAAAAATCATAAAACTAGATTCTGAAACTTTAACAGCTAAAAAAAAAGACTTTAAGAATTTTTTGTATTATTTTTTAGAAAACAGCAGATATTCAATTTTAAATAGAATCGCATGGAAGATAGGAGAGCTTTTCTTGCCATTAGATTTTAACGACAGGCTAGATTTTAATGAATATAAGTTGTCTGAAAGTTTAGGAAAAATTGATTATATAATTGCATCAGGAGCGCCTTGGTCAATGTTTGAATATGGTACAAGGTTAAAGTCAGTTTCTAATGCTAAATTAATTTTAGATTATAGAGACCCATGGTGCGCAGTTAATAAAGATGTTTATTTAGAAAGCTTAAATAATAAAGGGTTTGGGTCTTTTTTTATTAAAAAAAAACAACTAAGTCTAGAGAGAAAATATTTAGAACTGTCATCTGCTGTAACAACTGTTAGCAGTTCTATTAGTTTAAATTGTAAAAAAATATTGGATAGAAATAATGTTCATACTATATACAACGGATTTGATCAACTAGAAAAAACAAATAATAATATAAATATTTTAAATAATTATTTTAACATTACATATATAGGACAGTTAAGAAAAGAACAAAATATAGGGCTTTTAATAGAAGCTCTTAGAGAAGTTTTAATAAGACGTCCAGAGCTTGAAACAAAAATAAAAATAAATCTCATTGGCAGTCTAATATCACCTAGCTCTCTTATAAAATTAATAACTAAGTCGTCTATAAAATCAATATTTAATATTACGAATTTTATCCCAAAAAAAGAAGCATTGTCTTTTTTGAGTTCAGCTCAACTTCTTCTTCAGCTTAGTTATAAAAACAAAAAAGGAATAGTTTCAAGTAAAATTTTTCAATATATAAATTCTGGAAAGCCAATACTTTTAGTTTCTAACAATGAAGACATCATGGAAAAAATTATCCGAGAAACGAATACAGGGGAAATATGTAAAACTCCAGAAAAAATTGCAGATTTCATCTTGAATTCCTTTACTAAATGGGAAAATAATCAAACTCTTGAAAGAAAAGTTAATAAAGAAAAGCTAGCTTTTTATTCATTTAAAAATCAAGTAGACCAACTAGATAAGATAATTTCAGATTTGTGATATTACATTTATTAAATTTACTTCGGAAAAATTTATAATTTAAATGAAGTAATATATAAACTTGTATTTATTTTTCTTAACGTATGAATAATCGGTTGTTTTAGTGCCCGTTTATTTATTGTTTTGTTTCGTTTTTCTTAATCTTGCACCAAAGTTTCTGAACTCCAAATCTATACTCTTCTTTTTGAATTGTTATCCCGCACGATTGTAATAAGCCCTTTATTTCTAGCCTGTCAAACTCTGAAACATGATCATTGTCGGAGTAAATCAAGTTAATGTTTTTATCCAAACGATATTGATTCAGGTAATGTCTCTCAAAATCAGGAACTTCTATATATATGAATTGAAAAAACTGCTTAAATTTAGAAAGGAATTTCTTCGGTTCATCCAAGTGTTCTAAAATGTGAGATAATATTAAAACATCATATTTGAAATCCTGGTTAGAAAGGTAATCGTAGGCTTCTCCATTTTCAAATGTTAAATTGTTTCTTTTATATCTATCTTTTGCTATATTTATTGCATCCTTGTCATGATCTATTGCTGTAACATGTTTAGCTTTTTCCGCTATGTAATTTGATATTTCGCCGTACTTACACCCTAAGTCAAATACTAAATGATTAGTTGCTATTTTGTCTAAAATAAACCGCTTAGAATATATCCTTGCTGGGTGACTATCTTCACTGTATATTCTAAAGGATTCTTCATTTGCAAACCTGTCAAAAATCCATTCTAAGTCAAGAAATAGTTTAAATCTTTTTTCCTTATTTAAAGGAAGTATTTTTTTTAACTTATATGCTATTGATAATAAAATGTGCCTTTGCTTCTGTCTTTCTAATTTTAATCCCATATTTTAATTTTTTTATTAAACACACCGCTAAGGCGTATACTAAGTTATACAATTTACTATAGATGTTTTTGTAACAAAAAATTAATTAGTCTTAGTTCGTTATAAATTACTAATGAAGACTTCGAAGTCTTTTTTAATTTTAACTAATTTCTTTCAAATTAAATTATTTCCTCTATTAATTGGAAAGATTTATTACAATTAAATATACCTTTGATCATGATTAAAAAAAAAATTTATACTATTATTTGGTTTATTAAAAACCCAAGATATATTTCCCACATTTTTCAAATATTAAAAAGAAATAAAAATTCTCATTTTGAAGCTACAAGAGAAGAGTCAACTAAATGGTGTAAACAAAACTGTATTGGCCAGGAAGAGGCACTAATTGAGCTTTTCGGGGATAAAACCTATAAACAAACGATATGTTAATGGTCGTTGGAGCTAATGTTGGGGAAACCTCTTTAAGAGCTGCAAATATTATAGGTACAAAATGGGGGTATAGTTTCGATCTAAATCATATCAACTTTAATCTATTATTAAATAACATAAATATTAATCTGCTACAAATTAATCTGCTACAAATTAAACTGCTTTAGATAAAAAATTATTTATTTGAAAATATTATGTAGTTTTATTATATAGTTAATGCATATAGTATTTATATGTGCAGAATTATTAAATAAACCATGTTAATATTACACAATATTCTAAAAAATGAAGAGTGAAGTTTTAAGCCCTGTTACTGAAGACTCCTTTTGTATTCCTGAAGAGGAATTTAATTCTAAAGAAATAATTGATCTTTATCTCAGTAATTTTAATATTGATGTTAATAGGTTTTTCTTAAATATCCCAACTTTTGATATTTATCGCTGCAAAGAAACAGGTTATAGGTTTTATTACCCTGTTGAACTGATGGGAGACGGATTATTTTATGAGCAGCTTCAAAAAAAAGGACAAAGTGATGGTAGTGGCTATTACAGAGAGGGGACATTTGATCATAAATTTTCTTTAGAACATATTGAAGAGGGTGATAAAGTTTTGGAGATCGGTTGTGGAGAAGGTGTTTATATGAAATTATTGGCCGATCAAAAAAATATAATCTCAACGGGTTTAGAGCTTAATAACTACACAATTAAAAAATGTATAAATGAAGGCCTTGATGTTTATAATATGTTAATTGAAGATTTTGCTGTCACAGCCAAAAGTTCTTTTGATAAAGTTTGTACATTTCAAGTTTTAGAACATGTTTACTCTATAAAGTCTTTTATAGAATCAAGTTTGAAAGTGCTAAAAAAAGGGGGATATTTAATAATTAGTGTCCCTAATTGCGAACCTTATAGAATGAGGCATAATAAATATTCTGCACTCAATTTGCCACCACATCATATGGGCCTTTGGAATATAGAAATATTTCAAAACCTCACAAAAATTTTCCCAATTGAAATAATTGAAGCTAAATATTCAAACCCTCCATCAATTAAAGGAGATGCTTATTTTAGGTTAAAGAGCTGGCTTGATATTAGATCCTTATCTTTTGAAAACCAAACTTTTGCAGAAAAAATAAAAATGATATTATGTTTCCCCTTTGCATTTACATACTCAATTTTTGATAAGTTAAATGGAGCTATAAATGGAGGACAAATTTGTGTTGTATTTAAGAAAAAATAGTTTTCTGTCTAGACAATAAGTTTTAAAAAAAGGAAATGAGTTTCTTTTTAGTTAGGAATTTAAATTCTTTATAGCCAATGGTTCATTATAAAATGAAAAAAATATAAAGTAAATTATGCTTAATTACATCTTCAAGAGTTTCAAAACGCTTTTACTTTCTTAAATCAGAGATAGTGAAGAGGCTTAGTATCGCAATATATTACCAAAATAATTTACGATCAGTGTTTATAGAATCACTAGTTTTAGAACTAAATAAATGTAACGATGTTTATTTATATACTACGTGTGATAAGGGTGAAATTCATTTCTTTTTAGAGTCTCATGGCGTAGAAACATTTTCTGTAAAACCATTAGATTTAAAAAAGAAATTCCCTGTAGAGTATATTTATCAGGGATATAAGTTACATAGGTTTTGTCGCAAAAAGAAAATAGAAGTAGTGTTTTCGCATCTACAACTTTCTAACCTAGTTGCAACTATTTATTCCAGAATTTCTGGTGTAATAGTAATACCCTGTCGACATCATATTGATGCTTCATTTCTAAGTAAGTCTTCTAATGCTAAAATTCAGGACAAAATTGTTAACCATTTTTCTAGAAAGCAAGTTGTAGTCTCTAAACAAGCTAAGGATTTTATGGTTCGTGCAGAAAGTGCAAATCCATCTAAAATTGAATATATTCCATTGGGATATAATTTCTCATTATATCCAGTTCCTGATAGTAAGAAAGTTGCGTTGTTGAAACTAAAATTTCCGCATAAGTATAGAGTAATAATGATTTCTCGTCATATTGTTTCAAAACGTCATGATTTGGGAATTAAGTTGGTTAAAAAATTACTGGATCAAGGCTTAGATATTGGCTTAATTATACTTGATTCAGGCCCTTCAACTAGTGCTTTGATGGATTTAGCATTTAAGCTTGAAATATCAAAGAACGTTTATTTTGAAGGCTACCAAACTAATGTTATTAATTATTTAGCGACATGTCATTTGCTGTTGCTTCCTTCAATTCAAGAATCAAGTAATCAAGTTGTTAAAGAGGCTTCACTATTGGGTATTCCGTCTTTTGTTTGTACTGACGTTGGCGATTTTAATGATTATATGCAACATAAAAAAAACTGTTTTATGGTTGATAGAGATAGTTTTGTTGAGACTGGAAGTAAGCTGCTAATTGAGATGTTTTCTCGGAAAGAATGGGAAGAATCACTTTCCTACTTAGGTAAGAATGCTAAAAATGATATATTAAAGCTGTTTAAGATAGAGGCTGTTTCTAAAAAATATTTAAATTTAATTGAGAATTTTAATGAAGGATAAAATAAATACAATATTTTGGCATATAGAAAAGGCGCTTTTTACAATTATTGAAAATTCTTAAAAGATCAAAAGTGAAGAAAGTTACAGAATTTAATGCGCCTAACATTTTATATCCAATCGTTTTAAGTTCACAGACATCCGATTTACCCACATTCGGCCAGAGTTTCTCTAGCTTAGAATGTACTTTATATTTTACTATTTCAAATAGAAAGAATTATTGATGTTTGGAGAGGTGAAATAGAAGGTTTTATCAATAGTATTTCAACAAATAAAGACAGTCAAATATTAGCTAATTAAAGATTTCGAAAAACTATAATACAAAATGGAAGAAAATCTGTTGAACAATTTAACTTGAAATATTTATAAAAAAACTCGAACAACTATATGTCTGATATTTTATTTTCTATAGTAATTCCTACCTATAATAGAGAAAATTTTATTGTAAAAACAATACAATCTGTATTAAGTCAATCTTATTCAAGTTTTGAACTTCTTATAATTGACGATGGCAGTACAGATAATACAGAAAAAGTTGTTGAAAAAGTAAAAGATGAAAGAATTAAATATTACAAAAAAAAGAATGCTGAAAGAGGTTCTGCAAGAAATTATGGCACAAATAAGGCAGAAGGAGATTATATCACATTTTTAGATTCTGATGATTTATTGTATCCTAAATGTTTGGAAGAAGCAAATTTATTTATTGCAAGTAATAATGCAATTAATATTTTTCACCAATTATTTGAAGTGAAAAATACAACAGGAAAAGTTATTCGTTCAGCAGATTATTCAAATAATAATGTTTTTAAAAGCTTAATAACTAAAGGAAATTTTATGGCTTGTCAAGGTGTGTTTTTACGATCTAATTTTGCAAAATCTAATCTCTTTAAGGAAGACAGAAAATTAGCTGGATCGGAAGACTATGAGTTGTGGCTAAGAATTTCGGCAACCACTAATATAGTTATTAACCCTGTGGTGACTTCTGCCTTAATCCAGCATCCAGAGCGAAGTGTTGTTAAGGTTGATATCGATAGGCTCATTACTCGTAAAGAACTAATGCTCCATTACTTGTTTTCCAATAAATTAATAAACAGTAATCTATTAAAATATAAAAGGGCACTAAAAACTGGAGCATATTCATACATCTCCTTACACATAGCTCTTTCAAAGCAAAGCAAAAAAACAGCATTAAAATATTTGTTTAAAGCTATAATGCAATCTCCCCTCTTTATATTCAAAAGACGCTTTTTTGCAATTCTTAAGCACCTATTGTTTTAATAGACTTACAATCTTTATGAGTTTATTTTTATCTTTAATTAATTCATTTTGATATTCGTGATAAAAAACAACCTTAAAAAATTAAAAATGATTAAAAAAATAAATCTTATTACTCTAATTCTTTCTTTAATCGTATTCTGTTCTTGTAACGAGCAAAGTCAAGAGAATAGCCAAGAAATAACTAAAGTTGTTAGACAAGCACCTAATGATAGACAAGTCGATAGGTTTGCAGATGTTCAAGTATTACGATATGACATTAAAGACTTTGATCAGTTATCACTTGATCAAAAAAAGTTAGTTTATTATTTATCTGAAGCTGGCCTTAGCGGAAGAGATATTATTTACGATCAGAATAATGCTTTTAATTTAGAAATAAGACGCTGTTTGGAATCTATAGTT
>Ga0206682_10004155_pt1 | contig 11974 bp, 12 predicted proteins | sample M240m12015metaG_FD_155444 | JGI IMG/M metagenome (GOLD analysis project Ga0206682, IMG submission 155444) | Ammonia-oxidizing marine archaeal communities from Monterey Bay, California, United States - M2 40m 12015 | ecosystem: Environmental > Aquatic > Marine > Intertidal zone | place: USA... | reverse complement strand
ACTTAAATAAATTTAAAATATCCTCTAACTCATAGTTTTGTATGTTTAAATCTAGATCATCCATATACAAAAATATAATTTTTTTTATTTTCCAGTTACACGCTGTGCTGTTTTTGCAAAAAAATTGATAATAGCGTTATATTCTGAAGTATTTACAACATCCATGGGCGCACCGTCTATCATATTCATCATATAAGGAATAGATCCAATCTTCAGAAAACTTTTTAATCTATTTGGTTTTGAAATATCCACAATTACAACAGCAACTTCAATTGGCAATAGTTGTATCTGTTGAATGCATAATGGTTTAATTCTTTTACAAGGTCCGCACCAATCAGCAGTGACCTTTACTATGACATACTTATGTTGACTTACGAAATCGCTAAATTCTTTAGCAGTTGTTAGAGATACAATGGCTCTTTTTTGACTCATTTATATATATAAACAGTTCTATATTTTTATATAAGTATTTTTATATATGAATGCAATTATTTGTATAATACTGCTATTGATACTAATTTTTTGTGTATGTCATTTTTGTTTTAATTATAAAGAGGGGTTTGATGAAAATAAAAAACAATCCAAAGATTTATCAGTGATCCCCGCAAAATCAAAAAGGATGCTATTTTTACTCCCTGAAGCGTTAGGTTTCGATGTACCTGAAATAAATAATCAAATTGAAATATTACCAACCTCTTCAATTTCTAAACATTTTGATTCAGTTGTTGTATGTGCAAATTCCGCCAAATATGTAGCAGGAAAATATGATAGCAACCCATCAGTTCCTCCAAATAATGTAATGACAAATCAATGGGAAAATCAAAAAGTAAAAAATTTGGGCCTACCTATCGAAAAATGGGCATTTGTTTGTTGCAACGATTCTCTTGCAGCTTCTATAATAATTCCCAATCTTTTAAAAGATTATCCTTACATTGATGGATTTATTATGGATTTTGAAGATCCTAAATCAGTATCTGCCTTCTCAACAGAATTTAAAAAACTCAAAAAAAAATATAAGTTTGGACTGGTTGGTTTTCGGGGAAATCTAGATGGGTGGGAAAGTTGGGCATCTCAACATGGAGGGCTATCGTTTGATTACTATTTTAATGAATTATATACTGAAGGTATGTATGAGGGTCAAACTACATCATTTTATAATACTGGGAAAGATGCGGATTCTCCTAGCAATGCAGTGTGTCCGCTTAATGATAAAGCTAGTATAAATAAATTTTGGAAAAGTGCTAGTAAGAGTTGTAACGGTACAACTACTATTCCTACTGTTTGTGGATCAGGTAATTGTCAAGAAGTAATATGGCCAACTAGTGCAATGAGTGATAAAAACAATATAAATTATGAATGTTTTGATGAACGCTTATCTGGTAAATTTATAATGGATTTGGTAGATGGTAAAACGCAAGATGTGGCTGGTGGAAATTTTGCAATTTGGTATGGTACGGGTCAGGCCAAACCTGGAAATAAAAACCCAGTATCTTGTAAACCAACATCAACCGGCGACTGGGGGTGCGCCGTTCCTCCTAGTTGGAATTAGTTTGTGCTACACAAATTCTCTAGATTTGCTATATTAATATGAGGTAAACCAGGATGAGCTTCCCAAAAATATTTACAAAACGCCCAATGCATTTCACAATCCAAGGGATAGTTACTTTTGTACTTTTCTAATAAAACTTTTTCTATTTCTGATGGTAAAAGCTTTAAACTAGGTCGAGGCAACACATAAGATAATTGTACCAACTGCGAAACATTTTTATGATCATTTTTAGGTATCATAACCGTATTCCATCTTGGTATAAATTGTAGCAAATGTTTCCATAAAGGCGGATAGTGATATTTATAAGACCATCTCCAGTCTAAGCACCCTGTTGTATAATAATTCATCACCCACTCCAATCCTTCCATATAATTATTACAAATTTCTTGCAGAAATGGTCTATTCAAATCCATGTTGAATAGTTTCTTATAATATCGATTCTCCCAATGATAACTGTGAGGATCTATAAATTTCTCTACAGCCCGGCGCTTTGTAGGAATTGCATCCAACTTTTTCATTTTCTCATCAATATCCGTTGAAGGGTAAAATCGTTTCTCCCACTTATTTCTAATTTTATATTCCGATTTTAAATTTTCTAATTCGTGATTTGTCAAATATTCAACCAATGTATAAACATTATTCCAAAAAATAGTTTTTCCATTTGTTAGATTTTTTTTTGTTTTCCCAATAGTATTTCTATAAGCAGCTGTTAATATATTAATACCACCTGTTCTAATGTTTACCGACGGGAAGTGAGGCAAAAAGTCATTGCCTAAGAAGAAGCATAAAAAGATATAATCATATAATCGATTATACTTTTCTTTGCTATCAATCTTGCCATAACCGTTCATGTCCTGCAATATGACATTTGCTAGTTCAGGAATATCTAAAAAATATGCCTCATTTGGTTCCAAATCCGAATTAATCGACTTTATAAACTCCGGAGTTTCCCTATATAAATATATATGTTTTGATATTGGAAGATGATTCAAACAAAGCATAATTAGATCCGCATCCAATCCATAAACTAATGTATTCGTCTTTTCATGATACTTAGGTCTATTTCGAATATACTGGAATATTTTATGTTCTCCTTCTCCAGGTTCCTGCGATGTTGATACTATTATTTGGTTAGCGCCATAACTTTTTTCACCGTGTATGTAATGACCAGTTATCCCTTCTCCTAATTTCTTCATAAAGTTGGTACCAGGTGTAATAGCCGTTTTATCCCATACATTCTCGGTTGTTGGATCCAGTTTAGATCTAATGTCGTTTAATAAATAAGATTTATACCTCCTTGTTCGCTGTTGTTCCAATTTTGCAACGGGTGCAACACCATCAAAAGCTATAAATACAACACCAGTTGGCTTAATAAAATGCAGATATTCATCTAATTTATTGATTACACCTTGTATTAACAACTCTTCAAATGCGTCGTCGTTTCCGGTGTATTCTTTTGAAATTATCCTTAATGTATCATAGATAATAGAATTACTATCAAGATAAATATTATTAATAGACTTCAACTTATCAAGTCTTTTAATAATTTCAGAGTGGTTTTTAACAATATGTGAAAAATAACTAGGTATACCCATTTTACTACTTTATTGTTTTATTTTTAAACCATTTACAATTATATATTAACCGACCCTTCAAACATGTAGTGTATAAAAATATATCAAAATCTTATATTTACATGGAAGGGTATAAATCGATATTTATTTGTATTAAAATTAAATCTATATTTTAAAATCGTTATATTTAGTATATTCTATGTTGAAAAATGAGAAGATTAAGGCGAATCCATTAAAAAAATCGGAGAAATCAAACACTATTAAATTCTGCAAAAAGAAAATTACCGTATTTCAACAGATGATAACCAAGACCATACTTGCTGTGCAAAAATATAAAGTTATGGATATTGTCGGTGCTAGTGACATGAATACATGTATACAAAATTTAGAAATACTATACAAAGAATTAGATAATCTTAACATCAGAATTAGTCAACCGTCAAAGACTGAATTTGATGATGTTATTACAAATCTTCAAAAAATCAATAATGAATTGTCTGCTCTTTTTAGAACAACAGGTACAAATAATATAGAAGATCTTATCACAGTAGCAATGGGAAATGAATTTTTGAAAAATCTAAAGGGCGATAATAGTGGCATTTTTGAAGTAATAATGGCATATGTACATCCTATTAGTTATAAAGTAATGGCATGGCGAGAAGAAAATAATAAAAAAAAATCTAAAAAACTTGCTAAAAATAGAATTGTTGAAGACTTTATGATAGTTGAAACATCAAATAACTTTGATTGTTTTGACCTTGCAAGAACAAGTAAAGAATTTCAGAAAAAGGTTTATGGCATCAAGGTAGCCATTCAAAATGGTATAGAAAAGAAAACATTGATAATTTCCGGAATTATAGATGATATTTTAATTGAATGCACTAACCACGTATTTATAAAAAGTAAAATGGAGAGATTAAGTAGCAAAAAACCTGAAGAACCAGACTTTCAAGGAGAAGACTTCGATAGATTTTTGGAAGCGTTAACTGTAAAAGAAATGTTAATCTATTCAGACAATGAATTATATCAACGTTTTGTAGGATATTTAAATCAAACAAATTTAATCAAACAAAAACCAATTTCTCAAAATGTAAAAGAATTTATCGGCTCTGAACTTTATGGACAGAGACGTACTCTTATTCAACTATTAATGAAACATAACGATCCAGAGTTTCAATATTTAGCATATCTTTTATATGATTTACTTTCAAACGATAGTAATGGTTCATTAGATACGATTGAACAGACTGTCTTATTTGATAGTTTACCTTGGAATATCAAAAAATATTTCAGAGACGCTATGAAAACAACTATTAATTATACTAATACATTATCACAATTTGATAATAGTAAAATTCCTATTGAACAACAAATATGTTTATTAAAAGCACCCGATGCTGTCAAAGAAAAAGCAATGCTTAAATTAAAAGAGGTGAAAGCTAAGTCAGAAGATTCGGGATCTAAAGCTAGACAATACTTGGAAGGATTGTTAAAGATACCATTTGGTGTATATCGTAAAGAGCCTGTTTTATCTCTGATGGATGGTGTTAAATCAAAATTTGATTCATGTATAAATAAAATTAAAGAAAATAAAATCAAAATAAGTATCCCTGATAATAAACCGTACAGTAGTCTTGAAATTACAAAATTCTTTCCAACAATTGAAAAAAAAACTATAAAAGAATTAAAAAAAAGAGATATTAAAAAATTATTAAAATTATTTGGAAGTGGCAAACGTGATGCATTGGTAGCCAATACGTGTTTTATTAATGCAGTAATAAAAAAATTAGAAATGGCCTCTCAAAGATTATGCCATTCGGGAAAGAAAAACTCATTTATGAAAAAAAATATTGAAATGTTTATAGAAGCCAATAAACACGATATTAATGTAATTCAATCTCTCCAACAACGTTTTCCAAAGGCATTTAATTTGCCTCTCTGTAAGGAATTAACATCCGATATTTCAGAAATCCGAAAGGATCTTACATCTGTTAATAAAGTAATTACTGACGTCAAGTCACAGCTCGAAGAAGCTGTTCATGGACATGATAATGCAAAAAGGCAATTGCAACGTATTATTGGTCAATGGTTAAACGGAGAGCAAAAAGGGTATTGTTTTGGATTTGAAGGTCCTCCTGGCGTTGGTAAAACATCTCTCGCAAAGAAGGGATTGGCCGAATGTTTAAAAGATGAAAATGGTATTGTTCGACCATTCGCATTTATTCCTATTGGAGGATCAAGTAATGGAAGTACTCTTAGTGGTCACAATTATACATATGTTGGCTCGACATGGGGTAGAATTGTAGATATTCTCATGGAGAAAAAGGTAATGAACCCGATTATTTTTATAGATGAATTAGACAAAGTATCCAGATCGGAACATGGTAAAGAAATAATTGGCATTTTAACTCATTTAGTAGATGAAACGCAGAATGAATCATTTCAAGATAAATATTTTACTGGTATAGATTTAGATTTAAGTAAAGCACTTTTCATATTTTCATACAATGAACCTGGTTTAATTGATAAAATCTTATTAGATAGAATTCACAGGGTCAAATTTGAAAATCTATCCTTGGAAGATAAAATTGTAATTACTAAAAAATACTTGTTACCCGAAATTTATAAAAAATTAGGATTAAATGAATGTATTGTTTTTAATGATGAAATTATAACATTTATTGTAGAATCTTATACATATGAACCAGGTGTCAGAAAATTAAAAGAGATTCTTTTTGAAATTATAAGTGAAGTTAATTTAGAAATTCTACAAATGAATAATATTGAAATTCCATTAATATTGACAAAAGATAATATCAAAAATAAATATTTGAAGGAAAGACACGAAATTACATTCACAAAAATTCACCAGGTTCCTAGTTCCGGAATTGTTACCGGATTATGGGCAAATTCTTTAGGAAAAGGAGGTATTATTCCGATCGAAAGTATATATTATCCATCCACAAATCCTCTCGATTTCAAATTGACGGGAATGCAAGGAGATGTTATGAAAGAGTCCATGAATGTTGCAAAATCTTTAGCATGGAAATTAACACCTCAAAAAACAAAAACTAAACTATTAAAGCATTTTGCGGAAACTAAATTACAAGGCGTTCATATTCACTGTCCAGAAGGAGCCACGCCAAAAGATGGACCATCTGCCGATACCGCAATCACTGTCGCTATTTATAGTTTATTTAATAAAAAGAAAGTTAAGAATACAATAGCTTTGACGGGTGAAATGAATCTTCAGGGTAGAGTAACAATGATTGGTGGATTAAAATTGAAAATATTGGGGGGAATTAAAGCTGGCGTAAAAGAATTTATTTATCCAAAAGAAAATCAAAAAGATTTTGATAAATTTATGGAGAAATACGCAAATAAACCTTTAATTGAAGGGATCAAATTTCATCCAGTTGAAACTATACAAGAAGTTTTTAAATTAGTCTTTTTATAATAAAAATGTACTTTAAATATATACAATGCCAATAGCATTTAATCCTATGACATATATCAGATTTTTTGTATTACTATCGCCAATTATTATTCCCTCAATGGCTATATTTGGCTCTTTATATGAGGGAAACGGTAAAGGTTTATTATACATAGCAGGCTTAACATTAAGTATGGCATTTGGTGCAATGATTTCTCCTCTAGCAGGAGCTTATGTTCCTCATGTTGGCGAAGTTGAAGGATCTGGTAGACCGGGTACTCCAAATGGACCGTTCACAACTTTAACCGATCCAGCATGTAATTTGATAAATGGTGGAACAGAGGGATGGGGTACAATGTTTTCGATGCCTGGACCACACGCATTATTGTTATCATTCACTATGACCTATATGCTTTTTCCTATGTTTATGTATGGAAATGTTAATCTATGGGTAATAGGGGGTCTTTTATTTTTAGGTATAATGAGCGCAAGAATTCGTACGACTGAACCAATGAACTGCGTAGGTTTAGCAGATGTAATGGCCGGGTGGGGCACTGGAGTTATTTTAGGAAGTTTATGGTTTTTTACTATCATAACTTTGATGCCGGATTCAGATAATGTTGTATATTTCAGTTCTAAAAAAAGCGATAAACAAGAGTGTAAACTTGAAAAGAAAGCTTTTAGATGTAAAAGCAAGCAAAAGGCTAAATAATCTATAGGTTTAATTAAATCCATAAATTATTCTTCGATCATAGCATCGTCACAACAAACCGTTTTGAAAATTTTAGATGTTACTAGATATGGATCCATATTCGAAGCGGGTCTTCTATCTTCAAAATATCCACATTTATTCGTAATAGTATCATATCCGACTCTCACAGATGCACCGCGATCTACCGATCTAGTTGAATCAAAACTAAACTTATCATATTTTGCTGTTTCATAAAGACCAGACATCCTTTTATCATTATCTTTTCCATATACTTTCATATGATCTTCATGTTTATTACGTAATTTCTCAATAGCTTCATAAATATAATTCAATCCACCAGCTGATCGCATTCTTTGTGTACTAAAATTAGTATGACACCCGCTACCATTTATATCTTTAAAAGGTTTTGGGCTCCAATCTATTCGAACACGATGCTTTTCACTTAATCTCTCCATAATCCACCTAGAAATCCACATTTGATCGCCAGAATCTATACCTTCGCACGGTCCAATTTGATATTCCCATTGACAAGGCGCTACCTCGGCATTTATCCCACTAACAGTTAATCCCGCTTTTATACACAGTTGCATATGTTCCTCCGCTACCTCTCTAAAATAAGCATTCTTGGAACCTACACTACAATAAAATTGTCCCTGAGTGCGACCACAGAGCGGAGAACTACTACCATTACCGGATAATATAAAATATTCTTGTTCAATGCCAAACCACGGATGTTCATCAATACCAACATGCATGTTGGGGAAATCAAATATTTCAACCGCTTTATTTCTTGTATTAGAAGGCAATGGGATATTATCTTTATCAAATGTCTCACATAAAAGAAGATACCCACTTTCTAAAAATGGGTTAGTATATATTGCAACTGGTTTAATCTTTAATTCTGAGTTTAATCCCTCGGCCTGTGCCGTTGAACTTCCATCATAATTCCAATCAGGCCAATCTGCTGGACTTGAATTTGTATTGAATTCGTTATTCAAAACTCTAGTTTTTGAACGTAGTTCACTATTTCCACCTAACCATATATATTCTACTATTATCGACATTATATTATTGAAATGATAATATCTTTAATATAATTATATTAGAATGTTATTAATAAAATTGCTTCCAATTTGATTTAAACCAACCAGCTACGTGTCGCCCTATTCTTTTTCTAGTCATCTCGGTAGACGTAATCCCCGCCTGTATTGTCCCATTATATCGCTTTACAAAAAAGATCAAAAAATTTTGAAGTATAATACCCATATTTCTATTTTTATGTACAAATAAAAATTTATGATTAAATAATGGTTTGCCCAAGCGTTTATTTACCCTATTATGAAAGGTATATAACATTGCTCGAAATTCTCTTTTATTAGGAATGCTATTAACATGAACTGTACTCATAAATGCTGTAGCGTGTCGTGCGCAATCCGGACAGGGTAAATTATGACATATTTTTTTTATCATGTCTAAAATCATAAATTTATTTGCTTTATAAAAGTCTGGATTGATTTTTTCAGCCAGACTATGAAAAAACATCCAAGTAGTTTTTCCCCATAATAACTTTTTTTCATTGTTTGACATTATATATAAAATATATAAAGAGTTTTCAAGAATTAAATGTAATAATGATTTCAAGTACAGATGATTTTAATGCGCAATTATTATTATTATTATGTGAATCAGATAATAATATAGATGATGAAAAACAAACGTGCTTAATTAGTAGCGAAAATTTACAAGATGATCATATTACATTAAAATGTAAGCATAAATTTAATTATGTCCCTCTTGCAAATGAACTAATTAACCAAAAACAATATACGCAACTGGAGATTATCAATTTAAAACAATACGAAGTTAAGTGTCCGTATTGTAGAAGTATTCAGCGAGGCGTTATACCATATAATGATAACTATAATATAGATAAAATTAGCGGGGTTAATTGGCCTCCATCTAAAGTATATAAAGGTAATACATGTCCCGCCATTTTAAAGTCGGGAAAAAGAAAAGGATTAGAATGCGGGAAAGCTTGTTCGGGAGTATATTGCCCTAGACATATTCCTAAACTAAACATTATAGAAAAGACTTATGTTTGTTGCGGAGTTCAATTAAAGTCAGGAAAGAGAAAGGGAGAATTATGCGGCGCCAAATGTAATGGAGACGAATGTATTAAGTTTAAAATGTGTAAAAGACATTTAAAATATGAAAAAGCAAGAATCGCAAAAATCAATCAGAACTTACAAGAAAATACCATTATATCAATTTAAAATTAAGTGAATAAAGATAATAAGAAATTAAATAAGTATTATATAATGAATAAAGACGAAGTTTTGGGTGTTGTAAAACATTGGATCACGCTCGATGATGAAATCAAACAATTACAAAAGCTAATAAGAGAAAAAAAAAGCATTAAAAAACAAGCAACCGAATCTTTAGTGGAGACAATGAAATCAAATGAAATAGACTGTTTTGAGATCGGACAAGGTAGTTCTTTAGTCTACACTCGTCATAAAAGTAAAAAAGCATTATCTAAAAAACATTTATTGCAATCACTCGCCACATATTTTAAAGGAAATAATGATCAGGCAAAAGAATTAAGCAAATTTATAATGAATTCAAGAGAAGAAAATATAACAGAAAATATTAGAAGAAAGGTACCAAAATAAAATCAAATGTAAATATAATATGAATACCGATTCACATTATAGAAAAGAGATAATAGAGAAATTATTAAGAAATAAAAAAAATAACGCAAGTAAATCTTTAAAATCAGATAAATCAATCAATATTAAAAATTCTACAAGCATGATACCTATGCATATATCACTAAAAACGCCTTTGTTAAATTTAACAAACGAGTGTTCACAATATGAATATAATATCAAAACTACATTGAATACTAATTTAGATGAAATATCTCAAACCTCATCAAGGGTGTGTATTTGTATTTATAGGATAATTCATTGTAGAAACCAACAAAATGTTAAAATGCCTTTTTTAGAATACCTACTTTATAAATATCCAGAATCAAAAAAAAAAGAATCTAATATTATGGTTTTTCCTTTTATAAATGGAGGGAAATCCGCTATTAAAAAAGCTAATTTATTTGTTAAAAAAATCACTGACCAATCTTTAAAAATAGAAGGGTTCATTGAAAATGATAATACCGTTTTTTTATTTTACAATTATTCGGATATCGAAAATGGCATTGTAAAAAGAGTATTTTATAAAACTAAATCAAATACATTGTGGTGGTGTTTGATTGATGAAATTTGTAATCATAAAAAAGTTTTAAATTTCCCCGTACATCCTTCTGTTTACACCACTTTTTACAATAATCCATCGCTTATTTATTTAAAACAAAAAGATAAGAGAATAGATACGCCAGTTGTTGGATATTATGGTAATTATATTAAATTTTTACCCATGGTAGCTGCATTGGGACAAAAGGCAGCTGTTAGTTTAGAAGGGGGGTTTGAAGATACATTCTTTTTTGGCTCATTTAGGAAAGGAATTAGGTTTGGAGCATGGTCGCCATTTTACAAAGAAAAAATGTTGTATGGTAAAAATATTAGCGATATTGACGGTTTATATAACAAGGGTGGTATTATTCGCTTTGCATTATTTATGGGTAAAACAAAAGTTCTCTTGGATGAACCTTATGATAAAATTTCGGAATATGTAACTGGTAAAAAATCTTGGAAAAATAAATATCAATCTGTCTTGATGGCAAGTACTGATTTTGATAAAACAAATATTAATATACTCCCCGAATATATCCTTAAAAATTTTGAACAACAAGTACCATTAACCTATCATGAAATAGACAAGATGTCGTTGAAACCAACATGGGATCCAAGTTATAAAAAATATAATATTGTATAATTAAATATCAATATATTTATATATAATGATATTCACTTTATTAGGAGGCTTATTGGGTATATTTATAATCAATACTATTTTTTTCGCAATACCATATTTAATGCCCCGCATTAATATGATGGAAGTTTTATCATATCAGGTGTTCGGCAATATTATGTTTTTTTTATTTATAGTTTTACCAAGAAATACAGGCATTTATGATTTCACAACAGACACTCCGACATCGGATGCCTGAAAACAAATAGTTTCTTTAAGCCTGTAATAAATTGATTTAATAATTTATCTTAAATGCATCTCTAGAATACACTTATTATGGAAAAACGACTTAACGCTAAAATAGATCTGTGGACCACCGACTTTAAAGGGGAACTGGCCGGAATTGTACAACACTCCAATATGGTAGACGAGGCAAAGGCGACGCTATTGCAGTTTATTTATGAATATAAACATCTTGAACTGAAAAAGGAGGATATTCAAAAACGTACTCGGGTTAAAAATCATGTACCTTTTCATGAAAGATGTCGAGCACTTCGAGCGAATGGCGAACAATGTACTCGTAGAAAAAAGGATTCTGCTAAATTTTGTGGGACTCATATTAAAGGAATTCCGCACGGTGAAATTTCGGAATCAGACTCAAAAGAGCCGGCGTTGAAGAAGGTTCAAGTTTGGGCACAAGAAGTAAATGGTATTATTCGTCATATTGATAAAGATGGTAATGTTTATGATCCTCAAGATATATATCAAAATATTGAGAATCCAAAAGTAATCGCAAAATGGACAAAAACTGATGAAAAATACTCTATTCATTAAGTAAA
>Ga0206682_10004151_pt1 | contig 11980 bp, 8 predicted proteins | sample M240m12015metaG_FD_155444 | JGI IMG/M metagenome (GOLD analysis project Ga0206682, IMG submission 155444) | Ammonia-oxidizing marine archaeal communities from Monterey Bay, California, United States - M2 40m 12015 | ecosystem: Environmental > Aquatic > Marine > Intertidal zone | place: USA... | reverse complement strand
CAGAAAATAATTTAAGGGTTCCTCTTGGGTTAAATGTTGAGCATATTATGTCTTATAACTTTCAATATTCTGTTGAAATGTTACAAGAGCTTGCAAGGATATATCGTGAATTTTGTATTAAAACAAAACAATATAATTAATTAATATTGCCATCTAAATATGGCTAAAAAACATAGTAAAAGGTAAATTATATGAACAAGCATTTATTTACTTCGGAATCAGTAACCGAAGGTCATCCAGACAAAGCATGCGATGCTTTCTCTGATGCAATTCTAGATAATATACTCAGCCAAGACTCTGAAGCTCATGTAGCTTGTGAATCTCTGGCTACAAAAGGATTAGTTGTTGTCTCTGGTGAAATAAGAACAACTGCTTCTTTGGATGTTGAAAATGTGATCAGAGATACCATTAAAGAGATAGGATATCATAAAGGTAATAGTGGTGTTGACCCAGATGAAGTAAAAATACTTAATAAACTACATGAGCAAAGTCCAGAGATCGCGCAAGGTGTCGATTCTGAAAATATATCTGAACAAGGAGCAGGGGATCAAGGGTTGATGTTTGGTTATGCATGTAAGGAAACACCTGAACTAATGCCATTACCAATTCAGATTTCACACCGTCTTACAGAAAAACTATCAGTTTTAAGAAAGGATGGAACTTTACCATGGCTAAGGCCGGACGGTAAATCACAGGTATCTGTTCTCTATGAGAATGGAATTCCTAAATCTGTTGATAAAACAGTTATAGCAACTCAGCATGATGATATGTTAGCTGAATATGGTTCTGAATTGAAAGAATTAGAATTTGTCAAAAACGAGGTTATAAAAAACATTATTAAGCCTGTACTTGATTCATATGGATATGATTATAAAGATGATTTTATTGTTAACGGAACAGGAAGGTTTGTTTATGGTGGTCCAGAAGCAGATACTGGATTAACAGGCAGAAAAATTATTGTTGATACTTATGGTGGATATGCGCCACATGGAGGGGGTGCCTTTTCTGGAAAAGATTCTTCTAAAGTTGATAGAAGTGCTACATACATGGCACGATATATTGCTAAAAATATAGTAGCTGCAGATCTAGCAGAAAAATGTGAGGTTCAACTTTCATATAGCATTGGTGTTGCGGAACCAACGTCTTTTTACGTAAAAAGTTTTAATACAGGGAAAGTAGATGATGAGTCACTTACAAGAATTGCAAGAGATGTATTTCCAATAAGACCTGGTGAAATTGTCTCTCATTTAGATCTAAAAAAACCGAGGTTTAGAAATACAGCTGCATACGGCCATTTTGGTAGAGAGCTAGAACAATTTACATGGGAAAAAGTCGATATGATAGAATCCCTACAATCAAAGTTATAAGGTAAAATAATGAGTGAAACAATAATTAAAGAAATAGTAGAGAATATTCAGCATAAAGTTAAAGATCTTTCTCTTGCAGCTGACGGACGAAAAGCTTTAGATATTTCTGAAAAAGAGATGCCTGGGTTAATGTCTACAAGAAAAAAATATGGAAAGGATAAGCCTCTAGCTGGTAAAAAGCTAACAGGCTCTCTACACATGACAGTTGAAACAGCAATTTTAATTGAAACTCTTGTTGAACTTGGAGCAGATGTTCGCTGGGCTAGTTGTAATATATTCTCGACTCAGGACCATGCAGCAGCAGTTATTGCAGAATCAGGCGTTCCCGTTTTCGCTTGGAAGGGAGAGACTCTTGAAGAGTATTGGTGGTGTACGATGCAAGCGCTTACTTTTCCTGATGGTTCAGGCCCTGATTTAATCGTTGATGATGGTGGAGATGCAACACTTTTAATTCACAAAGGGTACGAATTAGAAAAACATTTTGCAAAGACAGGCATTGTTCCCCCGATTGAAACAAATGTGGAAGAAGAAATTATTATAGAAAGATTAATAAGAGAGGTTCTAGAAAAAGATCCGAATCATTGGTATAAAGTTCAAAAAAATATTATTGGTGTATCTGAAGAGACTACGACAGGAGTTCACAGATTAGTGCAAATGGAGAAAGATGGGAAGCTGCTTTTTCCAGCTTACAATGTGAATGATTCTGTTACAAAATCAAAATTTGATAATGTTTATGGATGCAGAGAATCATTAGCAGATGGCTTGAAAAGATCCCTTGATGTTATGCTCGCAGGAAAAACTATTGTTGTTTGCGGATATGGTGATGTTGGAAGAGGCTGTGCTCAATCAATGAAAGGGTATGGGGCAAGGGTTGTAATTACAGAAATTGATCCTATCTGTGCTCTGCAAGCTGCTATGGAAGGTTTTGAGGTGAACACTTTAGAAAACTTAATTCCAGAGGCTCATATTTTTGTTACAACTACAGGAAACAAAGATGTCATAACGACAGCGCACATGCATCAAATGAATGATCAATCAATTGTATGTAATATCGGTCATTTTGATAATGAAATTCAAGTCTATGCTTTAAATAGCGATGAAAGTGTGGAAAGAGAAGAAATAAAACCACAAGTTGATAGATATACGTTCCCTAATGGTAATCAAATATTTATTCTAGCAGAAGGAAGGCTAGTCAACTTGGGTTGTGCTACTGGACATTCAAGTTTTGTGATGTCAAACTCTTTTACAAATCAAGTTCTTGCACAATTAGCATTGGCGTCAGATGCACCTGAAGTTGGTGTTTATATGCTTCCAAAAGAGCTGGATGAAGAGGTAGCTAGACTCCACTTAGATCATCTTGGAGTAGTTTTGACCGAATTATCTGATGATCAGGCTGACTATATTGGAGTTCCAAAAGAGGGTCCATACAAGCCAGATCATTATAGATATTAATATAAGTTCAATAATAACAGCAATTAACCCCATATACTCTATGGGGTTTTTTGTTTTTGTATCTGTCATATTATTTTCACAAATTCTATAGCGGAAGCCCAATAAATTTTGGCACAATATGAAGGTAAAACCGAGAAACACTTTATCACGTTTTAAAATAAGGATATTGCATCCTTTATTATTTGCTATATTGTTAGGGACAACCTCTTGTGACTTTGATATCCCTAATAAATTTGAAATGCCAACCTGGTACCTAGATCTAAAAATTCCACTACTTCAAACAAGGCTCCCTATGACAGACCTTGTAGATTCATTAACAATTTTCCCAAAGGATAGTTTGGGTTTTCAAATTATTCAAAGTGGAGCGATGGAGCCTACCGAGTTACCTGCTCTTCCATCAATTCCTGTTGGATTAGATCAATCCATCTCATCAGGTGTGATCCCTGGTGTCTCATTAAATATTCCACTTGCTCTTCCAGATCCAATAGAGCAGACAATCCGTGTTGATATTCCTGGATTTAATTATCTTGATACTACAGATACAAAAGTTGGAGGTGTCACAGTTTCAGACTACACTACTTTTACTTTTCCAAATGTAGAAACAGTAGTAATGGATTCGCAATCATATAATGGAATGATTGTTACTCCATTTAATACAATTGTTGAAGGAATCTTTAGTGCTTTAGCTACTGAAATTGAAATTGGTTTATCTAGTATTGAACCACCATCAGACCCGCCTATTATTGCGAGTATTGATACTCTCATTATCGCAACAGATGAAACAAATAGTATCTATAGAACCTTATTTAAGAATAATAATATTCCGACAGACCTTAAAGAGATTTATTCTTATTTAGTAACAGGAAATTCACCACCTTTGTTAGATTCCTTAGCTAATCATAATAAAATACCTTCGTTAAGTAATGGTGAAACATACGCAGACACCACAGCTTTATCGGGAAAAGGTCTGACTAATTTTCTAAAAATAGCAAGTAACTTGTCTCTGCAAAAAGCAACTACAGAATACATCACAATCCCGCCAATAGATTCAATGTGGGTTGATTTTCATTTTTTATTTAGTATATCTGGAATTGGTGCTATTGATATAACTACAAATAATTATTCTATGTCTGATGGTATTGAAATGCCTGATATGAGTTTACCTGAAATGGATATGTCAGAATCAGGTATTACAAAGATGGAAATTTATCGTAACATAATAAAGTCTGTTGAAGATGGAGCATTAAATTTTGAAAATAAATTAATAATTGAAAACTTAGCAAGCACATTTCCATTTGATTTAAAATTTTTATTAGATTTTCAAAATTTTTTCCCACCTAATACTAATGAGCTAGTAAGAATTGATACTATTCTCAAGGCGGGTGTTCAAATTGATAAAACATTTAATCTAGCCGGAGACACACTTCAGAGTATTATACCGGATAATAATAATGATGGTTGGCCAGATAGTGCATTTACAAGTTTTGATCTAATTTTAGACATTACAGTACCAACTCAGAAAGCAACAATTCCATTAGACGGTACACCTTTAGGTGAATTCACAATGAATATGAATTTACAACAATTATCATTTTCTGAAATTGGTGCTAACATGTTCATGGAAATGCCCGCTGATGAAACTTCTCAAGAATTTCCACCAGGTTTCACAGGTGCAATTCCTACAGAAGCTGAATTTAATTTGATTTTCAAGAATCAAATTCAATTACCGATCCAAATGTCTATGCAATTTAAAGGGTATAACTCGCTTGGAGAATTAACCTATGTACCTGTCAATATTGATACCATGGGCCTTCCAGCAACGAGTAGTGATCTAGATACTGCTGTAACCATTATTTCTTTGAATAAGTTAGGAACAACCATTTCAATTTTTAATGAAATTGAATTATATAATTCCTATTTGTTAAACCCTTTAGAGACTTCTCCATCATTTTCAAAAACAGAAGTTCCATGTGATACATGTGCATCAATAATTGATTTACTGGCATCTAACCCTGTACAATTAGTAATAGTTCCAGAGGTAAAAATTGATGGGCGTGGATCGATAACCGCAAATAAAGCTATTGCAGGTGGCTTTGAGGTTAAAATACCGTTCATCCTTCAACTTGCACCCATGGCTTTTTTAGGTGGAACAGCAACTGAAATTGAACCTTTTGATCACCAAACAAGGTATAAAATTAGAAATAGTCTTCTGGAAACCAGCTTAGTATCAACTATTACCAATGCAATGCCATTTGGTGCAGAGGTATCTGTTTTGATGAGTAACATGGAATTTTTCCCCACAGATACATCAAGAGAACAGTTAAACTTTTTCAGAGATACTTTAGTAAGCCAAGGAAAACTATCCCTCGGAGATAGTTTATACATCCTTAGAAAATGTAATGAGATATCACCTGATAGTAGCAATGTTTATATTTTTAATGTAATGACAGATTTTTCTGATTGTATTAATGGTTTGCCTTACATTGTGAAATCAAATGGTGCTATGACTGATACTATATTTTCATATGTTGACACTCTTTTTAAGTTCACTCTTCCTGATCCAGAATCCTATTATGGTGCAAATGATACATCTGGATATCCACAAGGCATGGTTGCAATACCAGGGACTGGTGTATATCCCAGCACGATTGATACTTCACAAATATATCTCCTTACTGATTATGGATCACATTATACAATGCCAAGATTCTTTTTACCTGGCACAGGCAATAAATCAGTTTTTCTTTCTAAAGACGATTATTTAGATATTAGTTCTTTTATAACATTTACTTTAAGTAGTTCTGGTGCATTTGGTTCAGCGAGTAATGAACTTTTAATAATATCTCCAAATGGTACTGAAACATTTTTTGATGATGAAGAAATAAACATTCAATGGGTTGCAATGGGGACCAGTGAGGAGAAAGTAGATCTGTACTATTCTACATCTACTGACTCTAGTACCTATAGAAAAAGTTTAGACTCTTGTAAGCAAACTATTGGTTGGCAATCCATAGCTAGTGATTTAGCAAGTGTTGCAGATACAAATAGTTACTCTTGGCCATTATCAAGTTTAACATTTGATGATTCTTTAAAAATAAGAATAAAAGCAGTCTATTCAAATGGCGAAGCATGTGATATAAATGGATACTACGTTAATATTAAAAAAAGAGCATTAGGTAGAGGTTTTGCTATTTCTGGAAAAAAGAAAAGCATAGGTTTTCTTAGATGAGATATTTAGTCTTCATTCTAATATTTTTTATTAATATGAACTCAAATTCTCAGACAAAGAGAGATCCTAGAGTAGTTGGAATGGCTGGTGCTTATACTACTATTGCAAATGGGATTTTTAGCGTTGGGTATAATCCTGGTTTAATTGGCTTACAACAAGATGAACCAATGATGATTCAAGGACTTCAACTAGATTTTGGAATTCTTGGAAACTTTTTTTCAATTGAAAACATTGCCCAATACAGTGGTGATACACTAAATATAAAAGAGAAAAACAAATTATTTAAACAATTAGAAGACGCAGATGGAATGTCATTTTTTATGGATACACATATGCCGATCCCGTTATTAAATATTTCAAAAGGAAATATGGCTTTTTCTGCAAATAATATTATCCTACAAAATTACCGTTTACCAATTGGTCTTCTTGAGCTAATATTTTACGGAAATGGCCAAAAAGATGATTTAGATTTAGAATTCAATTATGAAATTGTTGGACTAAATGAATATGGATTTTCATTTGGAATTCCTTTTAAAAGCATGTCTTGGGGTATTACGGCAAAATATATGCAAGGCTTATTCTATTTAGGAGTTGATGAGGATTCTTCTTTTTCGAATCTTATTACTGACGATCTAGGAATCTATGGTTCAGGAAATTACATCATTCGACAAGGTGTTGGAGGTGCTGGGTTTGGATTAGATATTGGTGTGGTCTCAAGGCCTTACAAGGGTTGGAAGTTTGGAGCTTCTATAATTAATTTAACAGGGAGTATTAGATGGACTCAAGGGGGGGGAGAATCATCGAATAGCATTAATCCTTTGACTTCCTCTTTTTACCCATTTCAATGGGGTGATAGTACTCTTAATTCAAATGAATCAATTTTATATACATTTAATATTGATACTATTAGGGCTGATAAGCTCAGTCAAGGAGAGTTATTCACCAATGAAACGTCTTTCTTTGTCCCTAAAAATAAAACTGAATTTGTAACTAGGGTTCCCGCAATATTTAGACTTGGTCTTAGCCGAGAAATAGATAGCTTTCTTATTGCATCTGACCTAGTTGCTGGATTTGAAAATTCATACTATGCCAGAAAGCAGTGGAAGTGGTCAGTTGCTACAGAATGGTCAAAAATAGAAACTTTTCCAATGCGAATTGGTTTTGGTTGGGGAGGTGGAGATTTTAAAGAACTAGGCATGGGTTTTGGTGTTAAGAAAGGGCCTATTATGTTTGACTTAGGATTCTCATTCAGAAATGGAATGTGGTTACATACAATGAAAGGATTCAATTTCTCATTTGGATTTACTTATATAGGAAACAATAAGGAAAAGAAAAAAACAGATAAGGTAATACCTCAGCCGAAAAGAATAATTTAGTATTAAGTTTTTGCTCTCCACAATAATACTATACCACAAAACATAAATAAGGCATTACCAATCCAAGCCGAAAGCATTGGTTCAATAATTCCTTTAAAACCTAATGATTGTCCAAATTTGATAAATGCATAGTATCCAAAAATAACAAACACACTGGCACCAGCTCCAAATGAGAGACTATTTTCCTCTTTTATAAGTACTAATGGTATACCAAAAAGCACAACAATTAAATTTGTAAATGCAAAAGATATTTTCATGTATCTTGTGACCTCCCACCTAATCGTATCCACACCATTGCTTTTTAATTCAATGATTCTATTACTTAATGCAAAAAAATCTAATTCATCAGGTTTTCTAGCTTGTTTTTGAATTTCTTCAGGTGTAATACCGAGGTCTATTAATGTATCAGATGTTTTTAAGATTGTATTTACTTCAAGGCCATCATCACTAAACTCCCTTATAGAATAGTCTTCAATCGTCCATTTATTTGAATTTTCTTCCCAAATAATTTTTTTTGCATCAATTCGTTTTCTCATTAGTTCAGGACCCAAATCAATAATAGATAGGTCTCTTCCAACTTTTTTCTTAATAGAATAGTGAGAAAGTGAAATGTGGTTGGTTAGGTTTTTTTGAAGAAAAATATTTTTTAATGAATTTTTAAGTTTATGTCTAGATTTCCTTTTCACATAATCTCTATCAATTTCAAAACGCTTTTCATTTCCATATGAAACTAGCAGGTTATCAAGACTAAAAGAGGCTCCTGAAAGAAACAGTCCTGATAGCATCAGAGGTAAAGTGATTCTATATAAGCTTATACCAGATGCTTTTATAGCTGTCCATTCATTTTTTTTAACCATTGTTCCCAGGCTAAAAACAGTAGAAAGTAAAACTGACATAGGTAAACCAATACTAATAAAATATGGAAGGGTATATACATAATATTGAGCCACGATATAAAAGGGAACCTTATTATCCATAAAACGATCTAAATTTTCAATAAGATCAACAATTAAAAATATTGAAACAAATCCAAAAACCGAAAGACCGAGGACTACAGTAAATTGGTGAATGATATATTGGTCTAGTTTTTTTAACATTAAATTCATGGTGAATTTGATGATAATGCATGAATAATAAAAAGGTTCAGAATGGTTTTTTATAATTTTTTAGATAGCACTATGGCTAGCCTTTCAAGTGCTCTTTGGAGTATGCCATTAGTAATATTATTACTTGGTGGAGGAATTTTCTTTTCCCTTTATAGCAGATTGACTCCATTACTGTATTTTAGGCATGCAATTCAAGTTTTAATGGGTAAATATGATTCTAAGGATGCTCCTGGACAAATAACTCATTTTGAAGCTTTATCGAGTGCTCTAGCAGGTACAGTCGGGATGGGAAATATTGCGGGTGTTGCTGTAGCTATACACACTGGCGGACCAGGTGCTGTTTTTTGGATGTGGGTTACGGCTGTTCTAGGAATGAGTACTAAGTTTTTCACTTGTACTCTTGCATTGATGTATAGAGGGTATGATGATCAAGGGGAAATTCAAGGCGGAGTCATGTATTACATCGAAGAAGGTCTAGGAAAAAAATATAGTTTTTTAGCTAAAATTTTTAGTGCATCGGGTCTTTTTGGATGTATATGTTTTTTTCAGGCTAATCAATTAGCTCAAATTATCAGAGATTCCTTTTATGCTCCATTAAACATGTTTCAAACAAACCCTTTTACTGGGAACCTGATTACAGGAATAATTGTTTCCGGTGTTGTTGGAAGTGTTATTTTTGGTGGAATTAAAAGAATTGCAAAAGTAGCAAGTAGACTTGTACCTACAATGGTAGGATTATATCTATTAGCTGCATTAATTGTATTAGCTAAAAATTTTACTGAAATTCCTGGAGTCTTTAGTTTAATTATAATGGATGCTTTCTCGGGTAATGCTGTTGCTGGTGGAGCCTTAGGAAGTGTCATAATCATTGGTGTAAAAAGAGGTCTTTTTTCTAATGAAGCAGGTACTGGAACAGAGACAATGGCACATGGCGCAGCTAAAACAAATGAGCCGGTCAGAGAGGGTCTTGTAGCTATGCTAGGACCATTTATAGATACAATTATAGTTTGTTCTATCACAGCTGTGATAATATTAATAAGTGGTGTTTATACCCAAGATTTAAATGGTGTAAGCATGACTGCAATGGCTTTTAAAACTGAATTAGGTTTACCTGGTGAAATCTTTCTTTTAATAGCAGTTCTTACATTTGCATTTTCAACTATGTTTGGTTATTCATATTATGGGCAAAAATGTATTTCTCATCTTTTTGGTACAAAATGGAAAAAGCCCTATAACCTTTTTTATGTTGCGATGCTAATTATTGCATCAATTTCATCATTAGATATTGCAGTTAATTTTGTAGATAGCGCTTACGCGATGATGGTAATACCTACAATGTTTAGTTCTTTAATGTTATCACCTAAAGTAATAAAAGAAGCTAAAAGGTATTTTTCAACTTTTTAGTTTTCCATGAAGTAAGCACCAGTCTTCACTTTTATCAACTAATTTTAAATCAATCCAATTTTTATACTTTGCAATAACAATTTCACAATTTCTTTTTGACTAATTAAAATACCGGAAAGGACAAGCTCCTTCTGAGTAATTAATCTAAAATCTTCTGAAAGAGTAATAAGAACACTTGCAAGAATATTTGAGATAACAGTATCATATTTTTTATTTCGAGAAAAATGTTTAGAGAGTACATATTTAATTTTTAGACCATTGATTTTATTGTTATGATTCGCATTATCAATTGCAAGCTGATCAATTTCTACTCCTAATATTTTATTTCTGGTAATTTTACGTACAGCAATAGAAAGAATTCCTGAACCTGAACCAAAATCTAATACGGTCTGGTTTTTTTTCAAACTTTGCTCAATCCAGCGAAGACATAGTTTTGTTGTAGGATGTGTTCCCGTACCAAACCCACTTCCAGGTTCAATATAAATTGAGTGTCCTTTAAAATCTGTTTTTTTTACCCATGGTGGTAAAACTCGTAAGGATTTAGAAATTAAAATTTCTTTAAATTGTGATTGTGTGAATTTTACCCAATCTTTATCTTCAAAAATATCTTCGTTATATTTAGGAAGACTTTTGAGACCTAGAATAAATTGTGTTTCTTTTATAAGGTTAATTGTTGGATATGTAAAATCTATCAGTAATATAATTTCATGAGTTTCGTTATCTATGATTGTAGGGTTATTAGGATCCTCATACCAATCAGAATCATTCAATGTTCTTTTATCCTGGATTGTTACAGATATGATGTCAAGGTATGAAAGTTTATTAAAAGCAACTTTTAAATCAATATCAGTTAAATGAAGAGTTATATTTTTCCAGTTACCCATAGATTTGTAATTTACCACATATGATAAACCGTGGCGAATTAAAAACTGAACAACAAAACAGCATTTCTAAAAATATTGATTTAATGTCAATCAAAGATATTTTACTAACAATAAATAAAGAAGATAATAAAATAACATCAGCAATTAAAAAGGCACTTCCTCAAATAGAAGAAGTAATAAACTACACTTGTAATTCTGTTAAAGAGGGTGGAAGAGTTTTTTATATTGGTGCGGGAACAAGCGGGAGACTAGGAGTTTTAGATGCATCAGAAATACAACCAACATTTTCGCTAAAACCAAATATTTTTATAGGTTTGATTGCAGGTGGAGACAAAGCTTTGAAAAGCTCTGTCGAAGGCGCTGAAGATGATAAAACTTCAATAAAAAATGAACTGAAATCATATGGGATATGTAATAAAGACACATTAATTGGAATTTCTTGTAGCGGAGCAGCTGAATATGTGGTATCTGGTCTTTCTTATGCTCGAAAATCTGGGGCAAAAACTGCTTATTTAATAACAAATAAAAAACCATACTTTGCAACTAAAGTAGATACATTAATAACTGTTATTACAGGTCCGGAAATCTTGACAGGATCAACTCGTATGAAAGCAGGTACCGCTACTAAAATGGTTTTGAATATGATTTCAACAACAACCATGATCAAATTAGGTAAAGTTTATGGGAACTTAATGGTTGACCTTATGGCTGTAAATAAAAAGCTGTGTGAAAGAGGGGCTAGAATAATATCACAAGTTTCTGGATTAAACTTAAATAATTCTGAGGCATTACTAGTAAAGGCAGATTATTCTGTGAAATGCGCTATTGTGATGCATTTTCTTGACTGTACTTTAACGGAAGCTAAACATCAAATCATTATATCAGATGGTTTCCTTTCAAAAATTTTGAAACTAAAAAAATGAAAAAGAAAAAACTATTTAATAAAATCGATAAAGTTATTTTAAAAAATAATTTAGAAAATGAAAAGTTCAATAGAATCACTGCCTCTTTTTATAAATATGTATCAATATCTCAACCCGAAAAATTCAGGGATAGTTTGTTTTTATTATTTGATGAGATGTTAATCTTTGGAAGGATTTATGTCGCTAAGGAAGGCATTAATGCTCAAGTAAGTGTTCCTCAACAAAGTTGGGACTTGTTT
>Ga0206682_10004146_pt1 | contig 11983 bp, 12 predicted proteins | sample M240m12015metaG_FD_155444 | JGI IMG/M metagenome (GOLD analysis project Ga0206682, IMG submission 155444) | Ammonia-oxidizing marine archaeal communities from Monterey Bay, California, United States - M2 40m 12015 | ecosystem: Environmental > Aquatic > Marine > Intertidal zone | place: USA... | reverse complement strand
GCGGGCGACGCTCGGCGCGCGCTCCAGCGTGAGCCCACCGCCGCATGAAACGGCGGACGCGCATCTCATGACCACACCAGCCATCCCCCGGCGCATTTAACGACCACCAGCCGCCCGCGCGCGACCCCGGCGCCTCTTCGTCTGGTCCGAGTGGCTGGCCTGTTTATTGACTCAGACGGCTCTCGCGGCTTTTGGGCCGTGGAGAATCTTTTCGCGCCGCTTTTCCCGGGTTTTCCCCCTATCGAAAGGCCGTGCCGCGACACACATCGCCGTGACACCATGCGCGCGACGACGGCCGCACCCGCGCCCCTTCGCGTGCCGGCGAAGGCCGCGGGGCCCCACGCCCAACATGCCCGCACGCGTACCAACCGCGTCCGCACCCGCGCATCCGCCGCCCCGTTCTACACCCCCGCGACGGACTACGTCGCGCAGAAGAGCATGCTCGAGGTGGGGGTAAGGACTCCCCCGCTCGGCCTCGGCCTCGCGGCTCTCGGCCGCCCGGGGTACATCAACATCGGCCACGACGCAGATATCAAGGGCAAGAGCATGGACGAGATGCGCGAGCACGCGCACGAGACCCTGGACGCCGCGTGGGCGATGGGCGTCAGGTACTTCGACTGCGCCAGGTCGTACGGCGCCTCCGAGGAGTTCCTCTCGTCGTGGCTAAGGTCGAGGGACATCCCTAGGGACAAAATCGTCGTGGGAAGCAAGTGGGGGTACACGTACACCGCGGATTGGAAAATCGACACCGCGGGGCAGGCGCACGAGGTCAAGGAACACACCGCCGAGAACCTCGCCGCCCAGTTCCCACAGTCCTCCGAGCTGTTGGACCCGTACATGAGGCTCTACCAGATCCACTCCGCCACTAAAAGCTCTGGAGTGCTCAAAAACAAAGAAGTCGTCGCCGAGCTGTCGGAACTCAAAGCCGCGAAGGGCGTACGGATCGGCCTGACTTTGTCCGGCGTGGAGCAGGGCGATACGTTACGCGAGGCGATGGAGGTGACGGCACCCGACGGCACCCCGCTATTCGACTGCGTCCAGGCGACGTGGAACGTGATGGAGCAGAGCGCGGGGCCCGCGCTGCTCGAAGCTAAAAAAGCGGGAATGGAAATCATCGTCAAAGAGGCGCTGGCGAACGGCCGTCTGTCGTCGCGTAACCCAAACGAAGGCGTGCTGCCGGTCATGGAGGCACTCCGGGAGCTCGCGAGCGACTTTGGGTCCCCGCCCGGGCGATTCGACTCGTTCGTGTACAAGGCTGACAGCGCCGCCATCGCCATCGCGATGTTGCAGGGATTTCAGCCCATGGTACTTTCCGGCGCGGCGACGCCGCACCAGATTCGCAGCAACGCCGGCGCGCTGACCTTGCTCAAGTACCTGACGAACGCGGGGGACGCGGCGGAGGGGCGGGTTAACGAGATACTCGAGATGGCGAGGCAGGACCCGGCGGCGTACTGGGCCGAGCGAGCAGAGCTCACCTGGAACTGAGGGGACTGCAGATGGGGAAAATACTAAAAGGTGAAATATAGCCCCGGTTGCCCAGAGAAAGACTCGAGTTGTAATCGTCCGTGAGACTCATCGATCATCATCGCACACCTCTTACCGCTATGTATTCTAGAAGTTAACGGTCACGACGTCATCTGCGGCGATACGCACGGGATCCAATACAGTCGCTCGGACCCGCTCGGGTCTCCGTCGTCGACGAGCGCCATGCCCCGTTTCACCAGCTCACCCAACGCCGCGTCCACCCGCCCACGTGTCCACCCGCACTCCTTCTCCAGCCCCGTGGTGGACACGCACCCGGGCGCCCCCCCGCCCACGCCGTCCGCGGCTGCCGCGAGTCGTATGACCTCCGAGGTGTCCGGGTTGAGTTCGTCCGGGACGCTCCGAATGATCCGCCCGCGCCCGATGGAGTGGACGGACCATCCGCCGCCCAGGACTTTGAGGCGGTCGATGGCGCGGAAGACGTCGTCCTCGCTCACGGGCGCCGCGACCTTCCCGCGGCGCTTCAGCACCATCGCCATGAGGTCGTGGAGCTCGAGTAACCCGCCGTTCTCATCGCGCGAGCTCAGGCACGCCTCCGCGATCTGAACGCCGAGCTCGTAGTAGAAGTCGCCGAAGCCCAGGAGCTCGGCCCAGAACCCTTTGTTGGACGCGAGCGGGTCCACGCCGCAGTTGGCGCACATCTTGTGGAACTGCGCCCTGAACGCGGGGTCCCGGCGGATGTCAGCCTTGTGTCGCAGCGCGAACTCCTCGAGCGACTGGCGAAAGGTGGCGAGCTGCCGTCGCATCGTCTCGAGCGAGCGTTCGGACGCCTCCTCGCCGACGGTGCGGAGAACCGCGCTGGTGTCGCGGCGCTGGTGGATACCGGCGATGCCCGGACGGCGGCGCATGGTGCTCGCGAGGACCAAACCCACTCGGGCGCCCCCCCTCGCGCCCCGAGCAGTGGTTTTTTGAGAAACGAGCTCGCTCATCAAACACGACTCTAGCTACTCCAACCAAACCAGTCTGGCGTTGCGGTGTTACGTCATAGTTACTCTTGGCTCGGCGCTGCTATTTACAAACGACCTAGCGAAGGCTATCGCGCGTGTGAATAAATACGTTCCGCTCGCACCACGCGCTCACACGGTGCGGGGTTGCTAAACCGCGTCGACCGTCGCGGCCATCGGGTGCGAGTCAGCGGATTGAGAAATCGTGCGTGAAGATTGTCACTTACGCCTCGAGGATGAGCTTGAGGGCGTTGAATTCAACCTGCGCCGGGGAGGACTCCATCGCCTTCTTGGAGGGGTTGTACTTCTGCTCGCCGAGCGCCACGGAGGACGCCACGTCGGCGGTGAGGGTCAGCGGGCCGAGGTTCTGGCTGAGCTTCTTGCACACGCTGAACCCGCTGTTGTCGCCCGCGGAGGAGGAGACACCCGCGGTGGTGAGCACCTTGAAGCCGACGTACGGGACGTTGTTGTCGTAGTCGTACACGCCGTTCACCTTGAGCGCGATGGCGTCGAGGTCGAAGGTCTTGGTGTACTTGATCTCCTTGCCCGCGGTGTTGACCTCGATCTGGCCGTTGAACCAGGTCTCGGTGATGCCCCAGTTGAAGTTTGGCTCGTAGATGAACTCGTACTTGTTGGGGCTGGAGGCGTTGGGCTGGAGGCACGCGTCGGTGCCGACGGTGACGCGGATGGAGGGCGCCATGGGGATGCGGATGTCGAGGTGCTGTTGAAGGTGGGAATGGGTGCGGTCAGAGAGGAGGGTCAATCACCGTGGGAGTTAAGCGTTGGGGCGGATCAATCGCATCCGCGGCGTCGCACAAAGATAGTCACGTCGTTTGTATATTTTCGTGATGGCGGCACGTCTGGGGACGGACCTTGCGGAGCTCGAGGTCAACCCTGGGGTTACCTCCGAAGCGGACGTACTGCGAAATAGGGGAGATGGGGAGAGATGAGCTCAGGCTTCAGGTTTGCATCTTCACGCGCGGGATCACGCGCTGGGACGGCGACGACGGATCGCGGAATCGGTTGACAATTTACCTGGTCGAGCTTGTCCTTGCCCTTCTTGTAGAGCTCCTGGACCTTGTCGGTGGCCTGGGACTTGAGCTCGTCAACCTTGGCGTTGTCGAAGCTCACGGCGGGCGCGGCCGCGGGGGCGGCCGCGGGCGCGGGCGCGGCGACGGGCTCGGGGGCGGACATCGCCGGAGCCTCGGTATCGGACATGGTTAGGTCGTCGGGGTTCGAATCAAATGGCGCGTCGATCGACGTTTGGAGGCCTCTTGTACTCGTAGACGACCGAGAGCGCGCCAACTCACCACCGTGTGCCGAGTGCAGTGCGGGTTTCTTGGACTATTTGAGTAACGACCTCGAACTCAAGAAACGACGGTCTAATCATCGCCAACGAAAATGGCTCTTTCAAAATCCTCCTCGGCAGCCCCGACGAAAATGCGACTTCACACCACGGCAGCACCGATGGAGAGGAAGGACGAGACCCGTGTCAAGGGGTTCGACCTGCCCCCCGGCGCGGGCCGCGGCACCGACGACAAGGGCCACGTGTCCCTCACCGTCGACGGCTTGGAGTGGCAGCTCCGCGGCGCCCCGCCGTGGGTGCGCGTCACCGCGCGATGGTGGGGCGACGAGCTCAGCGACAAACGAACGAGGCCGTGGGCCAAGCTGGTGGACGGCCCGGGCGCGTCGGCGTCGATGACGTTCCCGGTCAAGGCTAAGCCCGCGGGGTTCTCGCGATACTGCCGCGACGCGAGGGCCGTCGTGCTCGAGGTGGGTTCTATTCACGCGCGCCCGATGCGACTCGCCCCGGATTCAAAAAGCGCGTCTCTCCAAACCTCCCGCCTCGCCGACCCGCGCTCACCGACCGCGTATCCTTCCCCTGATCCTACCAGTTTTCCGACGGGCGCACCGCGAGGCACATCGCCAGCGCCAGCGTCGACGTCTCCCGCCTCGAAGTCCACCGCCCCGTGACCCGCCACGAGGTGCAGCTCACCACCAAGGCGGGCGGCGCTCTCGGATGCGTGCGCGTCGAGTGCGTCCTCGACTACGTCACCGGCGCGGTGTCATCCTTCGAGCTCAACGAGCACCTCAGCAAGATGGACGATACCCTTCCCTTGGCGCCGCCGCCGTCGATACGCACGCCGGAGGCTGGGCGGAAGGAGCGAGAGGAGAAGGCTGTCGCGTCGAAGAAGACGTCGTCCGCGCCCGACCCGGCGAGCCACGTCGTCGTCAAGCCCGCGAGGTGGAAGGCACGGACCGACGGCACCGGCAAACACCTACCCGGGAAGGAGAACGACGAAACGAACCACCAGAGACGGGAGGGAGAACGGGACAGGACGCGCGCGTTGGCCGAGGCCAGGGACGCGAGGAGGAAGGCGGCGGCCAACGAGAAGCCGCCCGCATCGGCGAAGAGCCCGAGCACCAAGAAACCTTCATCGGCGCGCAAGAAACGTGGTAGCCGCGCCCCATCGGGAGTGCTCGAGATGGCGGAGCAGCTACGGGCCGAGATGGACGATGCGTTGGACGCCGCGGATGGCGACGACACTCTCGAGCAATGCCGCAGATCGAACAACTTCGCCGCGTTTGTATCCGCGACGGCTTCGGATTCGCTCGGCTCGTGGTGGCGTGATTCCACCGCCGATACCAGCGCGTCCGCGTCCCTCACCGCGTCCACGATGCGACGCTTCCTACCTCCCGACGAGGACGACGACGCGGCGCTCGTCGCGGACCAGGCGCTCCTCGACGAGCTCTTCGCGCAGGGCCTCGACGGAGTTTTTGACGATGAAGAGTCCATCGATAAAGGTCATAGGTCCTCCCGGTCAGCGACCTACACCGGCTCGCGACCTGACGCGTACGCCGTGAGCTCCAGCGTGGGCCGGCTGGCGCTCGAGGCGGAGGCGGAGCTCGAGGCTGACCTCGCGGAGGCGGAGGCGTATGGACAAACAGGCGACGGTCACTTCCGCGGCGACGACGCCAATCACCGAGTCGCCGAGTCGACGCTGGGCCGCTCGGGTCCAGAGCTGGAACTGAAACTCACCGCTCACGCCGGACTGGTTCGCGCGCTGGAACAGTCCATCGCGCTCGACGGGTCCGTCTCCACGTCGTCGTTCGAGCCCCTCGTCGCGGTATTGAAGGGTGGGTTCTCGCGCGGTAAGGAGCTCGGGCGCGTGGTGCTCGACGCTCCGGGCAGCCGCGGCGCCGGGGAGATTCGTCTGCGGCTGCCGCGTGACGTCGCGGCGGCGGCGGTGACGCGCGCGCACGCGGCCGCGACGTCGGCGCGCGGTGCGGGACCCACCGTCGTCGTCGAGGTGTGGACCGCGGACGCCTCCGCGGACTTTGAGAGCGAGCCGAATCTTCGCGCGAGCCAAACGAAAACTTCGGCTTCGATGGACGCGGCGCGGGGACTATTCACGCGGCTCATGGGCGACTTCACCGGCGCGGACCCGGCGAAGATGCGAGGCGTGTGCGCGGTGCATCTCGCGGACCTCGGGCGCGAGCTCGAGCGGTGGAGGCTCGCGGATGAAGGCACCGGCGGTGACTCATCATCGTACGAGGGCACCGGTTACGTTGATCAGTCTTATGTGCTCAATAAGGTGTTCGAGGTGAGGAACCCAATCACGGGGGGCGTGGGCGGGTACATAGGCGTGGAGGGGCGCGTGGTCTGGGGCGAGGATGCGCAGGCCAGGCGCCAGCGGTAGCTCGCGAGGTATCTTTAATCAATCGTAGGTGGTAACATTTTTACAGGTGCATTACATTTTTAGATGATCCTGGGCGTGAGCGTGTTGTGCGGCGGCATCCAGGTGGATGAGTAGACGTTCTCCCCGCTCTTCCACCCGTCCACGCCCTCCATGATCTTATCCTCCATCGCCGTCCGCTCCTTCCACGCCCTGTGGAACCGCCGGTCCTCCTCAGCCTGGAGAAACGGCACCAGCACGGCTCGAGCGGTGAGCTTCTCCTCCTTTTCGCCCCGCCTTCGATGGTTCCCTTGGCCGATCTGGTAGAACCCGTACGCCATGGCGCCCAGGTACGCGCCGAAGAAGGCGACGCCGGTGGGGCCCGTGGAAGGGATGCGGCGGGCGTAGCGCACCGACGGGTATCCGCCGGGCGGGGGGCCGTCCTGTAGTGGCGAAAGGTGATGGGGGGTTGATGTCAGATTTCGCGGTGTGAAAACTTAGGGTTTTTTTTGTGGCGCATCGGTCGACGGAAAGCGCGCGGCGATGCGCGACGCGACGCCTGAATCGCGTGGGTTCGGACGTCGGCGTCATCTACGGTGTGTCGGTGAGCGTACCTGCATGACTGGAAGGTCCATCACGCTCTTCATCCCCTTCATTCCTCTGACTGTGTGCTCGGTCATTTCGTCCGATTTGACCGTCACTCACACGCACTGATTTGGAAACCGGAGGAGTAATCCACTACGACGGACTCCCGCGAGTTCGTCGGCGCCGACGCTTCGTGTCGGGCGCTGCGCCGCGGGTTAGTGCGACGAGGGTGGTGGGTGAGCGACGAGGGTGGTCGTTACTCGTTCGCGCACGTGTGCGGGCGCGCCCAGGCTGTGAATGTGAAGCGCACTCCGGGCAAACGGGAAACTTCGAGTCCATCACACCGTGGCGCAGTCAGTCAGGTGAGATCACCCGCCAGCCCGTGACTGAGTGACGAACACGGACGGGGGCACTCGCGCGTGTGGCCACTCTTGAGGACGCAACGCAGCCGCGAAGCGCCGAAGCGAAGATGTACGTACCCCAACCCGCACGTCCGCACCACATTCGAGTCACCATCCCGCCCGTGATCCGACCGCGCCCCGCGATCGCGCGCGTCTCTCCCTCCCTCTCGCCCCGGATTATTTTGCACCTGGCAATCATCGGATGAGGGTCCGGTGGCGGCCTTTGCGTCGGGGCCGTCGCTTGACCGTCCCACGTGAACGCCCCGGACGCGACCACCCCTCCATCCACGCGTCGTACCCCACGCGTGAACCCCCCGGACGCGACCACGAGCCGCGAACCCCGCCCGCGGAACACGCGCGCGCGCCGCTTGCCCTAGAAATATCTACGGCCAACCCGGCTCGCACGGTCCCTCACTGTCACTGGCGTGTGAGATTTCTGTGGAAACGACCTTCCCGCTGACCACCGCGCCCGTCCACTCCACAGGTCCGACGACGAAGACCCGGTGGATACCCGCCCCGACCTCGAGGAGGCGTGCAAGTCCAAGTGCACCAAGTTCATCGACGCGTACGAGGCGTGCACCCAACGGATCGAGAAGGATGCCAGCGGAGAGGCGCACTGCACGGGCCAGTACTTCGACATGTGGGGCTGCGTCGATCACTGCGTGGCGGACAAGCTGTTCAAGGATACCAAGTAGTAGCGACATGGGATTGGGCGGGAAGGCGTGACGTCGTCGCCCCTCTTCTTTTAATTGTATCTCCTAGTATTGATCATCCAGCCGGCCGGGCCGGCTACGTGGGCATTGTCAAATGTTGACGCTCGTCGGCAGCATCACCGTCCCGGCTGTGAGGGCCTGGACGTGATGTCTCCTCGAGCCGCCGCCGCCGCTCCGTGGCGTCGTCCACCGCCCGCACCACACCCACTCCGTTTCCTCCCAATCCCCACCCACCGCCTCCCGTCGCGGCGCCTCCGAGAGAGCCGGGCACTAGGCGCACGCCCGCGCCGCTCGTGCCCGTGTCGCCGATTCCCGACAGCCGCGAAGGTCCCGCGACGAACCCGGCGGATGGGCCCGTGTGCCCGCGCCGCCCCTCGCCCGGGCCGAACACGTCGATGTAGGACGCGTACAGAGGCCTGGTGATGGACACGAGGAGGCACAGCACGGGTATCGACGCCAGGCACACGCGCGCCCGTCGCGTGCCCCGGTCGTGAGCCCGGCGCTGGCTCGCCGACATGCCTTCCATGACCGTGTCCCAGGTCGCGTACTCGTCCTCGCGCGTGCCGGCCATCACCGCGTCGGCCTCGTCGCGGTCCCTGTTCACACGCCCCGAGCGACGTAGGTGCCCCCCCCGACCGACACTTGTGGCACGACCAGATCTCCTCGGAGCTTCAAATACGAAACTTGAGGATGTCGCGTCATCACTTCGATGCTGCCGCTTCGATTCTACGTGCTGTCCCTCGGGTCCATGCTGGCGGGGGCGACCGTGGTGCACAACATCTACAAGCCCGACCTCACCATCCCCGGCGCCGGACCCGACGAATCCACCCCGCCCGGCCGCTAAGACACGCGTTCCGGGTGGACTTCGTTCAATTCACGCGCGAAAAAGGATAGGAGAGCGCCACCATGGCGGGCGACGGCTCCGTCCGTGTCGAGGCCGCCTGGTTCACCCCGGCGCGCCTCCTGCTGCTCTTCTGCCTCATGTCGCTGCTCATCTACCTCGACCGCGGCACCATGTCGTCCGCGGCGGTCAGCGGCAACCCCGGAGGCGACGCCCCCGACGCGCCCCAACCCTCGGGGCTCCAAGGCGAGTTCGGCATATCCTACTACCAGTACGGCTGGCTCCAGGCTGCGTTCATGATCGGGCTCCTGTGTGGCTCGCCCGTGTTCTCCGCGCTCGCCAAGCGCGCGAACCCATTTCGCCTCATCGCCGTCGGCCTCGGCACGTGGACCGTCGCCACGATGGCGTGCGCCCTCTCGCCGAATTACGCATCGCTCTTTCTCGCGAGGACTCTCGTGGGAGTCGGCGAAGCTTCCTTCTGCGCTCTCGCCGCGCCGTTCATAGACGATTTCGCCCCGCCCGGTAAGAAAGCCACGTGGCTCGCGTGCTTCTACCTGTGTATCCCGCTCGGCGTCGCGTGTGGGTTCATGTACGGCGGCATCGTGGGCGGGTCGCCGAGGCTGGGTTGGCGGTGGGCCTTTGCGCTCGAATCCGTGGCGATGTTGCCGGTGGTTATGTTCTGTTCCGCCTCGCATCCCATACCCATGCGCGGCGTGTCCGTGTCCGTGTCCGTGCCCGTGTCTTCCGTACCTACCGACGGGGCGGGTGAGTCGTCGTCGGACGGCGGCGGCGACACGGGGGACGAGACGCTGCTGGGCGAGACGCGGGTCGGGTCCGGGGGTGAGCGGATGGGCACTAGGCGGAGGCGACTTCGACGGGTTGGTTCCTCTTCGGCGCATTTGTCAAAGACGGCGACTAAGGAGTTCATGCGCGACGCCGCCGGCCTGTTACGCCACCCCGTGTACGTCATGACCGTCGTTGGGTACGTCGCGTACACGGCCGTCATCGGCGTGTACGCCGTGTGGGGACCCAAAGCGGCCGAGGCGGTTTTCCCCGACGTTTTAAAAACTCCATCCGACGCCGACTTCGTGTTGGGCCTAGTCACCGTCGTCGCCGGCGCGGGGGGAACCGCGATCGGGGGCATCGCGGTGGATAAACTGGGCAACTCGGTGGGCAACGCGCTGAGCGTGTGCGCGGTGTCCAGCGCGGTGGGGTTTGTCCTGCTGGAGCTGGCGTTTCTGTCCACCTCGTTTCCGATGTTTTTGGTTTTTTTTCTACTCGGCGAAACCGCCGCGTTCGTCACGCAGGCGCCCATCAACGCCGTGGTGTTGTGGTCCGTCCCGCCCGGTAGCAGGCCGCTGGCGTGTTCCATGACCACCGTGTTCATACACGCGCTCGGGGACGTGCCCACGCCGCCGTTGTTCGGCGCGACGTTGCAGGCGCTGGCGGGGGATGGCGCGTTGAAGGCTGAGCACTGGCGGTCGGCGTTGTGCGCGTTTACGTGCGCGTTGCTGGTGAGCGCGGGGATCTTGGGTAGGACGGCGCGTAGGGCGAGGATGGATGCCGTGAGTGGGGCGGGACGGGATGGTGAGGGTGAGGAGGAGGGTGGGGACGGTGGCGAGGGGGGAAGCGCGCCTCTGCTGGGCGGCTCGGAGTAAGAGTAGTACTGTTTGATTTGTCCACCTCTATGTTTCCGCCAAAATTGTCCACCTGGCGGAATTCACGAATAGATCCTGTCGGTCAGACATCGTCCCAGTCACAGGCGAGCGCCTTCCGACTACGTTTCCATGCCGCCATCCAAGCGGCGAAAGACGTCCGACGCGGGGCAGCGGACGGCCGGAGACGCGAGCTTAAGTGTTATTTTTAAGAGACCCGCATCGGTGTCCGGGCCCGCTCCTGCTCCCCCCGGAAATCTCGTCTGCCCCATCAGTTTCAACATGTTCCGCGATCCTGTGATGGTGGTCGACTCGGGGCACACGTACGATCGTGACGAGATCACGCAACACTTTGCGCACAACAACACGGATCCGAAAACAAATCTCCCCCTGCGCAGCACGAGGGTGGTGACGAACTGGGGGTTGAGAGACGCGGTTGAGGAATGGCTGAACCGCCACCCGGACGTGACGCCCGACGGGTGGGACAGTCGAGAGCTTCTGCCGGCGCAGGTTGAGGCGCCGGTGCAGACCACTGAGCCCGGCCATGGCGACGCATTGGTGCTTCAAATGTGGCGTGATATGTGCCCTGAACTGCAGACTATTTGGGAGGTGGATAGGCCAGTGGAGCAGTGGCAAGGTGTGACGATGGTGGAAGGCCGGGTGGTGAGGCTCGACTTATCGGGGAAGTCCCTGAGTCAAGTGGTGCCGGCATGCATTGGGCGGCTCACCGCGCTGAGGTGGTTGAACCTCAGCGACAATCAGCTGACGAGTGTGCCGGCAGAGATTGGGCAGCTCACGTCGCTGGAGGAGTTGTACCTCGACGACAATAAGCTGACGAGCGTGCCGGCGGAGATCGGGCAGCTCACGGCGCTGAGGGAGTTGGGCCTCAGTGGCAATAAGCTGACGAGCGTGCCGGCGGAGATCGGGCAGCTCACGGCGCTGACGAAGTTGTGGATCGACGACAACAAGCTGACGAGTGTGCCGGCTGAGATCGGGCAGCTCACCTCGCTTGTGCAGTTGGGCCTCGGCGCCAATCAGCTGACGAGTGTGCCGGCGGAGATCTGGCAGCTTACGTCGCTGACGGTGTTGGACCTCGACGACAATAAGCTGACGAGCGTGCCGGCGGAGATCGGGCAGCTCACGTCGCTTGTGCAGTTGGGCCTCGGCGGCAATCAGCTGACGAGCGTGCCGGCAGAGATCGGGCAGCTCACGGCGCTTGAGCATTTGTTCCTCGGCGACAATCGGCTGACGAGCGTGCCGGCGGAGATCGGGCAGCTCACGTCGCTGGAGGAGTTGAACCTCGAGGAGCATCGGCTGAGGACATTGCCAGCGGCAATAGGCGAGCTGGCAGTGAGGGGGTGCACAGTGTTCTTGATGAAGGCAGATGAATGAGTCGGATGAGAGTCCTCATCAGATGGATGATTAGAGCCGCTGTTGCAAAAAAGTCCAAGAGTGAATTCGACCGTTACGTCCAAGAAAGGATCTCGCCGCGCCGGTGGGGAACACTTCCAGAGCCATGGCCACCGACGCTACGCTCCCCTTCGTCACCGTCGACGCGTTCACCTCCGTCCGGTTCGGCGGTAACCCCGCCGCGGTGGTGGTGCTCCCGCGGGAGGAGCCCGGCA
>Ga0206682_10004144_pt1 | contig 11986 bp, 9 predicted proteins | sample M240m12015metaG_FD_155444 | JGI IMG/M metagenome (GOLD analysis project Ga0206682, IMG submission 155444) | Ammonia-oxidizing marine archaeal communities from Monterey Bay, California, United States - M2 40m 12015 | ecosystem: Environmental > Aquatic > Marine > Intertidal zone | place: USA... | reverse complement strand
TCCTTTGGCTGACGAACCAAGATCAATATCGTTATCAGTCTCTGGTTCAATCTTGCCATCAGCAATATGTGCTTGTGCAACAGATACGCCACTTACATCAGAGAAAAAACTAACTCTATCATTAGTTCCATCAATCTGAACCTTGTTGATAGCTGTTCCACCACTGTCACCAATCATGTCAATGACTGGACCTTCAGCAGTAGTGCCATCGTGCTTATGACCTGTAGTCTCGCTAAATGCGTCGCGCACCTGATTTAATTCATTGTTAATAGGCGCAGCGCGAACGGTACTACCGCTAGTTATATCTGCGCTATTCTGTCTAGTATAACCTGCCATTATCGTTTATCTCCTAGTCCAAAGCTAACTACAAAACCTTGGATTGCGTGTGATGCAGTCTGACCTGTAGTCACAAATCTAAATGCAACTGACCTGCCCGAACCGGACAAGTACTTTCTAATTACGGGTGTACCTGTGCCATCATACTGTGCAGTCCCATCATATAGAGATTGCCCAAACGTAGCGGATGTTCCTGGATCTACGATTGTGAAGTTAGCGGGGTTGAAAGACTGAATGTCTTCGTAATCGTAAATTATAGATAGAAAGATTTCTGCAGCTTCTTTTGTGTCAAGAAAAACAGATATGTTGTGCATACTCTTTCTTACTTCTGTGTCGCCCATATCAAGGAAGGGCGTCTGAAAAACAGATACAATGTCATTACCGTTAAAGGTTTTGCCTGTATCATGATTGTAGACTTTTCCTGCAGTATCTCCGTGAACTACTGTCTCTGTTTTTCCTATGTAGCCGCTGTCTGCTGAGCTTACGGTAATACCGAACAGAGTAGAAAACTCTAGACCCATACCGCCGCCAGATGCGTTTTCTCTTAAGCCGCCTAAAATTCCTGATTCATCTGAGCTGTCAAAGAAGTACCTAAACTGACTTCGTCCTCTTATGACTAAAGAAGTGAACGTATCTAACGTGAAGTCATTGATGTGGCCTTTAATAAGATTTTGTATTCTCTTAGATACAGTCTCTAGTTGAACGTCACCAATTCTATCTGTACCGCTGACAGGTCTAATTCCATCAGGGGCTAAAAACATTAGGTCGCCGCCAATCTCTACAACACTATCACCAGCAATACACCCAAGGTCATCTGTAACAGGCGACACTACAAAGTTAGCGGTAGTTGTACCTGATACTTTTTTAATATTGCTTTGACCAAATACATAGAGAGAGTCTCTGAATGGTTTAATAGCAACAATATTAAAACCTACGTTTATAACTCCGCCGCCACTAGCCGCAGTGAAGTCTGTGTCATCGTCAGTAGCGGAGTAGTATAGAAGAGAATCTTCTCCTGGTCCGCCCGATAGCCATAACCTATTTCTAAAGGCACTTGCGTGTGCTGGCTTTGCTGGGGCAGGGGATGTACTAATCTCTGCGTATGATGCACTACCTGAGCTATCGACGTGATACTTAAAGGCAAAGTCTTCGCCGTCACACCCTACAATCGTAGCGCCAGTCCAGTTGTACTTGGTAAACCTAATCTTTTTTACAGAACCAGAAACAGGTCGGGCTACTGTATTGATATTGGTCCACGCTGAGCCACTCCATAAGTATAGAAACTTACCTGCATCTGCAGCGCTGTAACCTACGTCAGATGAATCCAGCGGCTTTCTAGCACCAACAATACCTATTCCATTTAGTACTGCTAAACCAAGAACTGGTCCTTCGCCCGGTAGTGTTCCGTAGCTATTTACAAACCCGTTTATTCTCTGATAGCCACCTAACAGTGAAGGCTCGTAGTTAAGGAGCTGTGTAGCACTGCCCGGTGAATTTGTAGACTGCGCTAAGATATCTCTGTTAGTATCTAGCCCACCTCTGCAAGACACTTTGTATGTCTGTATTTGGTCTGCCATTATAGATTCACAGAGTAGCTAGTGTTTTTTGTAATGACTGTAGATGTAACTGCAGCAACTGGCTGCTGAAGAAGTCGGCGCATCATATCAATGCCATCTTCAAATTTCTTTTCATGCATAGCTGCAGACTGCTCATTAGAGCGAAAGCGCATCATGTGAACCATAGCACCTTCAACAATGATATGCTTAAACCTGTTTGGTATAGATGTTTCGTCAGTTGCGCTAACTAAGTCGTTAGGAAATGCCCAGTACTTAAACTCAACCGTGTATGCTTTATCGGGAGACGGGCTAATTCCAAATTTATTCTGTTGTGTTTTAAATGCATAAAGCGGTTCTGCATAATCAGACGCAGTACGTTGGTCGTCTGCTGATCTATGATATCTAAGATATGCGTCGTGCTCTAGTATTGCCATAGCTCCGCCAACAGTATTAAGACTAGAATTTGGCTGTTTATAGAAACTCTCCCAGTCAACAACTGAGAGATCGGAAGGGTATGCGTACTCTGTAGTACCTACCGTAAGCACTTGCTCATACACAGTAAGCGTAAAGGGCCACTGCTGAGCAGACTGAAGTATCAATCGGATAGCGGTATTTACTGCGTCTTTGGCTAAGCCTTGAATATTACGAGCTGTAGGAAAATCACTTACGTCTATCTCTACCTCGTTTATTCTACGAAGCACTTCATTTGACATGTCGATAAATGTAGCCATAATTCACCTATGAAAAAGAGGAAGCAGCCGTGAGCTGCTCCCCCAATTTGTTATTCGCCAATATTGTAGTTGGCTGTAACCAATGATTCCGGACGTAGAATCTTTGCTCCGTACATGTGTAAGCCACGAAGTACATCAGCAAATGAATCTGGGTCACGGTAAGTTTCGGTCTTGTTGATCTTCTGTGCAGTTGCAACAGCAGAATCATGACCAGCAACAACCACACCGAAGTTAGTCTCAGAGCCAGTTGCTAAAACTGTACCCGGTCCTGTACCAACAGTTGGTAGGTTATTGGAAACGTACACGCGGAATCCACGTAGCATGCCTGACATCTTTCCGTTACGGAGCATGTCACCAGCATCCTGTCCACCAGCAAAATCGTTATTGACTAGCTTAGATGAAGAGTACATCAGCTTCTCAATAAAGATTGGGTCAACACAAATCCAGCGTCCTTCAGCAGGAACATTAGCTGAATCAAGCATACGCTTCATCCGGTTAATTAGTTCCAAAGGATCTGTTTTACCAGAAGTGCCGCCACCAGTTACGAGCGGAATAGCTGTAACTTCACCAGCAACACCAAGATCTGAACCACCGAAGTCAGTGATGTCGAGCTGGTTAGCTGCAAGAAGTTCGTCATTGCCTGCGTTACTGTCGGCTTTTGTGCCTTTTACTGTTGTGTTGCGTGTGCCTACTGCAGAGTAACCAGACAAGTACTGAAGTACATCAGCATCATATGAGTCACGAATTTGGTAAGCAGCACGGTCTGTTGCTAGTTCCATGAAGTTTACATGGGTGATAGCATCTTCTAAATCATCAAGCTTGAACGAGAAGTAGTTCGCCATGTCGATAATCATTGTGAAGTCGGCATCTGTCAGCGCTTGCTGAGAAATGTCTGTGCCACGAGTGTATGCGCTAACAGTGATGTTCGGCTCTTTAATGATACGAACTGAATCACCTACGTTTGCAATTTCACCGAAGTAATCGTTATTAGTGATGTCTTCGACGACGGAGGTCTTGCGGAATGCGACTTGGGCTTTCTTGCTAAAGATAATTGGCGAGAAATTGCCGTTCGTAAACTGTCCACTAAGACCAGAGGTAGTACCTGAAAGCTTTGTTCCAGCAGCCATGATGGCCTCCTATGGTATTGGGGGTTTTACAAAGTAAAGCCTACGCAGGAATTGCGTTGACCTGGCAAGAATCCTTAAGCGCCCAGAGGTCTGTGTCTTGTTAGGTATCCTTTGGCCAAGGGGCTAACTGCACTGAGTATTCTGAATGATTTATGGTTTCTTTACGATTTTCATGAAAATGCGTAGCCACCGTTTAGGTGGGGGCAGCTAGGGTAATCACACCCCAGCTATATGCCTATAGTTATATACTATAGAGCAGTTTCTGTCAACAGTTATTTTATACTATTTACCAGAAATATCGTAGATGAATCTACCTTCTTGCATAGCAAGAGCGATAGCATCTGCATTCTTTTCGTATTCTACATCTGACATTTTAGATATATCAGACTCACGAACAGTACCTGTGTTTCCTTTAGGTACTTGTGTTTGTCCTCTAACAGAGACATCCATTGCTGCATCTTTGTTAGATGAAGTTCTTTTCTTCTTGGTCAACCCCATATCAGCTTTGTACAGGTCAATAGCTCTACCGGCTGACCTAGCATCTGCATCATTTTCATACAGTGCTTTTTGTACCCACTGAGGTTGCTCATCTGCCCAATCATGAAAAGAGTCATCATCACGAATGTCAGAGAAATCTGGGTGAAGTTTTAGAAGCTCTGCTTCTGCTCTTTCACGAGTGGCTGCGGACTGCAGGTCATCTATTTCTTTCATTCTATCTTCTAGATGCTTCTGTTGTTCTTTAGCCTTCTTAGAAGCAATAGTCTCTACGATTGCAGCTACATCAGGATACTCCGAAGCCCAAGCATTAATCTCTGCTTCGGTCTTTGGTAGTTCCATTGTATTCTTAGATGCAGCATTTAACTGCTTCTCTAAGGCATCTAAACGAGATTCATATTCTTCTTTTTGTTTTTGCGAGTGTCTACGCAAATCACCGTAACGCTTCTTAAAGGTTTTTTCTTCTCCTCCTAAGTTAGCGTCGTGTTCTGCAATAGCTTGCTCTGCCTGTTCGTGCTCTTCGTCAGCAGCCTGAGCAGCCTGAGTTTGCATTTCTTCCAGTTCAAGCTCTTCGTCCTCTATAGATTTATTATTCTTGTACATCATGGATGGACGTACTTTTACTTTTGGTTCTTGTTTAATAGCAATCTCTGCCATTTGTCTTACTCCGTATTGGGGCTACCGTAGCCTGTGCAGGGGGGTGGTTGCCAATAATAGGTTACTTACGTGACGCTAACCCTTTGCGCTTTTTCTTCTTCGTCTTTTTTCTTTTAGTTAACAGTCCACCTTTAGCGACCATAGCAGCGCCTGTGCCATCATCGTAGCTATTGCCACTGTCGTTACTAGGTTCGTCCTGACCGCCACCATCACCATCATCTCCGAAGAAAGGATCATTATTGAAGGTTTGGTTATTGTTGTTATTGTAGTCAATATAACCATCATCATACCCAGGAAGGTCGACCACAGGTGTAAAGCCATCGTCAGATGTGCCTGGGTCTACAGGAGTGGTTGTGAAGCCATCGTCAGACGAAGCATCATTTTGTTTAGAACCTGTGTATATAGCAAAATCATTTGTTTGAATTGGGGTACTAGTCGAAGTTACAGTAGATGATGACTTATCATTATCATCACCGATTTTACTGACAGACATAGAAAGAGATGTAGGTGTAGACGCAAAGTCGTCTGCAGGAAGTTTAGTAGAAGTAGGGTTAGACTGTGTAGTCTTTACATCAGTAAAGCCTGTGATGCTGCTGTCGTCTTGCGGGGGCTTACCCTCTAGTGCATCCATAAGACCTTTAGTAGATGCATACTGATCTGGTGTAATGCCTAAGTCAGCTGCAGTCTTACCAGAGGCAATGCCACCAACAATATCTATACCGCCGTCTGCGAAGTCCGTTTTACCGATAGCATCAGCAAGGGCTGTTTTGATATCAGTCTTCTGCCCAAACGAATTGGTTATGCCTGCTATAATCCCACCTGAAGCATTACTAGAGCCAGTCTCCGCTGCAGAGATAATATCTCTACCCTTCTTTTGAATATTAGCCCGTTCTACTAAGTCACGATGTATGGCATTGCCAGCGGCTGGATTACCTTTAACGCCACTAGAAAGATTTGTTTGTCTGTCTTTATACTTACCGTCTTTATCAAGCATTTGCCCAAACATGCCGGCAATATTCATAGGCATATTTAAGTCTTGAAAGCCGCCTTTTTTGCCACTGCCAACGCCTAAGGTTGCAGCTTCTTCTTTAGACAGGGAGACTTCACCAAAGGTTGAATTAGATAATGTTACTGATCCATCCCAGCTCTTGCTCATATTCCACTGAGTTCCCCCATGAACAAGCCCATCCTCAATATAACCACCCGTAGTAATAACTGCGGAGCTAGGTTCATCTTGATAGCCTTCTCCATCATCTACATTGAACTGAGGTTGTCTAGGTCTGTACTGCTGCTGCTGCTGAGAGGTGGAGCTGTCTTTATCTGTGTCTTCTCCTACACCCGGCGTTTCTTCTGTTCTGAAGTAACCTTCTGGTACAGGGTTAGTTGGCTCTCCGTTTACCTCAACAACAAAAATCTTTTTGCCATTACCATTTATATAAGTAACTAACTCATAGCCTTGGTCCTCGATGTCGGGGTCACCGCCACCTAATCCTGTAAGCTCTTTAAATGTTTTGTAACGCCTATTTACGTTTCCGCCTTCTGCCATCTCTAGCTGAACAACAGTAGCTTCTGGCAGATCCATATCATCTGGAATATCATAGTAAGTAGCAGAAGGTTCAGGTTGTGTGGGTACTTCGGTTGCGTTACCCATCTGACCCATGTCTTCCATCTTACCAAGACCAGACTTAGCTGCTTGCCTCATCATCATAAGTTTTTCTAAACCTATGTAGCGAACAACGTCAGCAGGAAAAACAAACTCACCCTCACTTAGTCTAGCGTCTATATCATCTCTGACTTCTTCTTGAAGTGCTCCTGGCGGTACGTCGTTTCCAGAAACAGGGTCGATACTTCCACCCTCTTGATTAAGTCCACCTTGTTCATATTCCATCATCTACGTTAACCTCTTCTCGTAGCATTTTAAGACGCTTAAGCGCTAGTATCGAACCTTGGGTACGATATATAAGGGTAGTGTTTTCTTGTTGTTCCATAGAACGATGATGCTGTTCTATCATCGCATCTATGTAATTACTGAATGACGCCCATTGGCGGTTGTTGTTGACCAGCGGCTTGAGGCTGTTGAGTATTATCTTGTCCATTAGCTGAAAATCCTGGCTCTCCTGGAGCAGGTGCAACGCCAGTACCTATGTTACCGCCGCCAGCTCCTGTTGGGTCTAATGCGTCTACACCTGCTGGTGCTCCGCCTTGTTGTTGACCTACTGCTTCTGCTTGAGCCTGCATACCGCCTGCCTGAGCAATCAGTGCTGCCTGCCTTTGTGCCTCTTCCATATTGTTAGTAACCTTCTCAGGGTCTAACTCTAGGGATTTGGCAATCTCCCGAATGATGTATGATGTCTTAGAGAAGGGGGCTAACATAGGGTTACTAGTAATCTGAAGGAACTGCATGAGACGCTGACTGCGAACCTCGTTAGCCATCAGGCTTTCTGTACCCCGTGCTTTTACCTCTAGGTCGCCCTTAATTGCTGGATCAAAATCAAACTGCATGTTGAACTGAAACAGGCCTTCGCCCAGAGGACGTAGAAGGAAGTCATCTATGTTCTTAATAACAGTCTTAATGCCGCCACTAGCAGCGTTCATTAGCATGCTAATACCAGAGGCAGTTCTACCTACTCCAGATACACCTGTCTGACCATGAGCAAAGCTAGGTAAGCCTGTAGATTCGTCAGCAAGCTGTCTCGCTTTATCAAACAACTGTAGGTTTTCACCAGCAACATTAGGAAACTTAGTCCCAAAGATTGCCTGTCCTGGTGCTCCAGACTGCCGTCTAAACACCTTACCCGGATATATAGACATATCCTGACCAGGAACTAGGTTTGTCTCATCAATCTCAATAAGTAGATTGCCAGACAGAACAGCGTTATCTACAGCCATTCTCATGAAACCATTCATTAATGTCTGCGTATCTTCCATGTTCTCAGCTAAACCGATGCCAAAGAAGCTATATGGATTGAGTTCGTAAGGAACTGCCATGTAAGGAATACGCATGGGTTTAAAGGGATTTAGAACAAGACGTATTAATTTATTGTTACAAATCCATGCATTTGCATGTACTTCATCCATAGACTGAAATTCGTCTGGGATATCCATTCCACTTTCTTCTAGGGCAGCAACATCAATAACGCCCCAGTATTCTAAGACTTCAAAGCGATTAATGTCTGTGTATTGCTGATAGTCTTTAAGGGTATCTTCCCAGTATTCTCTGGTAAAGTTCTCACCCATATCAATGCACTCTTCTATTGCATCAGCACGGAAGAAGGGTCTGCGTTTCAATGCGCGTAGTTGTGTCCTATTTAAACGATGCCTTTCGAAGACGAACTGAGCATCATCTATTATAGTTGCGTCTGGGTCTGGGTAGAAATCCCATATAGATACATGACTTACCTGAGGAACAAGCTTAATGCTTGGGTCATACTCACCTTCATCTGTCCAGTTTGGGTATTCTTTATCAACCGCAAATGGACCTTTCATTATGCCAGTGCCAAAGAGAGACATCTCAAATGCTGCGCTACGTAAGTGCTTGCTAGCATTAGACTCGTCTAGTTGGTCTTTAACCTTCTTCTCCATCTTCTTAGCAGCAACCATTGCTGGATAGAACGTAGCAGACGAAGGAGTTGCCCCTGAGCCTTCTTCCAATCCCTCAATGTCCTGCAAGTCCTGTGAGAACGGGCCAAGCCTATCTACGATAGAAGACAGTGTGTCACCTGGTTGTAGCTCATTACCGTCCCCCGGATAGCCGTAAGGTGAGGTAGGTGCTTGCGGTTCTTTCTTTGCGCTCTGGTCGAAGTGAACAGCCTCTAGAACTTTTTCTGGCAGCTCTGTGGGGTCAACACTAATAGGAAAAGAGTTGTTAGCAAACAAAACGTCCGTAATCTGCCCATAGGCAGCTAGTACCTTTGTCTTTGTAACCTTAACAAATACACGAGACTTTTCTGACTCTGTAAATTGCATGTCTTCAGAGTATATACCTCTGTAGTTCTGATAAGCGCTAAGCCATCGTTTTTCATCGTATATCCTAGCGTCGGATGCTTTAGTCCATTTAGATGTAATCATATCTAAAATAGCGCGAACAGTAGTATCACCTTCGTCTTCAGCTACGTCCGTATCTAAGACTAATACTTCATCTGTTTCTGGAATAAGCTCTTCGTTATCTGCCATTTATTTATCCTTAATAGCCGAACACGCGGTCTACGGGTGCATAAGTCTGTGGGGTGGTATTAAAATCGAAGACTCCAAAACGCGGTCTACTCATTATTCCGTAACGCAACGCGTCGTAAATATGGTCTTCAGCTTTTGTATCGACATCCTCTGGATTCTTTTTGTCGATAGGTAAGATAGGTAGCTGAGATATTAAGTTTGTCAGATTAGAGAAAAATATAATCTGTGCTTCAAACGTATCTTCATCTACCTTCAACCGTCTGTGTACTTCATTCTTTCCAGCAACCCTACTGCCTGCGCTTCTATCTGAAGGTCGCCATCTGCAGCCCCTAGATATCATTTGCTCAGCTAGGGAAGGGCCAGTGTCGCCTCGTTTATGCCAACAGCTACTATCGAGTACACCGTACTTTACATTCCCGTCATCTTGCTCAAGGTCAATGACCATGTCTGCAAGGTCGGCTGCAAGTACCTTTGATACATACAGCTCCCTATAAACAACCAGTTGCTCGTCAGGAGTAACTGCAAACCAAAGTACAGCAGAATAACTTCCATAGCCGTAATCACATGCCCTAAATTTAGTCCACGTCTTAGGTATTTCGTATGGCTCGACTACGTGGACGTTTCTGTCGAACTCAGTAAAGGCAGCGCCCTCTGATATATCCCAGCTACCTTCTAGTAACTGTCTTCTCTGGTGCTCTGGCAGAGATAGAAGGTTTGCTTCATAGTCGCCTTGCTCAGATAGATATGGGTTGTCTGCTAATCTTGCTGGTATGAACCTACGCTGAAACAGTGCTTGACCTTCTTTAGCGTGACCTGTGGGATAGCGTAAGGGTTCTCCCTTTTCTATATCGGTCGCATCAAACGCTTCGCCAAATCTAGCCGGGTCAATGAACATCTTCTTTACCCAAGCATGGCCTACGCCGCCTGGGTTAGTAGTTGCCCTCATAAAGATAGGCAAATCAGGAGCAGTGGAACGTAGACGAGAGCGGAGATAATTCCATGCAAAAGGCGTTTGCCATTGCGTCAACTCATCCATGCCTATCCAGCTAAAGCTAAGACCCTGGTAGCGAAGCACGTCTTCATCTCTATCGAGATACGACAGCCACAATCTCGCCCCAGATGGCGCGGTCCACTGCATCTTTCTTTCTGACCATTTAATGCCCGGATATACCTTTGGGTACAGCTCCTGGCTTTTCCAGATTAGCTCGCGAAGCTCCTCTGTGGTCTTACGAAGTAGTAACCCGCTAAACTGCGGATGTGTCATATACCTAAGCGGGTCAACCAACATCGCATAACTTTTGCCGCCGCCAGCAGCTCCGCCATATAAGCATTCTCTTTCAGCTGCGGCTAAGAAGGATGTCTGTGGTCCTTCATTGGGCTTGAAGATAACATTTAGTTCTTCTTCAGGTACGGCTTCTTCAGATATATCTATCTGTACCTCAGGCAGTACTGTCTTTACTTTTTGCGCCGAGCCTTTCGGTTTCGATGGCTTCCGCTTTTTCGATTGCTGTTTTGGCGTATTCGGCCCACTTGCGGAGAGTTGCCGCTTTGTTTTTTCTAGATCGCTCATGTAAAAGCCGCTTACGTAATCCTGTGTGAGAAATGGTTCGACCTGTTTTTGTAGCCAACCAGTCTGCTACTTGTCGGTATGAGTACTGCTTGATGTAGTCTCTAGCTAATTCAAGTGCGGCTAGTTCTAAGATTACAGGTTCAAGAATGTCAGGGTCGTCTTCGCTCTTTTTGTATCCGTAAGGAATTGTTCTAGCTATTCTAGGAACGGGCATGTATTCGCCATCGTCATCTTTTACGTCAGTAGGCTGGGGTAACTTAAAATACCCGAAGCTATTACTCCGCATTTTGTTTTGGCGGCAGAAGGATAATCCCACCGCTTGCCTCTACAGAAACCTTCTCTGTTTTTACTAGGCCTGTGCGGTCCAGTATCTGATTAGCCGCTGCCAACCTATCCCTATTACCTAAGGCAGTAGGGTCACTAATTACACCAACCATTGCCAAAGCAGCCTTAGGTGCATTGCGTGATAAGAAGTTCTGTGTGTGCTCTACAATCTCATCTTTAAGAGAGTTAGTAACTTCAGATATCTTTGTGCTGTCTGAGTAACCCGCTAGACGCATAGCACTACGCATATCTCCTGCGCCTTCTTCAAAAAGAACATTGAGGAAGGTCTGCTGTCTTTCTGTAAGTGTTCTAGCCATTAAATACCGTCTCTCATTTTTGCAGATAAAATTACACTGCGTCTCCCTACCTGCTTACTCCACCGTGAATCTAACATCTCTTTTGATGCAGTCTCAAAGTCCTGTTCGTGGATAGCAGCCCACATGTTTTTAAAATTCTTTAAACGAGGAACGCCCATGTTAAAGGCCATGTCCATGAGAACTAGTTGTCTCTCTGCGTCTAGCTCTAGTACACAAGGATGTGCAGCAGCTAGTTCCTCTTCCACAATGACAATGTCATTACAGGCCAAGTAGATAGCATTATCATCAGTAATTCCCCGTTCATACACAGCCTCTATATTAGGAAGGCCTATCTCTGCCAGTTCTTCATCAGAGATTCCACGGTCTTGAAGATTTCTGCCAATACCAATGGTGTCAATGCCCAGCGTATCCTGATAAACATTCAGCACTAGACCTTCATGGTGGACCAAATTTTCTACAAAATTTGCACGGTCGTATTTAATCATTGTTTATTTTCCAATGTAGCAAGTCTTAGCTTAAGTTCTGCTAGCGTTACTCTTATTTGCTGCACTTCTACTATTGTGTCCTGCACATTTTTTGGTGGTTTGAATTCGTCTATCCAGTTATCGTTTTCTTCGACTTCCTGCATAGCTAGTTCTAGATTGTGCTCTAAAAAACTGATGCGTTCTGTAAGCCCGAAGTAAACCCATACAGACACAGC
>Ga0206682_10004143_pt1 | contig 11989 bp, 3 predicted proteins | sample M240m12015metaG_FD_155444 | JGI IMG/M metagenome (GOLD analysis project Ga0206682, IMG submission 155444) | Ammonia-oxidizing marine archaeal communities from Monterey Bay, California, United States - M2 40m 12015 | ecosystem: Environmental > Aquatic > Marine > Intertidal zone | place: USA... | reverse complement strand
ATCGTTGTATCACCATCGCTTGTCTTCATATCAGCAACACCGTCTTTACCTACTGTAATTGTAGATGTAGTGTTTTCTTTTTCGTTGTATTTGTTATATACATATACACCATCTTTTGTTTTAGCTTTATTAAGGCTAAATCCTTTAAACTTTCTACCAGCTTTCTTTTTAGCTGATTCGTTAGCTCTTTGAAACTCTTGTGTATTTTTTGTAGTTTTATAAAAGTCTTTAGATGTATCGTCTTTTGCTATCGTGTCTTGTTCTTCTTGTGTAAGTTCCTCACCTCTAAGTTCTTTAGATACAATTTCTTTTATTTGTTTACCTGTAGTTTTTTTAAACTCTTCATTCTTAACACGTACGTCGTTCTCGCTATAAATTTCTTCTATGCGTTCTTCTGTCGCACTTACTAAGTCTTCTTGTGTTTTTAAAGATACTTTAGCTAGTTTGTCTAGTGCAGCAATCTCAGCTTTTTTACGCTTTGGCTTCATTGCACTATCTTCCATTATAGCTGCTTTCTTAGCCTCTATAAGTTCTCTTTGGTTTTCTAACTCTTTCTTTGCAGTTTGGTTCAACCAAGAATTAGCAACAAGCTCTGTTTTAGCCATGTTGTCTAAGTTCTGTGTAGGCTTATCACCTAACGCAGTTGACACTTCATCTAATGTGTTTTTATATATTTGGTGTTGTTCTTCTGATATAGTTCCTGCTTGTAGCTTTGTTTCAAAGAACTCCATGATAACTTGTTCGTCACCTTGCTTTACAGCATTCATAATCATTGTACGTGCAGCTTTGTCTCTACCTGCAATAGTAGCTTGCTCTGCATCAAGTGTATCAATAACTATTTCTTCTTTAACTGTACCGTCTTTTTGCTTTACCTTTACTTTTCTCTTTACATTATATGTACCTTTCTCTAGGTCTTCATTAAATATCTCTAGCATTTCATGAGATTCATTTCTCTCATCTATTGCTTTTTGTAATTTAACTCTGTTTTCTGTTGCTGTTTTAATTGTATTACTTGCACCTGACATTAATAGACTAGTTGCAAACGACAACACTCTTGTAGGTCTTTGTTCGTCAGCTAAGAAAAAGTCTAAGTAATCAGGAAACTCTTCACCCTTCTGTTCTGCAATACGTCTTTGTACAGACCAGTCTTGAAACACCTCTTGGAATTGTTCTACTACACCATCAGTTACACCATTGGCTGCACCCATTCCTATAGCTTTAAATGAGCGTTGCAATACATCTCTCATTCCTGGTGCTTTTAAAGCCTTCACACCAGACTTTGTAGCTGCTTTACCTGCTACGCCTGCAACTGCTTTTGCAGTGCTTGTACCAGCAAATTTAGCACCTAGCTTTTCAGCTTGTGCCATAACACCTTTACCAATACCCATCTGCCCCATAAACAAACCGTACTGTACTATATCTGCTCCCATAGAAGCAAGGTTATCTCTGTACACTAAGTTAGCTGCATTCTGTGCTTCAGCTTCTGTTAGCCCTTGTCTTACACCTTCGTTTAGTGTTTGACCTGCTAGTGCAGCACCTTCTATAAGGTTAGCTGTAGCCCCAGCAGATACAGTGGCTATACCTGTTTTAATTAAACCACTAGCTGCTAATGCCGAATTATATTTTGTTGAACCAATAGAAGCTGCACCTTTTGCAATTGCTTTTGATGCCCTGGCAAACTTAGCACCCTTAGTAGCCATTGACGCAACCTTAGCCGCACCTGAAGCAGGAACCATTAATGACAAGGCGAAAGGTAACATACGAGCTACACCTGTAGCCCAAAAATCAGGCTCTGATAAATCATCCCACGTAACGTCTTCTAAATCTGTCAAACCAGGAACATCATCACCGTATGATTGTAAGTAATCAGCAAAATTATGTAATGAATCTGAAATTGGTTTAGATGTGTCTGTACCATACACTTCCTTAGATATTTCAGAAGAACTGCTACCCCCCATGTAATCAGCTATGTCTCCAAAGCTGTCTACCATATCTCCTAAACCTACAACAAAAGATTTACCTGCCATTTCAAATATACCCATATCCTCATCTATCTTACTTTGAGGTAGTTGAGTTTGTTGAGATGATTGAAACATTTGAGTTGCATCTTGCATACCAGACTGTTTGTCTGACTGTAAAAAGTTAGTTGGCTGTACGCTAACGTTTTTTGAAGATGGTGGACTATTATAATTGCTATCTAATGAATCATCGTATTTAAATAAATCCTCTTTAGGCAAATCGACTTTATTAAACTCTGGTGATAAGTTATTTTCTTCCATAATTATTGTTGTGCTTTTTGCATTTTTTCTCTTAATTCATCCACTTGTTGTAAGTAGCTTGATGCTGCTTTAGAATCTACACCATTAGTAGTAAGCATGTTGTAATACAAATCGTAAAACTTCTTGTTGTCTCCTACCATAAGTGCTTCATTTAATTCAGGGAAATCATTAGGGTTAAATCTATTCACTAGACCATTAATACCTTGATTTATATCTCCCTCAACAGCAGCTAAAGATAATAAAATACTTTTAGCATTGTCGTTCTTCTTTGTACCAAGACCCATTACATCCATTGCCCTATTAATTTTATCATCATAATTAGGTAATTGTAGTTGTAATTCTTGTACACTTGAATTTATTCCTATGTTTTTAATAGGCTCAGGACGTTGTTGTTCAAACGTTGCTTCAGCTGTATATTTAGCTAATGCACCATCTTCACCTTTTAACTTAGAATATGTAGTCATAACCTTTGCGTCATTAGGATTTATCTCATTATAATAGTATGAGTTAAACCATAATACATCATCGCTTTCATACTCTTGTATAAGCGTATGTTCTGCATTTTTAGGCTCTCCTTCCATGTCTTCAGATTTAACAAGTTTAAACGTACCGTCTGGTTGTTTAACTTTGTAACCCATAAAGACAGCACCAGGTCTAAGGTCTCCCATGTCATCACCTGCCATTATAGACTCACCGTCTTCACTAAACCAAGAACCAATTGCCTGAACATCAGGTATATACGATTCTAAATCGGTTACCTTGTCTTTACCTAAACTAGCTTTTGCAAGTAGTAATTCGTCTCCTACAAAACCTCTATGACCTACAACTTCAGAATTTTCAGGACTAACTCCATATTCAAAACCACCCATATCATAATCTCTAAGAGCTGTTTTGTATTCTTGTGAGTCTTTATTAATCATAGACGTGCTAATAGGTCTCATACGTCTGTGTTGTTGTTGTATTCTACCTGCAACAGATTTGTTTACATTACTTTGTTGCATAATAGGTTGCATTGCTTGCATTGGATTACCTCCACCTACATATTGCGCTACGTATCTTTCTATTGTTTCACGTGGTATGTTTTCAGCTTCACCTGGAGATAAGTCAAATTCATTCATGTAGTTTTGTCTAAACTTCATAAAGTTATCACCTTCATTTAAATACCTGTCAGCTAATGTGTTACCTTGCGTTTTATCACCAGGCGTATCCCATTGTATAAGCTGTCTATGTTTAAAAGTATCTAAACTACCATTCATGTAAGCATCAAACTCTCTTCTTACTTGATTAGGAATAAGATGAGCATTTTTACCGTTATCACCTTCAAGTTGCTCATAGAAAGCTTGTACTTGTTTTGTGTTTCCTTGGATTCTTTTTGCGTCTTCTGAAAATGCTATATTATTATAAAAATTCTGCATAGTTTTTCTACCACCAGAATTCATAAATTTTACAGGGTCATTTCCAGATTTCTCTAATTCTGCTAAAAACGTTTCTTTTTCTTGGTCATACATAGCTTGAACTCTTTCTTTGTCTTCGTTGCGAATAGCAACTTGACTAGCCATACCTTGTATGTGTTGTGCCCAATCATCTAACTGTTGCTGAGATTGATTGTGTTCTGCTTGCATTTGTTGTTGCGCTTGCTTTAATTGTAAAGCTTGTCCTAGTTCTGCTTGCGCTCTATCTCTACGAGCACCTGAACCAACCCAACCACTTAATGCGCTATTAACTTTAGAGTAATCCATTATACGTCTGTTTTCTTTTGATTTGCAGCTTGGTCTTTATCGACCTGCTTTTGATTATCAGGATTTATATTTGCAGTTCCCACTGATGAATTAAATCCACTTGTATCAGCATTTTGACCTTTTGATAGTTGGTCTAAAAGTGCTTGTGTTTTTTCTCTATTAGGATTCATGTAATAAGAAACATCGCTTATAGCGTCTGACAATAAGTTACTTCCCACTCCTGATAGTATTTGTCGATTGTTGCTTAACGTTGCTTGTCTCATTTGTTCTACATTCATATCTCTACTGAGCTTCATAGAACCAACAGAAGAAGCTAGTTGATTGTATTGCCCTATGTTTTGTCTGTGCAATGCAGCATCTTGTGCAGCAAGCTGATTAAGGCCTTGTATACGATTTGCATCTACTGTACCTTGATTAGCTAAGAACATACCTCTTTGTCCACCAGAAGCTCTTAAAACGTTCTTCATAGCTCCTGCATAAGCGTCGTTAAGGTTTTGCATTGCCGCACCTTTTTCTTTTGCAGTTAATCCTGATTCTGCTAATGCTTTTTGTTTATGTAGAGCTTCTGTTACTAATGGCGATATTTCAGGTGTTTCTACGTCTGGTGCTCTCAAAGCCTGTGACAAAGATAGTATACCTGCAGCAGCTTTTAAACCTGTAAGAGCTTTTTCTGCACCACTTATTTTAGCTTCATTATTGCTTGTGTTTTTTGGGTTTTTTTGTTCTTTCTGCCAATCTTCTAAAGTGCCGTCAGGATTATTTTTTTTCCATTCGTCAAATGTAGTTGTTATTTCTTCCTCATCTTCATCGACTTCACCAAAATCTATAGCTTCTAATCCAGCAACGCCTTCGTCCATAGATTTTTTTTCTACAGCCATTTCCGCTTCTTTGTCAGCTAATGCTAATAATGTTTTTGCTTCTGCGTCAGTTTCACCACGTTTAGCAGCTTCATTTTGTGCATTTGCTAAATCTACAGCTACTGCGTCTAATCCTCGTTCTGCTACATCATTTGCTAAATCTTTATTACCTTCTGCTATTAAATTTTGTATTGTAGCTTTGTTATCAGATAGTACGCCTTCGTTATCTAAATTTTTATCTAAATGTTCTTGACTTTTTATTTCATAATTTATGGCATCATTACCTTCTAAATTATGTATTTTATTTGCATCGACAATAAAATTCCGATAATCTGATGACAAATCGTCTATCATATTTTCATATGAAGAATCTTTAATACCTCCACCAGCAAGAGTTTCTACTTTTTCTTTGTATTCATCTGAACCAATTAAATCAGTATATGCTTTTAATCTTTGTCTTAATAATTGTTTTCCACTAGCAGTATTTATGTCAATGTCTTCACTTAAAGAATTAATAACTTGTCTACGCATTACTGCATTAGCTGCATCGTCATCTACACTAATATCACCTTGTGACATGCCCAAAGCATTTTTTGCAAGGTCAAGTAAACCAGGTTTACCTAATTTACTCCATTGTATTCTTTGTTCTTCAGCAATGTTTTGTATTATTGTATTATCTTCATCTGATAACTCTACCGCACCTGCGTTTGCCCTTCTTTTTAAATAATCTAAATTATCTTTGTTTTTTATATTAGAAACTTTTTTTGACCTTTCTTTTTGTTCTATTGCATTTTCTGCTGCTTTTTGTAACCTTTTTTTATCTGCTTCATTATTAACTTTATTTACTGCGTCTAGTATAGCTTGCTCGGGATTGTCAGAGTTTGCCCAATCTACAAATTTATCAACTGCAGCATTTATGTTTTTATCAGAATATGGGTCGTCATCTTCCTCAGTAGTTGGCTGTTCAATTTCAGTAGATGAAGACAAAGTTCGTGGTGTATAGGTTTGTAAATCACTAAGCATGGCTTGATTACTAGTTGAATCATTTGTAAATACCATGTTATCTAAATCAGATTTAGAATATTGGTCTTCTTCTGGTCTAAATTGATTTATTCTTTTTAACCAACCAGCTCCATGCTCAACTACTGTGTTAGAGCCCATATAAGATTCTTCTCTACGGTCTGAATAGGCTTTATTAAATTCAGTCTCACCTTTTTCTGTAACAGCTTTATTTACAGCGTCTATTGCTGACTGCACTGTAGGAAAGTCATCCTTAGTAGTTTCGTAACCAAGATTATTTAAAACATCTGATAAAGTTTCATGTGAGCCAGAACCACCTAAAGTGTATGTTTGATTAATCATAGCATCAAAAATATTAGATGCTACGTTATCGTTTTCTATTTTATCTAATTCGTATTTATCCCAATATTGAGCTTTAAAAGAATTTTTTACATCTTCTTTAGTACTCTTTTCAAACTCGTCTTTTAAAGACTTAAATTCTTTTTCAGAAGTAGGTTTCTTTTTTTTACTTGCAGATAGCCAATTGTCAAATGTTTGTCCATATCTTGTTCCAACAAAATATTTTTTACCATTATCCCCATGATTGTAGTAGTTGCCTGTATCTTTTTTATCTGTAGAAAGTCCACCTTCATTTCCTGCTGCTATTTTATGCGCTTTATCAAAATTACCCATCTTATTTATGTTTCCAAGTTTTCATTTCGTTTTGTACAGCCTTTCCTGCTTCTTGATATTTACCACCAGAAAGCAATCCTTGTAGCTTACCCATAAATGGTTTATCAAATACTCCTTCGCCTCCTGTTAGCTCCATTCCTGTATCCTGACCATTCTTATTAATAACCTTTAAAGGGTTGCTAGAATGGCTGTATTGACCTTGTGTCATACCACCTGTTTGAAAGTTTTGTGCAAATCTCATTTTGTCAGCACTTATACCTGCACCAGCCATTTCTAACATGTCTTGTGTAACAGGTACGTTTCTATCTCTTCGCACAAAATTTTGTAAACGTACTGAATCAGATTCTATAAAAGGTTTAGTATTAGTTTGTGTTTTATCCATATATGGATTGTCAAACTCTTTAAGAAAATCAAACTTGAATGAGTCAGATGCTATCTTTTGTTTAAAATTTTCTTCTTCCATATAATCTAAAAGCTTACCGTCTCTGTGAAGTCTATGACGTTTCATTTTTTCTTCAAAGCTTAATTCAGATTTTTCTTTAACAACACCACCATCTTGATAACCAGCAAATTCTTCTTGGTCTTTCATAAACATGTTATACCCTTCTGCCTGTTCTTTCTTTTGCTCTGCTTTCTTTTCTTCTTTTTTAAACTTTTTCTTTTGCATAAGCCCAACTCCTAAACCGACAACACCACCAACTAAAGCACCAACTGGTCCTGCTGCTGCACCCATAGATGCAAATTTAACTGCTGAACCTGCTACATCTGCGTTACCATAACCAGGGTCTTTGTCGAAAGCTGATATTGCAGCACCTGCTAAACCTAAACCTGCCCCTAATTGAGCAGTAGTGTTTTCTTTTTTTAGTGCGTCGTCAGCTGCTTTAGCTTCTGGTGTTGCTTCAGCATAATCTTCTTTAGAAAGCCTACCCCCTTTACTATATTTTTTAGTATAGCCACCACCATAGTAAATTTTGTTAGCTAAATTTTGTTCTTGTTCAAACGATAAATCTTTTATCATGTCGTAGTTCTATTATGTATTAAAGCACCAAATAACTCAATTTCACTTTCGTCTGTTGTAAATGCGTTTATTATTAAATATTGACCTCTTGCTTTTGCACTTCCTAATCTTGATGTTATTGGTATAATATGTTTTCCTAACAACATTTTTTCGCCTGTTCCTTCATTTGAAAATGTGCTTTCACTTATTGAATCTTGGAATGTAAAGTTAGTAAATCTTTGTGTATTAAGATTTCCTGATAAATACATTACTAATTTGTCAAACTTTTTAGATGTAAATACATTTTCATTACACACAAACGTAATAGACATACCAATATCATAATCTAACCCATAATATTTTTTAAAGCTGTCGTTTATATTTTCTCTGTATATTGTATTAGAAGTTGTTGAATTTTCATTTAAAGCACTTCTACCTACGGTTAATAGCTCTCCAGGTATGTTAAATGCTAACTGTACTGCTTGATGTTTTTTTGTAACCATAACATCATTTAACTCACTATAAATCATATGAGTAGGAGCTGGTGTTCTTTGTGGCATTATACAAACCCCAACTTCGTCAAAAATTTTATTATGATAAAGACAAATTCCACCAACTACATAATCTAAAGGTTTATCACCTATTGGAAAATTTTTAAGTGCATAAAATATATTAGAATTCTGTGTGGTTAGACCTAAATCTTGTACAGCTAAGCCTTGACCAAAGTTTAATTTACAAAATGCCAACATGTTTCTATCGAACCAATATGCTGCTGTATCAGTGACTATGCTGTTATTAAAATGTTGACTACCATATAAAGTACTTATATAATCACTACGCTGTATAACTTGCCCTGTTCCTGTTACTATTGTAACAGCTGCAGCGTCAGCATTATCTACTACTACCCTAGGATTAATAGATAGCTTACTTACCCCTGAAGATTGAACTGCAAATAATTCATTTCTTAAATTAAATAAATTGTATATAGGGCCTTTTGTGTTATCTAGTTCGTGAATTTCATTTGCATCCCATGTTGTAAATGCATCGAATAAATTACCTGCTAATTTTAAATTAGACGCTGCTACTATATTACTGTAGTTATTTACATCTTTAAAACTAAATGGTTTTTGTAAAAAAGTTTTAGTTGTGTTTCGTGCGCTATATGTTTCGTTCATTAAAAAAGCGTCATGTGCTTGATAACTAATGTCATCAGTACTACCAAAAAAAGTTCCATCTCTTAAATCAATATTAACAGTTGATTCAACAGGAAATATAATAGCAGGAGATGGATATATATCACTACCTACAGTAAAGCCATCTTCTCTACAAAACTTTTTAAGTGAATACATATTTATAAATGTATCCCCACCAAACACTTCATCATTATTTAATGCTTGTGGATTAAAATTAACGTGCCCAGTTGATATGTATTGATTAGATTCATAGTTTGACGGTGCACTTCCACCGTATTGACCGCTACTTACATCTCTTCTTATTTGTGCGTACAATTTTTGAGCAAAACAATATTGCTTGTCAACTTCTGAATCTGAATTATAGTTTAATACAAATGGATTTTTATTTGTAGAGTCTGGTGTTTTTCCTATTTCAAAATGTTTAATGTCAATTTCGTAAAGAGCTGCATTGACTGAACTTTCACTTTCAGTCCGACCTCCTAAAGATAAATACACAGTTTCTACACCGTGCAATGTTTTTGCATTACCATCTACATGATTTGAATGTTTGTGAGTACTAAACTCATCTGGAACATGCACAAAAACATTATTTTCCTCTGTAAATCTACATTTATTTACAAAAGATTGGTTAATTCTTCCTGTGCTATGATTATCGTACCCTTGCTTACTGCTAGACACTTCTTCTGCAGGTCCTAGATTTTGACCATATTCAATAGGTTTTATACCTTGTGCGATTGCAACAGCAGTACCTTGTGTTGCAGTTCTTGTATCGTTTATTCCTGCATAATATTGTGTGTATAAAACTTTATTAGAGTATTGTATTGACCTAGGTGTTTCATTAGACTTTGGCGCGTACCTACCAGACAACAAGAAATCTTTAAAATCTGTTTCATATTGCCTTAAATGTTTCATATTACTTTCTGTTCCAATAGTAGCAAAATCTGGAACTGTATCAGCTGTAAAGTCTTGAAAACCAGCATCTAGTCTAGCAACAACCTTTAATTTATCTCCTGTTTTTTTACTATAACTAAATGAGCCTAAAGTTGATTCGGGTGTGTCGTACGTAAAAGTACTCTGCGACATTGATTCATGTTCTGCTGCAGGAGAATATATATTAGAATATAATTGCCCATTTTTATGACGCATAGAATCATTACCATCACTATTTTCATGAATAATAGTTTGATTTAAAACACCTGATGATAATACAGACTTGTCTTGTTCTGTTCTATCTACTCTTACAATTGAATATCCGCTTATTTTTGACCTTGTATCTGCTGAAAGTTTAACTTGAAATTTAGGGTACATTGCAAATCCATGTATATCTTGTGTTGGCTTGTCAAAATACAACGTTTCCTGCGCATCATCTGTAGCTGCCATACTGATTGTAGCATTAACTCCTGATAAAGCTGTAACATAAGTTCCAGGATGTATTCCTACACCACTCACTAAATCACCTACAGATAAAACTTCAGTTAAATTTACACCATCCCCCGTTAATGTAGTGTTTTGATTTTTTTTACAAATAAATTTCTGTGTTATACTACCTGCATGCTTAAATGTTAATTGTCCATCAGCAGCATTACCTACCACTCGCCCATTATCTGCGTCATTTGTTATGTAGTCTTGTATACCATCTGGCATTCTAATATCACCTATAGGGCTAACAAATGTTGGATTACCATTTGTATCATAAAATAAAATACCAAATCTATATATTTCACCTCTTTGGTAACCTGTAAATTTTTCTGTAAATAATGGATTTTTGTAGTTATTAAAACCACCGTCAAAAGTTTTATCTAAAAAACCGTAATGAGGAACTTCTCCAATTGTTGTACTTGCTTTATTTGCAGCACTATCTGTTACTACAACATCTGGATTGTGAAAGTATTTAACTTCTGACAAATCAAACTTTTTGGTTGCAAATGTAACACGTACACCATCTGTTATATTATCGTAATTTGGTGTTTCTGCTCCTGGTATTTTTGAATCATTTGCTCTTTCTAAAAAACCGTATTTACCATCTACATATAAAGTATCACCGTGTATATCAGTATTTTCTGTACCTGTGTATGTAGTAGCTGTTCCTGTACCGTCTTCTAAGTACTTAAATGATTTAACTCTAAAGTCTAAATCTATTGAATCTGATTGGTTAGTAAGGTTTGATGCAAACAATCTATTATCTTTAATTGCTAAATCACCACAAGTGTTCCAACTAACGTGACTTTTTAAAAGCTCTCCTAAAGAAATAGAAGTTTTTGTTTCATTACCGTTATGTGTGTAATTATAAGTAGTTGATGTTATTTGGCTTTCAGATATAATATTAGCTGTTATAGCTCCCTCTACAGAAGTGTATGTTATATCTATTATTTGTATAGCACCATACGCAGGGTCTATATCGTTTATTTGTAATGAAACAGAATTGTTTGAATTAGTTGATAAACTACCACCTAATGTAAGATGGTAACTTGTTTCAGGTATTGTCTTAGCAACATTAATAGGATTAGTAATGTTAGATACTCTAGACGACTTACCGTCTAATGTAACAAGCCTATAACAATATGAATGTGAACCACAAGACACATTACCTCCACCTACAATGTTATTTACTAAAGGTGCTGTTAATTTAGAAGCTTTAAACACATTTAAATCATCAGCTACTAAACTTGAATAGTACTCAGGGTTTTCTTTTAAATTTATAGTCCTTAGTGGGTTTACTCCATCTGTCCAGTATACTCTGTGAAAATGTTCGTTTTCTTCTGACACCTCTATTCTTAAAGAAGTTTTTAAAGAAAGACCTAAATCCATTTGCATTATTACAGCAGACGACTCTAAATCACCAGCATAATTATATTTAACTTTAAATATTGCATCGTTCTGACCAGACGTATTTTGTGTTGCAATAACAGCTATGTAATCTGAAAAAGTAGCCACTCCTACTGCAAAATATTCGTTTGTCGATATTGATAAGGCATAACCAGAAGAGTCTAAAGAAATTGTTTGTATTCCACTATTAGTTAAAAAATTAACAGAAACTGCTACAGATATAGTTTGTGTAGTTGTATCAGCAAAATTTAACGAATATGATGTCAAATCATTGTCATCAGTATAAACTCCTGATGCATAACAATTTACTACGGATTGGGCAGTAGAACTTGCAGATATTTTTTGAGCTATAAAACTTAATAGAAATGTCCAATCACCGTCTGATTCTAATACTTGAGTACCATTA
>Ga0206682_10004142_pt1 | contig 11989 bp, 10 predicted proteins | sample M240m12015metaG_FD_155444 | JGI IMG/M metagenome (GOLD analysis project Ga0206682, IMG submission 155444) | Ammonia-oxidizing marine archaeal communities from Monterey Bay, California, United States - M2 40m 12015 | ecosystem: Environmental > Aquatic > Marine > Intertidal zone | place: USA... | reverse complement strand
CAGACATCAGGGTGTCCCCAGTTCAAGTCTGGGAGCGGGGACTCTAATTCTAGCCGTTCGGATAGTCCACGCTGAATCGAGAGGTTGAGCGCTTTCAGTCGTGTCCTCTCTCATGGGAGCGGGGACTCTTGTCGTAGCCTTACGTTACGTCCCCGCAAAATCTACAATTAGGAATATGTTTACTGTAAATATAGTGTCTGAAAATCTTTTTGTAATGTAAATGATGAGGATTTTATATGCAGGTCGCTGTTTTCCCCTCAGGGCTATCGTCCTTGAACACACTACAATGTTGTCTCTCTTTTATTAGTGAAGGCGATAATTGGACTTGTTGGATAATTTCAACCCCGGAAACACGTTCGGTTTGTGAACGCTTCGAAGAATATAACCCTAAAATAAAAGCTATTTTCCATGACGACCTTGAAGAGGAGTTGGAAAAAGCCAATGATGATATAGAATTCAATTTCCTTGTTGGACCATCAACTAGAGAAGAACAGCTTAGGGCACTTTCCTTGCTGTTCAATCATTCATATATCCCCAAGTTTTGGTTTATTGAAGAAAGCCCTGGTCAAAAGAACGAAAAGCGATTTTTATCGTCCTATACCGACACAAAAATCCCGATGTCTATACTTGAGAAAACTGTTGTAAGATCTGTATTGTTGGCTGATGACTTGTCCTTCATTCAGGCAAATCGTATTATTTGGGATGAACAATCTAGCAGATTTATTTACAATATTCAATTTCCAAATAATGCTTCGAGATTCGGTAAGATAAAAATAAGGGACTTTCAAGATAAAGCGTTAGGAATATTTCAAGAAGCTCAGAAAAGATTTGGAAAACATGCAGTGGAGGGGCGCCATCCCCCTCTTGGGAGATTTGGCTGGCACCAAAACGCACACGACAGATTTCAGCAAGCGGGTTTTAGAGGGGGCCGTTGATTATGAGTCGGCTGATTTTCTTTGCCCAACCCCACAACATTGAATGGGCGGTTACAAAGCTGAATTCAACATTACATCTTTTCCAGCAACAAGATGGTTTACCCTTAATTGAAAGGGTTCTTCTCCTGTATGACAATTCCTTTTCCCGGGACATGATTGATGAACACGTTAATGCTATTAAGAACATAAATTACAAAATCGATCTAGATGAATTAGTAACCCCTACTTTAGGTGAGGTTTCAAATTGGAATGGAGACTACGGGCTTCGCGATAAAGATTGGATTCTTCTTCCACACCCTGGCATTTTGCTTGGAAAGATTTTGCATGAAATTACGAATTCTTTTGACTTTAGGGAAGGTAATATTGGTTTGTGTCATCCAAACCCTGATGGAAAGACGATCACCATGTTTGCACTACATAAAACAACGTCTGGACCAGCGGGTTTGCCAAAAATAAGAATGAAAAAGGTCCCCTTGGAAACTGATAATTTTCAAACCCTCAAAACGATACTCGACAATCCTAGTAATGGAAACTATAACACAGTTTTACCGTTAGCGACCATCCCCCTGGTTCACAAAAGAGCTATCGATATTTTGGTTAAGGGAACCCATGAAGAGTCACTGAAATACATCATTGACAATATTAACAAGAGCGCCGGCTTTGGATTTGAAAGCATAGTTCAATCGATTTTAAGCACGAGCCGAGACCTAACCGAAATCTACCATTCTGTTTCTTTTGGAGCCGACAATAGAGAATCCCAAGAAGAGGATTTCTTTGTGCTAACAAAATCACAGCAGATAATTTGGATAAGTTGTAAATTTACAAAGACCATCGGAGTTATACGAAATGAAGTTAAAAGACTCCGATTAATTCCTCCTTTGACTTTTCCAAAAGAGCGTATTTATTCAATTCTGGCCACCTCTCGACATATGGCCGAAAAGTATTACTCTGAATCAGATAAAGATGAATATCCAGATGTTCATGTATGCCATGTGGAGAATATTAATGAAAAAATATACTCGATCTCAAATCGAGATGGCGGAAACTAAACATCTCTCAGATACAATAGGTCGCCTCATCTTCATTTTGCACTAATTTGGAGTTATTTTAGAGCCGAATAACCCTCTTGCCGAGTCTTCACTTGTCGAATGTCTTCTTCCTGGGTCCACATAGAGTGGCTTTGCTCAAACAACCGTAATCGTGTAACTACCAAGTTCAATTACTTCAACCGAGACTTGCATGTCTTCATTTTCTGTAGAACGGGAGTGGTAAACACCCACTGTGATTTTGCATGTTTCGTCAGCAGCGCCAGAACACCAATCAACAGAACCGCCTTCTGAGATGAGAATACTTTCCATAGCCGTCAACCTACGGTCGTCAAAAATTTCAAGATACTCAAACGTACACTTGCCGGATTGCTTCCACCTGCATACGACTTCTCCGAACTCATTTCCGTCGGATTCGATTTTGACTTCAATTGTTTCCTCTGAGAATTTTCCGGTTTTATCCATTAAGTCAAGGACGACCAATTCATCGTAACTTCCATCGCTGAGAACACCGTTTGCGTCTCGTATGCTGAACGTTGGTTCATTTGCAGCAGAGGTTACGTATTGTTGCAAGAAGAAGCCCCCGATACCTGCTACGAGAACCAATAACACCATTGCGGCGGTTCTTACCTTGCCTCGCCATTCCTGAAGTTCTTCTTCGTCATCGTAGAGGTCAAAAGAATTCGTTCCACCGATGTCACTGTACCCATCGTCTCCGTCAAGTTCCTCCCATTCGTGATTTGCTAGGGTGCGAAAGGCACTCACGCCGATGATCATCGTAGCGAAAAGCGACCCTACTCCGGTGAAGAATGCATCTTGTTCAAACGTAGTCAAACCGTTGTAATCGCTTTTATTGACAATGATGAACAGGCATGGGATGAGAAGGAAACAGGACGCTGGTAAGGTCCACCATGGAACCTTTTGGATGAGGGAGAGCAAGGAAACAAGAACGACGAAGCCTGAAAGTCCGACAGCCAATTGATTGTAAAAAAGGACCGTTTCAAACATCTCGGCCATGTCAACCATCCCGAGATCGTTTGCGATGTCAATGTTTTCTACGGCCTCAGCAACGGAAACAATTTGGGTAAATGCAAGAACAGCAAGTCCTGTGACCAGCCCAATTAATGCTGGAAAAGCACCCAATTTAGGAGCATCTCTCGAGAAAATTTGGATGTCTAATTCGGGTTCAGGTTCTTGATTCGGGTCAAAATCAGCCCAAGTTTTCAATGATGTATTGAAGATGTAGAAAAAGGCAGCCATTGAAAATAGCGCAGGGTAAAAAGCGTCAATGAGAAGTATCGAAGGTTGTTCAAAACCATAGCAGTAATACACCAAAGGGTCACAAGCATCTACACTCTTCTGCTCCGAAGAAAAAGCAACCAGTGATGCGATGAAAAGAACACACAGAAGGGCAAAATTGGATGCAGAAACTGTCCACCATGGTGTTTTTTTGGTGATGGTCATGACCGCTAGGCCAATCATGACTGCCGAGATGACGAGGGTTACCGTGTTGAGGAGTTGGTAAAGTTCCAAACCGTCAAGAAACACCTTGCTCATTTCACCTCCCCACTGAGTCGCTTCCGAGGATTGCAACTCAATATTCAGTTCTGCAGTTGGCATGGTGATGAAATACGTCCAAGCAATGACAATAAGGGCAAGGCCAATCCCCAGCAGGGCTGTTCCGGCACCTAAACGGGGGGAAGGTCCCGGTTCTTCTTCCTCCTCGACATCATCTTCGCCACTTTCATCTTCGTCTGTTTCGTATTGATATGTTGACTCGGTAGTTGACGAATTTTTAACTTCCTCTTCATCAACCCAAATGCGATAACCGTCATCCGTGGATTGCCAGTAATTTCCTTCAACGTCAAGGTACCAATGGTTCCCGTTTTCGTCGTTTTCCAACCATTCCCCTTCAGGCAGATCTTCCCAACGATCAACAAAGCTCCGCTGGCGTCTTCCCACGGAAGGCGGCGGACCTCTACCCGACATGGTCGACTGTGTATATGCCAACTAATAGAATGAGGTCACGATGATAACCAGGGCTGAATTAAACAACAACGCTGGCATCTTGACCATTATTTGAGCGAACCAACGCTATGTGCAGCGCAATACCTACGGGCATCAACATGACACCAAAGAAAACCGTTGTTGCTGTGATCCATCGCTCACTGTTGTGTTCCATGCAGCGTTTCCACATCCAATGTGTCACGAAAATATCACCTGCCACCATGTGAGCCCAGGCAGCGGATGCACCGGCTTTGGTACCCATTAGCGCAGCGAGACTGTCAAGAATTCCTGCCGGGTTCGTTGAATCCTTTGCGAAGTCAATCAATCCTTGCGGTGAAGCGATGGTAACCGCCCACCAAATGAGGATGGGTCCAAGGAAAAACCACGGCCCTTGCATGAGTTTCTTGGTGAGGTCATGTTCAGGAATGATGAGCATCGCCATCCAAAAAGGGCCAACCCACATGGTTGAGAGAAAAAATGAGTAATCGTAGGTATCCATGTTTTTACCTACCGGGTTCTGTTTTAGAACCTCGTTTCTATGAGGCACTTCTTGAGATAGACGATGCTTGAATATAGTAGCGATTTTTCGGTGGGTCATGGAAAAAGGGTTTTGGAACGAAGCGACTGAACCATCCGATGGTCCCGATTTCTCTTCCATGCCCGATTCCATGGGGCAGGGCTTTCTTATCAATTATGGCGAATGTGAAAAAATTAGCGTTGACTTGAGCGATGGCATTTTGAGCATGAAACCCTCAGCGACCGCTTCAGCACGGATAAGCCAAATGTTCGGTGGAATGTTCTACATATTGGTCAGCATGCTCGGTGTTCTTTCTTTGTTCGGGTTCATCATGGCAGTGATTGAAGGTAAGTTGATGGAAGACGTTTTCAATGCCGAAGGCAGTTGGTTGACGATGTTTGGTTTCATGGTGATTGTACCGTGGATGATCGTTCTTGCTTCCGGAAGCTTCAACGGATTTCGAACATTGGTGTTTGATGCAGCCGCAGGTAGCGTTTCTTCCATGCCTAAACCCATAGCTGTTGGTAAGGTGAAGACGTTCAAGCACGAGAAGGTACAGGCGATTGTTGTGAGAAACCACGACTTTGAGGAAACACGGTATCATCCCGAGGCGCAGTCGAAATATTCCGATTTTCTTGACCCGGGGGTTTACCTCTTGACCACAGAAGGGTTGTACGCCATCTTTTCGTTGCTTTCTCCGGAAGTTGCAGTTGATGCAACCGGGCCGTTGGCGGAGTACTATGGCGTAGAAGTGTTCATCAATCCTGACAACGAAGTTGAGTACACTCGCAAGCATGAAATGATGTAAATAGGCGAGTAGTTGCCCGTCCAAGGCAGTGAATGGCTCAAGAAGAAATCGCTCGTAATAATGTCATCAAGTTGTTGTTCACAAAATGTATTCCATTTTCATTAAGAACTGATTTCCAAAGGTCGTTTCCGCCTGTGGTCGGGAACATATACCTCAAAACATCTTTTGCAAATTGGGGGTTAAGTTTGAAAAAGCCTCCCAGAGCGCACAACGCTTCAACAAAACCAATGGGTGTCTTGATTTTTCCATTGAGCGTGAAGTCCTCATTGAGCAAGGATGCATTGAGCAAGTTGTGTAGATGTCCAGCCTGATTCATTTTATCGTAACATTCTATTCCAGCAGCAAGAAGTTCATTGTCGTCAATACTTATCGGCCAAGGTGAGATTTGATTTTTGAGATGAGACAGAATTGGGCCGAGTCGGTGTCGCGTAACAAGGATTTCATCCTGTTTTTGACGAAGTAAATGTTCAAAGGCAAGTTCAGCATGCTCATAGAGGTCAAAAACACGTTTTACCACGCGGTCATTGATTCCGATTCTGTTGGCAAAGAGCCATAACGGTTCGATATGGTACATATGGTATGTCTTGTCGAGATATGCTGCTAAGATAATGTGCTCTTTGTATTCTCCAATCTCTTTTCTGTAGAGGACTGATAAGTATGGCCCTAGACATTCGAACCAGTCTTTTTTATTCTTGTACTTTGAAGCCCTGTTTTCTTTTTCAATTTTGCTGGCTTCATCAAAAAATTTTCTCTTTTTAAATGGATTTTCAGCAATGGTAAAATGATAGGGAGGCTCAACGAAATGCCTTCTGTCGGCAATTGCGTCCGAATAGCATTTTTGTAATAGTGTAGAGTAATCTCCTCTATTTCCATGCCCCATGCCTTTGTCAAGTTCCTCACCGTACTGAATGCCACATGATGGATTATTACACACATAAAATGTCTCTTTTTCATTGATTACTATGATCCCTGAGCCACACGCTTCACAAGGTTCTGGTGCTTGAATTTTCACGCTTTGGTCAAAGACTTCCTGGCTGACAAGAGGTATTCCGAAGTCATGCTCTCTTCCCGCCTCACGCAGACAAACCACGGAAATGCACAAACCGAGAGGCGCAAAATCTTCTGATGATTGACTGCCTGCAGGTTCGCCATACGGGCGAAAACCAAGTTGTTCAACACGGTTTGGTTCGGTGATAAAAGTTGTTTTGTTATTTCGCTCACAATACAGACAGAAAGGTAAGTTTTGAGCCACTGGAGGTGATTTCTTCCTTTGTGCAATTGCGACTCGGTCTGCTTCCACCTCGTCTTTGGTAAACAGTATCTGGAAATTTTTTGGTTTTTTCCGGCCCTCTTTATTTATGCGGTATATCTTCTCCATTTCCTCATCGCAACCGGCGCACTTCCCCATTGAATACTCAGCCCCACCCTCGCATTTTGAGTGACAATTGTAAACATAATCAATTCCATCATGAAAAAGGAAACCAGTAAGTTGAGTATGCCCATTTTCACAATTAAATGAATGCAAGTCCAACCTACTGTAATCCTTGCATTTCATACAAACACAATACACTTCGGAGGGTATCAATTCAAAGCCTCCATTTCTGTTATTTTTAGGAGTTGTTCTGCAACAAACGTACCGAGGTCAGTGAGTGAGTATGCCATTCCTTGTTTGACGACTAAACCATGTGCATTGAGTTTCTTTATAATTCGATTAAAATTTGTAGGATAAAATATCTCGTTATATTTGGGCTTCAATTCAAGCTCATAAAATTCAGAGAGGTTTGCGTTGTTAGCAGTTTGTTGTTGTGCTGTTGTGGACTTCGGTGCCACGAACAAATCACCCTCTATACCGGCATTCTGTTCCTCTTGATGGCGTTCCCAAAGCAGCAATATTTGCAGGAGATTCGGAGCATCTTTTGTGTTTCCATGTGGATTTTTAAATGCATTGAGGGTTTCATAAGCCATTTTGTTTGGGACTGGAATAAGGTGCTCTTTTCGTGTGAATGGGGATTGCTCTTCGTTTGGTAATTGATTTTTGTAGATGTATGTTGTTATGGCGCCAGAGAGCAATGTGAAAAAGGAAACTGCACTGTGTAATTTACCGAGTGGCTGTGTTAGATCAATATTCCACCTTGACAGTCCAAAGTTCTCCTCAAAGGTTCGGCATTCATTGAGGAGATGAAGCAAAAATTCAACATGGAATTCTTCTGTTGCTTTGGGATTGATGACGACCAAGTGCCGTTTCATATCGATCAGGTCTTCTTGAGAACGCCGCACCAGGACTCGGTGTGCATTACGTAGATCTCCAATGAAATGAGCATCTGAGTGTTCAAATTGAACGAGCGCATCTTCCAAAGTGACAACATGTGTTCCTTCGATTTCATCAGAATGGCGTTGCAACACAACAAGAAGCCCGTCAATTGGTTGAAGCGGTGCGATGTATTGAAAGAGATTAAAATCCTGCTTTTCCCCCTTCGCGTTTTCCGTTTGGATGTGGGGCAGTCTCCCGAACACAATGTTGAGATTTCGCTGTATTGTGTCGTTCTCAGAAAAGCGACGGTCACAATATGAGGCAAACGCATCAGCAAAACCAGCCGGAGTGAGTTTGTACGAAACAGAGTCTTTGGCGACCGGCAGCTTTTCGACAAGATTCTTTTCAACAAATGTCTGCAATGCAGGGCGCACTCCCAGCGTGGTGCCTGCTCCAGCGTATCCACTCAATCGTTCCGCGTCACTGTAACCGAGGTGCTCAGGTCTTTTGTTTTCGATGTCTTGGAGGTGGAAATGCAGCAGTCCACGGAGGGTGCTGGTTGCGATGTCTGTTGTTGAACCCGCTCTCTTGATTGAAAGAGCTGGTTGAAGTGAATCAATGTGGAGAAGATGAGCGTTAGGGTGGCACTGTGCACTCAGCCACAGAAGATGGTCATGCAATCTCGAGCCGCGCCCGAGAAAAACGGTGGTTTCGTTGTTGAGGTTCATGCATTTTTGGATGTGATTGAGTATTGCCCATGGTTGTGATTTTAGATCTGTAGGAGTTTGTATGTTTTTGGTCTGCATTTTTGGTAAGACCACACGCTCAACTGAACAGGCTACGCTAAGAGAATTGTTTAATTCTTCTTCGATTAATTGGTATTCTTCGTCTCTCGGAACAAGCAACACGCATCTTGAGATTGAAGTTTGTTGAATCCAATCAATAACGTGCTGCGAAAGAACGCTTTCACTGCCTGCAGCGCCGTGTGCCGTGAAGACTACATCCATGATATACGCTTGATGCTACACCATATATACCATTCTCGTAACTTCCGGGATATAGATTGGAGTCTTTTGGTCATTTTTGACACATAAATACCCAGTCAAGGCCGGTTTTGGTCATGACAAGGGAAGTCAAGCGTCTCACAATTCTGTTTCCGGATGCAGACTATTCCACCGTTGTTGCCATCGATGATGAGAGTTCAACACTTAATGATGTCTTGAGAATCAACGGTCTTGCATCTAGAGATGGCTCCTATCGTTTATTATCGGATTCTCATGGCAAGATGGTCAATTATCAAAGAGCGCATTCAGGTCCTGATGTTATTCGTGTTGAACCACCGAGAAATGTGGCTCAAATCTGGATTGACAACTTACAAGGCCCATATTTCGCTCCTTCTCAAGACCATCTTGGCCGTGATATTACGGTTCTGGGGGGAGTGGTTGACACGTTCACCACCGCTTACATTACCTCTTGGAAAAGGGGTGATCATTTGGTTGGGTATCAGTTCTCGCCACAACCTCCCTATTATTCCACACAGGGATTGGTTTTTCTGCAAGTACCACTGAAGGGAGCCGCATCAAATCTCTATAATCCCGAAACTGGATTGTGTGATCACAAGGTGAAGTTGGAATGCGAAAAGGAACGCCTTGATGCAATCAGAGGCCTTTGGTCTGCATGGGAGATCACAGGACTGCACAGCGTCAAGTTTCGTGAAGATGTCACGCCGATTCCTCGAGAATTCAAACCATATCTGCCTAAGGCAAGGCCTGGCGGTCGTACCAAGAACAGGCATGTGGAAATTGGTAACCTTTCAACGGTTCAGTTGGACCCACCCATTCACCGAAGTCGAACCATAGGCCCCAATTCTTGGCCTGTATTGGTATGCGGTTCAGTGCAGAGTAGTCCATTACCAAAGCGTGGGATCTTGGTAGCAAAGAGCAACCAGTCACGCCCTAACATGGTGAATCTCGAGGGATTTTCATACGGAATGACGCAGTTCATCAAGATTCCAGAACAGGGTCGTACGGTCACTCTGCATAACCCGATGATAAAGGATAATGTGGAATGCACATTGATCAACAGCGAAGAGCATCCACTTGACAGCTATCGTGGTCGATGGGTCATTGTTCAATTAAAGCGCCATACACGGTACAAGCGAGCTCTTCGGATAGTTGGTTTTCCCCGTGATTTCACCAACAATAGGGGCCGGGCCAATGAATAAGTCATCGTTTCGCTTTGTGTCAAAAATGACTGATATTGGCTTAATCAGAGCCCCTTATTAGCGAGACAACCACCTCAACCGGAGATGAATGCAATGACCAATAACGCCCCTTGTGAAGACTGCCACGGAACGACATTTGAGTTGGATATTTCCCGGGCAGAACGGATATGTTCGGATTGTGGTTTGGTTGATAATCACTATACTCTTGATGCAGATACTAACAGTAGTTCGAGCTTGGGCGATACCCGTCATAGCGAAGCGTTAGATGTTTTTTCAAACAACCCAAACTCAGCAAAAGGGGGCCGAATGAATCCCTTTGGAGATCGAACCGATTACGCAGGAAATCGTCTTTCCCCTTCAAAGCGCCAGATGTTCATCCGTCTAGGGCGTGCTGATCGTTCCAGCCAACGTGAACAGGATCCAATGTGCCGTGAATTGAAGCAAACGCTTTCATCCATGTTTGGTGAAAATCTCGGTCGTGCCACAACACATCTCGCTGATGCTACTTGCCGGAAATTGTCCCCAGAACGTGAGGCCATTCGCAAAACTTTGTCAACAGGAGAACAAACTGCACTTATCTGTCCAAAGACTTCCATCACTCGAAAACCAAAGGGTATCAGAGGGAAGAGTCATCAACACAATTTGCAAATTATGGCTCTCGCAGTTGCCACCCTCTCCCACAAGTGGTTGAGGACACCCGCTTTTAATCCGGTGCCAATCATGGAACGGTATGAAATTTCAAAGAAGCAGTTTAGGAATGCAATGCAGACCATCTCGAAATCCTACAAAGCCCGTTGTCGAATGGGATGGGCTGCGATTCCTGATGTGATGGAACGTTCTGCTCTGCGAGCCGATAAACTCGATATTGCAGCAGAGAACTTGGTGATAGCCCTGGCTCCACATTTTGATGAAAACGAAATGAAATCTATTCAACATATTTTTTGGGGCCTAATGACCGATTTGATGGAACCTTCTATTGACGGACCTATGGCTAATCTTTCCGTCGGTTTCTTGTCAGGTTGTGTCATGCATTCCAGCTTGAATCTCCTTGGCATGGAAAAACATCACCTTGGACGTATTGCAAGTGCAGTAGGGCTTTCACCTGCGGGTCTGTCAAACCGGCTTAAGGATCTTGAGAATAAATTCAAGAAAGGTCATTTTCCCGAAGCACACTTTATGTTTACATCCAACCCTTTGGGCACATACTCGGAATCATGAATACGTAAACAACTTCCTCATCATGACTCCATTCGCAGTGGGTCAAAGTTGTGTCAAATAATACAGAAAACGACTCAATCCATCGCAATTGTAGATGAACCCCCAAAGGAGATGTAACTATGAGCAAAAAACAGTGCAAGAAGTGTGGAACCAAAACCTGCAGCAGATTCTACGAAGAATGCGACCATCCAAAATTGATCACAAAAGGTGATGACTATTATTGCGCCTGTTGCGGTGACAATCTCGGAGAATGGAGGTCGAATGAAGAATATTTCTACATTACAGGAACGCAGTATGACATCAACTAGATGACTCAAAGAAGGTACAGCAGGTGATGATATGCTCTGGCAACACAGTAAACAGGATTGTTCAATGAATGGAGAAGGTACGAGGGCCCTTCGTCTGAAGCATGAAGATTCAGTCGTTTCACCTCTGTATCATGGTTCACCCGTGGAAGGCCTGAAAGAGATTGAGCCAAGATCAAATTGGATGAAGAATTCAGCCCATCGACAAGTGATCCCTCCTCTAGTATTTCTGACCGATGAGATTCATATTGCCCGATTGTATGCATCGGACTGGCGAACATTTCTTCTGTCTGCTCTTCAAGGTAAAACTCCAAAGCGCACCGGGTCGGTGTACAGAGTTAAAACAAGAAATAAGCGATTTGCGAAAATCCCTCATCCAACTCACGGACATATGTATGTCTCTACGGACTCTGTTCATGTCAAACGAGAACTACGGCCGGACCAAAATGAGCCTCCATTGTTCACCTATGGTCTTCCAAGATTGATGTTACTCATTTGCACAGGCGCACTGGCATTTGTGTTCTTTTCAAGTTGGGGGCTTGTCGCACAAGGATAAGGCCTGTCAATAATGACAGAAAACACACTCAACGAACCACATTGTAGATGAGAACGCACGAACGTAATCAAACCAGAAAAAAAATCGGAGATGAAGAATATGATGAACACAATGATCCCCCT
>Ga0206682_10004141_pt1 | contig 11990 bp, 14 predicted proteins | sample M240m12015metaG_FD_155444 | JGI IMG/M metagenome (GOLD analysis project Ga0206682, IMG submission 155444) | Ammonia-oxidizing marine archaeal communities from Monterey Bay, California, United States - M2 40m 12015 | ecosystem: Environmental > Aquatic > Marine > Intertidal zone | place: USA... | reverse complement strand
TGCCTATTTTAGAAAGACCAAAACCAGAAGCATTTTCAATAATACATCCTTCAGGATTACCAGGTGAATTTATCTCTTGGTTAATTCAAAGACATGAAGGATTTGCACAAGTACCTGACATGGATATGAGAAAAGAAAATCCTACTGGTACAGATATGATAGGACATCAAGGTAGAAGTTGGAGACCTGAAACATTTCATTGTGAAAATAAATTTGGTGATAAGTGGATAAATGAAGTACATCCATTTGATGACCAAATTGAAGCGGCACTAAGACAAGGAGTAGGTGATTTTACAAAACTTGTGTTTAGACTTAATCCATATCATTACTTAAATTATGCATTGTCTAGATTTGATATTATACATAATAAAGATACTAATGTAACAACACATATTGTACTTGATTGTGATCAAGAAGAACTAGCAGATATGTTTGCCATATGTGTAGGAACTGATCATAATTTACCATATGAAAGAACAATTGCTCCAGATACATTTCATCTTGCACAGCCATTAAAGTTTAAAGATCATTACGAAGAATATATCCATTATAAAATGGAATTTGAAGCCAAAGGTATTGCAATACACAAAATTGATATTGGAGAAATCTTTAGGCACAAACCTATGGAATATTATAGATTATGCGATATTATAAATTCCCCGCCATTGCCAAACTGGAGAGAACTAGTAACAACCTATTCTGATATACTGTTTGATGGCATTAAAATTCCCGATTGACAAATAGACAAATTTACGCTATACTGTAAGAACAATAAATTTACTTTGGAGCGTAAAATGAGTATGCATCTAGTTGGTCCTTATATGACCACAACAAATTATAATCGTAAAAAGAAGCAGAAAAAAATGTCTGCAAATCAAGAACAAAAATTGATAGTACAATGGCGTAAGCACAATAAAGATTGTCGCAAACGTAATATTCTATATGCACAGTTTGAGAAGTTTGATGATTACGTTGCATATTGTAATGGTACATACAAAGCACCAACACGTAAAAATGTAAAAGCAGAACCGTATGTTCCTCCAAAACTTAATAGAGAAACACCAGACTATCCTAGTCTTAGTAATAACATCGGTGGTTCAACTGCACGTAAAGAATCTATGAAATACACAGGCGAACGTAAACTTGTTGGTATTGCAACTATGCACAAAAGTAACATGGTTCCCATATTTGAAGATAACAAAGAAGAAGCAATTGAAATTGCTAGAATGAGACGTTAATGGATCAAGTATGGAGTGTAACAATCAATGGTAAAAATGATTGTGTTGTGTTAACTGACTTTGAAGCAATGCAAGTAAAGATGAAGTTTATGCCTGATATTGAAATGTTCAATATGACAGAAAAGCATGGACTAAAACCTGAGTTTTTACACAAAGAAGAACGTATGCAGTATTATCCACAAGAGCATGATAATTGGATATGGACAGGTCCACTTCCTCAGCCACCATATCAAAAAGGCGTTGGTCCTGGACAGTATGGCGGAGCCGCAAAAATGGTATGGAATTTTGACGATCTAATGGCAATGTAGCTATAAAATAATTCACATAAAAATACAATTAGTGGTTGACTTCTCAGCCAAGATGTCTTATAATATAAACATAATCAGAAACAAAGTAGAGAAGTTATGAATAATAAGATAGTTTTGACTGACGCAGACGGAGTATTGCTTGATTGGGAAGTCGACTTTAATAAGTGGATGGCTAAAAAAGGTTATACTAAAAAAGTAAATGACGTATACGAAATGGAAGTAGCATACGGATTAAGTAAGTTTAAATGTAAAAAACTTGTAAAAGAATTTAATAATTGTGCATGGGTAAAGTACTTGCCAGCTTTTAGAGATGCTAGAAGCGGTGTTGCACATTTGGTAGAAGCAGGATACAAATTTCATTGTATTACTTCTCTTAGCTTAGATGAAAAAGCTGGTAAACTAAGAAAAACAAATTTAGAAGCTATTTTTGGTAAAAATGTATTTGAAGAAGTTATTTGTTTAGATACAGGTGCAGATAAAGATGATGCACTAGAACCTTACAAAGATAGTGGATTGTATTGGATTGAGGACAAAACAGCAAATGCTAACTTAGGAGCTAAGTTAGGTCTAAAAAGTTTGCTCATTAATCATACTCATAATGAGAAGCAAGATACGGTAGACGGTGTTGTGCGAGTAGGCAACTGGGCACAGATAGTTGACATTGTTGTCAACGTTTAATTAGTCTTCGTCACCGTAAATTGATAGAACCTCAGTAACAGCAATATGTCGTTCAACGTCTTGTCTAGAAAAACTAACTACGCCGATAATATTACTACCTTTTTGTTCTAATAGTTTTACGAAATTTTTAAGACCGTTGTCTTCAAAACCACGGTCGTGTTGTGCTAAGTCTCCTGTTACAATAATTTTAGAATTCTCGCCAATACGTGTTAATAACATCTTCATTTGAGATGGTGTCGCATTTTGCATTTCGTCTGCTATAATCCAAGAATTCTTAAAAGTTCTACCACGCATGTATGCTAGTGGTGCAATTTCGATTACATTGTCTGCAATCATACTTTCAATGGTTTTTGGTGACCAATATTCTTCCATTACATCGAATATAGGTCTTGTCCATGGTGCCATTTTCTCTACCAATGTACCTGGTAGGAAACCATGTTGTTCATCAACTGATACAGCTGGTCTTGTAATAACGATTTTTTCGCATAAGCCTGTGTTGTAAGCATCAATAGCCGCAAGTACACCTAGTAATGTTTTACCGGTACCTGCTGGTCCCATTGCAAACACAATATTTTTTTTGTTATTATCTAACATTTCGCAGTAATCTTCTTGTGCTATATTGCGTGGTACAATTGTTACGTGCTTTTTGCGTTGTCTATGTTCGTTTACTGAAATTACATTACTGTGATCGTTGTAATGTTGTTGATGTTGTTGTTTTTTTGTTTTTCGAGCTCGTTTAGCCATTATAACTCCTATTTGGGTAAGAGGCCCATGTTGCCTGCTCATATGTATTTAACAATTGTGTGTGGCTATTATGTAAGTAGATAACAAGGTTGACCTTTAAGATATAACTGTCATAAATAAGTATAAGACAAAGGAATAATTTATTATGGATCAAAATTATATATTAGATACACTAAAAGCAAATACAAGTAGAGATTCTGCATTAGAAACTCTAATGGATATGGAACGTGTTATAGATACGTCAAATATCTATGCTTATGCAAATTGGATTGAAGGTGAGATTGTAGAAGGTCCACATATTGATAGATATTGGGCAACAATGACACTTATGTATCCACGTAAACTAATGCCAGATCCAGTAGGTGCTGAACGACTAATTAAAAACGGATGCAAAGTATATTATGCAGAAGAAGAATTGGTTTCAGCGGCAAAGATTAAATCACCGGATGATATTGAACAAACAGATGGCGCAGATGGTAAAAGACCAGGACAAACACGTGCTAAAAAAGTTATTACACCAATTTGGTTAGTAACAATTGTTGTTCCTAGAAAACATATGGAAGATATTGAAGCAAATAAATTACGTGTTGATGATCAAAACATTAATAGTGACAAAGTAGAACAAGCCGCTGTTGATGAAAATGATGACATCCAACCGGAGGAAATGTAATGAGTATACAACACAACGATCTTGAAGATTTATTAATAACTACATTTAGCATAGACCAATTTAAAAGCAAAGTTGGAAAAGATGAAAACGTTGTAGTTGTCGCATTTGATGTTAAAGATGCAGACCCAGCAAAAGATTTAAGCCAGTTCATTGAAACAGGACATGATACAATTGATGTTGATGCTTCTGTAGGACCGGACAAAGATGGTAACTATAAAGTGTATGTTGAACTAGAAAGAAATAGTAAACTGTTTGACGCAGTTGATAAAATTTTAAAAGATATTTCTAGAGTAGACAATACTGCCAGTAGTTTTAGATTTCTTGCATACAAGCAAGACACACCAATGGATTGGAATAAAGAAAATTTTGAGAAATCAGTTTATTCTAGTAGCTATGATTATACAGTAGCAACTAATCCTGAAGCACATAAGATTGCTGAAAGAATGAAGTTTCTCAACAAGTACTAATTGTCAAAGGTATAAGTAATATTATGTTTACAAAACTAAAAGTCTATATTATAATGTTTGCAGCTTTCGCAATGTTTGCAGGACTAGCTTATTGGTATTATCAAGATACACAAAAAGCTATAAAACAATATGCTGAAAATCAAGCCAAACTTGAAACCAGCCTAACTATACAAAAGTCAGCAACAGAAAGTTTACAAAACAGTTTAAAAGTTATGAGCGAAACACTTACACAATTAAATGAAGATTTTGCAGAGAGTAGACAAAAAACAAAAGAATTAGAAACAATGTTCAATCAAGATAAACAAGGAAACAAACGTGACTTTGGAGAACTTACAATAGAAGCACCAGAGTATATTGAAGGTCAAATTAACAAAGGATCAAATGAAGTGTTTAGATGTGTTGAATTATTAAGTGGACAAGAGGCCAAAGAAGGAGAAGCAGATGACAAAGAGTTTATTGATTGCATTAATGGCAACAATGATGCTGACAGCATGCAGTAGTATACCGCAAGTACTTAAAATTGACACTGCTCCTGTAAAGAAGCCAGAATTAATAGTACCTAAAGTTGACAAGTATGTAGCAAGACCGATTGAATGGATAGTTATTACTCCAGAGAATGTTGATGAAGTATTCAACAAACTTAAAGATAATAAAACTGATCTTGTACTTTATGCAGTTGTTGATGATGGTTATCAGAACCTAACATTAAACATGGCAGATATTCTTAAATTGTTAAAACAACAACAATCTATTATCGCGGCATATAAAAAGTACAACAATGAAGACTTACAATAACCCTTGGTTTATTTTAGGAGTAGAACCCAACGCCTCACTAAGAGAAGTAAAGCAAGCCTATAAGAAATTAGCATTAAAAAATCATCCAGACAAAGGCGGTACAATCGCTGAATGGTTAGAAATTAGTCAAGCATATGATACTATTTCTGAGCAGAAACATGTACCTATTGTAAAAGTGTCTGATACTAAGATGTTTAATATTGGATTATCAATTGAACAACAAATTTTAGGTATAAATAATTATATAGAAGTAGAAGACGAAGAAGAATTATTCATAAAAGTAAATATTCCCCCAGGAGCAGTAGCAGGCGATAAGTTTAATGTTGTTAATAAAGGCAAAAAATACATAATAAATGTTAAAGAATTGGCAGATAAAGTCTTTACAAGACAAGGAAATAATATTATAATGTATAAAACATTAGATATAATAGATGTAATGAAAAGGAATTCATTTGTTATATTAACACCATTAGGTGATTACTGCGAATTAAATATTCCCCCTGAAACAGAAACAGGAACTATTATTAGTGTTAAGGGTCAGGGATTGTATAACAGAAAGACAAAGAAGAGAGGAAGTTTAAGAGTAAACATTAGTGTAAAGATACCTCACATAACTGAATCTAATATTAACGATTTTATAAAAAGGCTAAAAGATGACAGACATTGAAAAAATAGTAATAACAGCAATTAACTTAGCTAAGAAGTTCAAACACGAATATGTTACAATAGAACACTTAGCCGCAGTGATTCTAGACGACCCACATGTAATAGCAATGTGTTACGAAATTAATGCAGATGCAGAAAGTTTGCAAATTGCATTAATTGAATACTTAGAAAAAGAATGTAAAGAATTAGTAAAAAATACTAAAGAAGAACCAAATCCTGCTAAGACACAAATGTTAGAACGTGTATTTAATCGTGCGTTAACACAAGCATTGTTTCAAGGCAAAAAAGTAATTAACCAACTTGACTTAGTATTGAGTATACTAGGTGAAGAACATAGTGTGTCATCTAAATATGCAGAACAATTGGGCCTAAACAAAAACAAAGTAATGAGTTGGATGCAAGATACAGCCGCAATGAAAGATGAACAAATCTTTGGACCAGTAGATGGTATGGCTGCAGGTATGCCAGGACCAGGCGGTCAGAGAGCAGTAACTCCACGTGAAGTATTAAAACAATTTTGTAATAATTTAAATGAAGAAAGCCAAGATTATGATGATTTAATTGGCCGTAGAAAAGAATTAAAAGACCTAGTACAAACAGTAGCACGTAAGAAAAAATCTAATGCTATTTTAACAGGTGGAAGTGGTGTTGGTAAAACAGCAGTTGTACAAGGATTAGCAAAACTTATTGTAGAAGGTAACGTTCCAGACATTATTAAAGACAAGGTTGTATGGGAATTAGATATGACTAAGTTAGTTGCTGGTACCAAATATAGAGGTGACTTTGAAGAACGTATGAAACAATTAGGCGAAGCATTAATTAAAGAGCCTAACATTATTTTATTCATTGATGAGATACATCAAATTATTGGAGCAGGTAGTACAAATGGTACTATGGATGCTGGTAATATGTTAAAGCCTGCATTGAGTAGTGGAAAACTAAAAGTTATTGGTGCTACAACAGACGAAGAATATAGAAAAGTATTTGAAAAAGAAAGTGCATTGGCACGTAGGTTTACAAAAGTTGTATGTGATGAGCCTAATATAATTGAGGCAAAAGAAGTAGTTAGAGGTACAATGATATCTTATGAACATTATCACAATGTTAGTATTACTGAAGATGCCGCAGAATTAGCAGTTGAACTAAGTGACCAATATATCTTTAACAAGAAATTACCAGACAAAGCATTTGATATACTTGATAGAGCATGTGCATTTAATAGAATTTTACCAGAAGCAGATCGCTTAACTATTATAGGCGAAGAAGAAATTAGAGCAGAGGTAGCAAGACTTACAGGAATACCAAAAGAACATTTAGGTAACGTAGAAGATAAACAGACTGTAACAAAACATACAGAAGTTAAAACATTTTTAGAAAGTACAGTATTTGGACAACAACCAGCAGTTGATCGTGTAGTAGATAGTATTACAGTTAGCATGGCTGGATTAAAAGATCCTACTAAACCTGTTGCTAGTTATTTGTTTACGGGTCCAACAGGTGTTGGTAAAACAGAACTTGCTAAACGTCTAGCACAAGCAATGAGTATGAAACTTGTACGTTATGATATGGCAGAATATCAAGAACGTCATACAGTATCAAAACTAATTGGATCACCTCCAGGCTATGTAGGACATGGTGATGGTAAAGCAGGAGATGGCTTACTAATAAGTCATCTAGAAGATAATCCAAATTGCTTATTGTTATTAGATGAAGTAGAAAAAGCACACCCTGACTTAATGAGTGTATTGTTAAGTTTACTTGATGAAGGTACACTTACGAGCAGTACAGGTAAAGTAGTAAGTGCTAAAAATGCAATTATTATTATGACTAGTAACCTAGGTGCAAAAGATGCGGCAATTGCTACAATTGGATTCAACGAAGAAACATTTAATGCAAAAGCAGTTGATGATGCAGTAAACAATTACTTTGCTCCAGAGTTTAGAAATAGATTAGATGGAATTGTTAAATTTAACGCACTAGAGCAAAATGATATGAAACGTATTGTTATTAAGTTCTTAGGAGAATTAGAATCATATGTTGAAGGTAGAAATATTGTATTACAGTGGGGACCAGGATTATTAGCCATGCTAGAAGATAAAGGGTACGATCCTACAATGGGTGCAAGACCACTACAACGAGTAATCAACGAATCAGTAAAATTACCATTAGCAAAATATCTACTTAATAATGAAGGCGAGTTTACATTGGAGCTTGATTGGCAAAAAGACAAGTTACTTATTAATGGAAAATAATGTATTTCCATCGCAGTCATTATATTACAGATACTTTGATACATGTATTAAATTTCTAGACCTGCCGTTTAACTACGTTTTCAATTATCCTAAAATAGGATTAGATGGTCAAACAATATGGCGTGGTGTTAAAACAAAAAAATCAGAAACAACATATAATTTAGCAGTTTATACATCTGACGTTGATATGGTTGATCAGATAAAATCTGATGATTTCTTATATAGAAAAATAGATAAAATACACGAACCAATAAGTGATACACATAAAAAACTATTATACGAAAAAGATAGAAGTGTTGTTATACGTGATAAGTTATGGTATAACAACTACAAACATAAACTAATAAGTTGGCCAAAGTATGGTGTTGGTACACTAGAAAAAGACAATGCTACTATAAAATGGATATATGATAACTTTGATTTCCATGATAGACGTATAGTACACATTAGATACTTTATGCATAGAAATAGAGAAAGTGTTCCAATTGTGTTTTGCAACAGTGAAGAAACAATGATGTTGTTTAAACTATCACATAGCGATGATCTTAATATTAGAATTGAAACAGTTATCCAGTATAAAGAATTGCGAAATTGATAAATACTTGTAAGATTAAAGGAGATTATCTATGTCTGGATCTATTATAGTTCTAACAAACAAAAACGAACTTGATTATACAAGTGAAATGGTTAAAGGTGACGGCTACTACGGTTTTGCCGATGGCTTGCATACTATGAGTTTTCATGTGGTAAACTTTACTGGAAGAATACACCTAGAGGCAACAATTGTTGAAAACCCAGGTGCTAACGATTGGTTTCCAATTGAACTAGATACAATTACTCCATACTTACAGTTTACAGCACAAACAGCTACTAGAGGCACTAGCTTTGAAGGTAACTTTGTCTATCTACGTGCAAAAGTTGATAGATCATACTTAGGGGCAAACGCATATGACCCTGCATTACATGGTGTAGTTGATAAGATAGTAATTCTAATTTAAGGGGAAATTAACTTGGCGATTAAAGCATTTAGTGGAGCGGTATCAACTCAACCATTACCAGATTTTAACCTAAATAATATTGTTGATGGCGATATATTAATTTATAATACAGCCACTAAATCATTTATTAACAGTAACGGTAGCTTTGCAACATTAGCAGAAGTTAACCAATTAATTGCTAATATTAATGGTGGTGGAAGTGTTGATTTAAGTGCATATCACACTATTGAAAATTTTAATACAGCTAAAGCAGCTCTTGATGCAGCCATAGCACTTAAAGCAGATAAGACCTACGTAGACGCTCAAATAGCGGGTATAAGCAACGGTAATGTAGATTTAAGCAACTATGTAACCACCGGTGCATTAAGTAGTGCATTGCTTAATTATAACACTAGTACACAAACTACAGGCGAAATTAATACAGCTATTGCTAACGCTACGTTCTTTGATGGTGATTATAATAACTTACATAATACACCTACTATTCCAACGTTAACAGGTTATGCAACTCAGTTATGGGTACAGCAACAAATTAATGCAATAGATAATAGTGGAAATGTTGACTTATCAAATTATGTAACTACTACAGCATTAAACACAGCATTATCAAATTTAAGTATACCAACTGATGTAAGTGACTTAACAGATACTACTAATTTATTAAATAGTGGATCAGGTGGTGGTATTAGTACTGCACAATTAAATGCAGCCATTGCTGTTGAAGAAACTCGTGCATTAACAGCAGAAGCATCTTTACAAACACAGATTAATGATAAAGCATCAACATCATATGTTGATCAACAAATTGCTAACGTTTCAAGTGGTGGAAGTGTTGACCTAAGTAGTTATGTAACTGAAACAGAATTACAAACTGAATTAGCAAATTATCAACCATCAATAGACTTATCAAATTATTATACTAAAACACAAGTAGATGGATTAATTCCAACAGCGTTTAGTGGAGACTATAACGATTTAACAAACAAGCCAACTATACCAACAGCGTTTAGTGGTGACTATGCTGACTTAACAAACAAACCAACTATACCTGATACATCAACGTTTATAAGCGAAACAGCAATTGATAGTAAAATTGCAAGTGCAATATCAGGTGGAACAATTGATTTAAGTAACTACGTTACAGATACAGAACTTGCTACAGCAATTAGTAATGCTACATTAGGCGGCGGTGTAACTACAATAGGCGCATTAACAGATGTTGCTATAGATGGAACAGAAACAACTAACCACGTATTAATGTATAACGCAGTTAATAGTTTATGGGAGAATGTTGACTTAGATGAAACATTTGCAACAAAACAATATGTAACAGATGAACTAGTACAAGCAGTATCAAACGGTACTGTAGACTTAGCAGGATATGCTTCAGAGTCATGGGTTACACAAAAACTAGTAGAACGTGGAGATCACTTCAGTGGTAATTATAACGATTTAGTAAATACACCAATATTATTCTCAGGTGATTATACAGACTTAATTAATAAACCTGCATCAAATGCAGATTTAAGTTTACAACTTATAGGACAAGACTTACAGCTTTTAAATGTTGAACCAGACCCAGATACGGTTATTAGCACAGTAAGTTTATCTTCGTTAGGTGATGCAATTGCGTCAAACATAGATTACGCAGACTTACAAAATTTACCTAACTTGTTTAGCGGTGATTATAACGACCTAGTTAATAGACCAAATTTATTCTCAGGTAGTTATCCTGACTTAGCTAACAAACCTTATATACCAAGTATAGCAGGTTTAGCTACAGAAACTTATGTAAATGATAAATGGGCAGAGCCAGAAATTACTGGTGATAGGTTCTTTACACATAATGTTACTCAAGTAGCAAAAGTATCAAATGTAGTAGCGGCAACAGCAGAAAATTATGTTATGTCAATTATTACAACAGATGCTACACCAACAGAAGCTCTTTTAACTACAGGAAGCAGAATTGTTATTGATGATAATAGTACTGTGATGTACAAAGTACATATTGTAGGCAGTGATGGAACAGATCATTGCGGATTTAAATTGCAAGGAATTATTAATAAAACTAGTGGTACATTAGCATTAGTAGGTAGTCCAAGCAAAGAAACGTTAGAAGATACAACGCAAATATGGACAGGATCAGTAGAAGCAGACATTACAAATAGCAGTTTAAAGATAATTGTTACTGGAGATACTGCAAAAACTGTACAATGGACTATATTTGTTGAACAAAACTCAGTCAAAAGATAACTTTTTGATAAATAAGTATAGTAGCAAAAGCTACAGACAATTAAAAATACATTTTTAGGAGAAATTAAAATGGCAACAAGAAATCCAGCAAACGTTATCGAATTCGGTAAGTTTAACTACGGTGCTCCAATTACTTCTTGGACTATCACAGCAGCAGCAGATGTTTCAGGCGAAACAGCTCCAGGTGAAGACATGGAAGCAATTTTAGAGTGTGTATCTCAAAAAGGTACAGTAATCGGTCTTTCAGATCACGCAACAGGCGGAACAGTATTCACAGTAGCAGTTGAAAACAGCTCTTGGACACAAGCAGATCTAGAAGCAGCACTACAAGCATTAGCACTAGGCACAGCCGGCGCAATGACAGTAGCGTAAGTTACCCAGTTACAATAATTTAAAAGAAACCCAGTTTTAGAAATAGAACTGGGTTTTTTTACGACCAACTAAAAGTTAATATTTAAAACGCTATTGTTAATAATTTTATTTAAGATGATAAATATATGTGTAACAAAGAGTTTTGTTACTTCATCGAAGATGATTGCACATTATAACTGAGCAGTTATATTTAACACGTGCAACTCATTATTCCCTTTACAAAAGAGAAAAATGTTTTATTCGTGATTCACAAAGTGAATCCTATTCAAGTAATTAATGGAGAATATTACAATGACTACATCAACACAATTTGTAGAGCAACTACAAAAAGACAACGAAGCACTTTTCGAAGCTTCTAAAATGAACGTGAAAGCGTATTTCGAAAGCAAAGACAATTCAATGGAAGCTCTAGTAGAGCACTTCACAGGTAGAATGGTTAACGAGAGAATGAACATGGTTGAAATCTCACGTCAAGTAGCTAACATGCCTGCTGATGCAGATCCTGTTGAATTACAAAACCTATCTAAGCAAGCGATGGACGAAGCAATT
>Ga0206682_10004132_pt1 | contig 12001 bp, 12 predicted proteins | sample M240m12015metaG_FD_155444 | JGI IMG/M metagenome (GOLD analysis project Ga0206682, IMG submission 155444) | Ammonia-oxidizing marine archaeal communities from Monterey Bay, California, United States - M2 40m 12015 | ecosystem: Environmental > Aquatic > Marine > Intertidal zone | place: USA... | reverse complement strand
TTTACGTTTTTTTGTATTTTTATTAAATTCTGCAACTTGTTCAGGAGTTGCAAAAAAGAATGTGTAGCCATGATGCGTTTTACGCTTATTGTTACAACATGCGGAGATGGCTGTGTTATAAAACTTTTTGTCAGGAGTGGATAGATTTCGTTCCGCCGCACCCTGACCCTCGTGCAGCTGCTTTTTACCCGCAGGAGACACCGAGAAGATTGCACGCTTGCACATGGGCACATCCCCGATGCGGGGCACAACGCGTTCGCCTTCGAGCTCGCCCTTCTTGGTGAAATGCCAGTAACGCCCACCTGCCGATCTGCGCTTCTTATTACAGCAGTTGGAGATGTCTTGTTGAGCTACCCCCGTCTTTGCTTCTGCGTCAGTTGCGCTCGCGTACAGGACAAATTCAACCAGTTGCGTCCCATCGGCGTACTCGTCCAAGATTTTGCATGAAGTGACGGGTTTGGCGCCGATGCCCATAAGTGCGGCGCTCATTCTCGCCTTTGTCTCTGCCGTGTGGGTATGTCCCGAAATCCCTCCCCCGCCTTCGGTGCAGTTATATCCGTGTTTGAAAGAATCGAAAAAACTGATGAAATGCTTCTCGCGGTCATCGAGCAGCTGCTCAGTCCACTCTGGATATTGCTCCAGGATAATTATGTGCATATTTTCCCATCCGTGTTTGTGTATCGCGTGAGAAATCGCACACACTTTATCGTGTTCGCCCGCTTTCCACTTTTCATGGTTCGTCCAAGCATTGTAGCCATCAGATTTGTGCTTGCCCATCCGTGTCCGAAACTCTACTGTTTGACCCACGTAGGGGGTCAAAGTCGGAGCAACGATCAGGTAGGTGCATGCTCCGTTGTATTTTGGCTTGGAAAAAACACTTGGCATGCTTCTACAAATATGAGACTAACGGAAGTACACCGTTTTTAAACCGATTATAAAAGCATCGAAAAATGTTGAGAAATGGGTCAAAATTCAAGCAAAATTACCATCAAAACAGGCGGTGATAAAAAAAAAATAGTCGATTCAATAAAACGTAGTCTCAACAGGGGCTCTCGTAATGACCGTGCGTATAGTCAGTACGTGAATGAAACACAAGATTTTGCGTACATACAAATACACGGACGAATTCTAGCGTTTATCAGCTGGAAAGGCGATTTTATTGAGTACCTATTCGTGCAAAAAAAAATTAGACGTAAAGGTTATGCAACAAAATTATTTGACTTTTATAAAAACAAGCACTTCACGTTTAGCCTGTACGTAACGCGCAAATCAAAACCATTTTGGAACAGAATGCGAGAAAAAAACCGTGAAACATATAATGTTTCACTGTTAAGCGAACCCATGGGAGACAAAATGATTTGGCGGCGAAAGCTCATTTTGTGAAAGTAGTAAAAATTTTAACGATTTCATCGTACGCCGGCTTTACAATAGCATGATTTGGTCCGAAATAGCGTGGCAGAATTATTGGCAAGCTCTCGTATTTGCCCGGTTTATAACCCTTGGGACTCAGGACACACTCGAAGTAGCACTCGGGTGGCGTAAATCCCTCTCCAAACATAAGCTGCATGGATTTTAGAAACTCTGCGCGATCAGATTCAGATAGCTCGTTTCCGCAGGATTTGATTGCGTCAAGATGAGTACTTATTTGTTTTTTAAATTCCGCGCCTGACATATTTGGCGTTTAAAAATATGAGACTAACGGAAGTACACCGTTTTTTTTTTATTTACTCCTTTTGAGATTCTAAATGCGTGAAAACTTCAGTTGCGGAGAAATTTTTCCGTCACAGCCACGTTTTTTTTATCCATCAGAGGATGGACATCGGCTGGAAAAAACCCGCAACCCACCGTCTCGCAAAGCGCCTTGTGTTTCGCTGCGAGCTCCATATCGATGCCATCGATTACCTTATACCAAGCAAGCGGGCATTGCCAGTTAGAGGGCAGCTCACGAGCGTTGTACAGCTCAATGGCGCTGTCGTCGACTTCCGAGAGAAACACCGCAGTCGACGTGAGCATGCCGCGCGATTTGCGTGGCTCGGTGTCGAACAGGAGCAAAGCTGTGCCGCGCTGTCCCGTCTCTTCCCAAACCTCGCGAGCGCGAGCCTCTTCGACGGTCTCTCCTTTTTCGATCTCGATCCCTCCGAACGGATGCTCGTGGAAATGACAATTTTTCACCTGCTCGGTAAAGTCGCGCAGCATCTCGATGAACTCGTTTAGCTGATCGCCGCTTGCAGAATACTCCTGCGTTTGGAGCGCGTTGCGTGCTTGCTCGGCGTTTGAGAAAAAGATTTTTGGCGCACACCCTTTCTTCATACAGTATTCCAGGATGTACGCGGCTTGGTCAAGCGGAGAGAGAGTTATGCCTGCGATCGTCAGTCCGTTAAGCATGTGGTCATCAGTAACGGTAATGATCTGCTTTGGCGATTTGTCGAAAAAACACGCATCCCAGTCACGTTGGGTTTTCTCATCGAGAAAGTGACGGTCGCCTTTGAAAAGCAGAAACTGGTCATTGCTTATTTTCTGCTTTTTTGGCGATTTTTCTTCCGATTTTGCCTTTCCGCGTTTTATCATAATCTGGCAGACGCCCGTAATTTGATAGGCGGGCTCAGAGGAGTCTGGAATTCGAAGGGAAGACACTGAAAAAAAAATAAAAAAAAGTTAGATTTTTTTCACGCAGGAAAAATTAGACATCAAAAAATTCTTACTTTGGGTTTTAAGTTTGGTTGTAGGTAGTTATACGAGTGGTTGTAAAGAATCTTTTCTTTTTAGCTGGTCAGCAAGGATGCCCAGCTTCTCCTTCTCCTTGAAAGAAAACAGATATGGGTGAGCAAGCTCATCAGATATTTCTTCCTTTTTTGCCCAGGATTCAGCTAAGGTTTTTCCAGGAAGACGCAAAAGAAAAACATCTTCAAACTCCGTGCAATAAACCTCCACCTGTAGAAACCCATAGAGGTACTTCACACCAATAGGAGTAGCATTTTTGACGGGGCGGTTAAGCATTGCGTCAGCTACTATATAGGAGTGCGGGATCCAAGCGGCGTCATTTCCAAATCGGTAGAGACTGATGCGCGGGCACTCATTGAGCATTTTTACTGGTATGTTCGTGCCTTTTAAAAAGCCAGATTCAAGCAAGCGTTTCTGAAAAGTTGGAGTCACTAGCGTGTTTGACATAACGCTAATGTGCGCTTTCCTTACTGGAGTAGTTGAAAACGTTAGAACACCAGTTTTTTCGTCAAATTTTTTAAAGTCTGCTTTGATCGCCCCGCAAATGAAAAGTTTTTTTTTCATATCGAAGTGGGGATCAAGATGTGGTAGGCGTTTGAATTTCTTTTTTATGACTCCGCGATTTTTCACAAACGACGATTTGCGCGAAAGCAAACGGCATGGTACGACTGCTTCAACGTGGCGCCTGGCTTCGCGCATTTTTTTCGCCGCTTTCCATTTATGCAAATGCAATGTACTTTTGCTTTCCGTATCTGTAGGTTATTTTAGCGAATTTCCCACACGCTGACACTTGGCGCACGCCTACCTCGACATTCGTGCCGTACAGAAAATAGTAGCCGACTTGGATCATTTTTTTTGAGTTGAAAGCACCCACTTAAGTACACCGTTTTTTAAGAAAAATACCCCCAAAGCAATCCAGGTTTTTGTGTTTGTGTAGTTTCATGTACGAACGAAGTAGTCTCTGTTTGGGTTTGCTTATTTTTTTTTTTTGTAGATTTATAGACAGTGAGCAGCCCGTAATGTCTTTGCAAAAAATATGAGAGAGGCGTTTGTGGCTGAATCGAGCAAAATGGCGGAAAGAGATCCATTTAGGCACTGAGCGGTTAGCTATATAGTTGGCGTATGCTTTTAAAATGAGAGACTTTAGCAAAATTTGCACTGACGACTCACCCCAAACTGCAGGGCTAGTTTTTATAAGTATGTTACTCTACTCGTACTATCGACTTCCGTATAAAATAATGAGCGCGTATTACGCGTGTTATTCATTAACTTTTTTACTAGACATAGATATAGCAGCTGTAAATGGTTTAATTGCTTTTCCGATAGCAGTTTGGCTTGGGATCTGCATTGGCGAAGTGGTTAGCGAAGACGTGACGGCTCGGTATTTTCCGCTTCATTTGGTCGGCGCTTTACTCAGTCTAGCTCCAGTAGATGCTACGTGGATTCTTTTCCCAGTGCTGTTCTGTGCATCAGCTTTAGTTTGTGGCTACAAACGCATGCTCGCTTACGCTTTTCCAACACTTCTTATTATTGGCGTTATTACAAGTCAGATAGCGTTTGCGCCTCTGGTCGCACTTTGTAGCAGCGTCGTGATGCTGCTGCCTTTTGCGCTAGTGTGTCCTCTTTTTCCTAAAGAAATTCCATTCGAGATGGTATAAACCAGCTCTTGAGCAGCTAAAATGAAGATCCTTTCAATTGACGTCGGTGTGCGGAATTTTGGCATGAGCGTGTATTGCACAGATGCGAAAGAATTTATTTTGTTCAAAATCCACGATTTCGGAAAAATTAAGGACTGTGTCGCGATGATGCGAGCCTTTACCGAGCAAGAGCCTTTTGCGTCTGCTGATGTGATCCTAGTGGAAAGGCAAATGCGCAGCGTGATGCGCACAATGGCAACGAGCATACGGGCCTTTCATTTCGACAAGACGAAGATGATAGCGCCTCAATCTGTCAAGCGGTGGTTTAATACATGTATGAGGGAGCACGGGCTGAACAAGCGAGTCGCAGTGGATCTGGCTCGCAAGCTGCTGAACGCAAAGAATCTTGCTCAGCTGGAGAAATTCCGTAAAAAAGACGACATTTCTGATTGTGTTATTCAGACGCACTTTTTTTTGGAAAAATTCAAGCCGACAAGGTGCGCAGAGGGTGTCAAGAAGATGTAAGTGGTGTATTTAAGTAATTATTTTTTTCTAGAAAAAAAAATGAGTTACCTCGCAGCATTGAAGCGCCACAACTGGACGAGGCGCTGGAGAGGAGAAGTCCAGTATGGCCTGCGCCTTGGTAACCGTGGTCGAAACGGGTGCTGCGTGCCGCTGCTTACCCCAACTGAGCGGTTTCTGATTCGTGATTGGTTTCTGGAGTTTGGAGTTGAAAAGGACAGCAGCAGCTCTTTTTGGTGGACAGAGGAGAAATTCGCCTACGAGACAGAGATTGAGGGGAGCACCGATACGTTTTATCACGCTGGCGTTGAATTTACACTTAGTAAAGACGCATATAATAAAATTTTTAATTAAAAAGTTTCAAAATCGTAGTTTAGTTTTATTAATCCTCTCTAACGCTTCTGTTGCAACGCGTAACTGTGCTTCGAGCGCATCTATTTTGCTCTCTGCTTGCGCAAGTTCTGTTTCGAGCTCGGTTTTGTCATCAATTGTCCTCCGTGCCAAAGCTTTTGCTGCGTCCAATTGTTTTCTCATCCTTTCACATTTGTCTAACTGCGCTTTCATCTTAATATTTTTGTGCATCAAATCATTTTTTTCGTTCATGTGATAGTGTCTGCCAGTTTCCGCGATGCGCTTTTGTATTTCTAATTCTTGCATTTCTTCTCTCAGTTCCGAAGTTACGCGCCTGATTATTTTCTTAATTTTTTTACTCAGATTTCCCATAGAAGAACTAATCGTGCGATCTACTGCTGCAGCCATTTTGTATTAGAAACTGCTAAACTTATATATAAATATTTGTATTAGATAATGAAATGAGGAAAAGAGAAGAAGAATCGGCTGGTGGTAAGGCTGGTGGTAACAAAAGACAAAAAACTTCAAACTACGATTTTGACGAAGAAACCGGAACGCTAACCATTACTGCCGATGTTACGGATTACGAGTTTGCAGGAAGAAATGATATCATTTCGGTTTTGACAAAACCTGGTGTTACAACCATTGGAGGGCATGCATTCTATGAGTGCAGTAGTTTGGTCTCGGTGGATTTGTCTACGTCAAATGTGCAGACCATCGGACCGCATGCATTCCAAGGGTGCAGTAGTTTGGCATCTGTGGTCTTTCCGGATGCGTTGCAGACCATCGAATGGAGTGCATTCCGTGGGTGCCGAAGTTTGGCCTCGGTGGCCTTTCCGGATGCGTTGCAGACCATCGGACCGGATGCATTCTATGGGTGCAGTAGTTTGGCCTTGATGGCCTTTCCGGATGCGTTGCAGTACATTGGAGATTATGCATTCTATGGGTGCAGTAGTTTGGCCTCGGTGGCCTTTCCGGATGCGTTGCAGACCATCGGAGCGGGTGCATTCTGGGGGTGCAGTAGTTTGGCCTCGGTGGCCTTTCCGGATGCGTTGCAGACCATCAGACCGGATGCATTCAAAGGGTGCAGTAGTTTGGCCTCGGTGGCCTTTCCGGATGCGTTGCAGACCATCGAATGGAGTGCATTCTATGGGTGCAGTAGTTTGGCCTCGGTGGCCTTTCCGGATGCGTTGCAGACCATCGGATCGAGTGCATTCTTGGGGTGCAGTAGTTTGGCCTCGGTGGCCTTTCCGGATGCGTTGCAGATCATCGAACGGTCTGCATTCCTTGGGTGCAGTAGTTTGGCCTCGGTGGCCTTTCCGGATGCGTTGCAGACCATCGAAAGGGAGGCATTCTCTGGGTGCAGTAGTTTGGCCTCGGTGTCGACGGCTTTGCCGTCTAGCAGCGCAGCTGCGACCTTTCCGGATGCGTTGCAGACCATCGGACGGTCTGCATTCCTTGGGTGCAGTAGTTTGGCCTCGGTGGCCTTTCCGGATGCGTTGCAGACCATCGAAAGGGAGGCATTCTCTGGGTGCAGTAGTTTGGCCTCGGTGGCCTTTCCGGATGCGTTGCAGACCATCGGAGCGTATGCATTCCGTAAGTGCAGTAGTTTGGCCTCGGTGGCCTTTCCAGATGCGTTGCAGACCATCGGAGACAATGCATTCGAAGGGTGCAGTAGTTTGGCCTCGGTGGTCTTTCCGAATGCGTTGCAGATCATCGGAAACAGTGCATTCTATGAGTGCACTAGTTTGGCCTCGGTGGCTTTTCCGGATGCGTTGCAGACCATCGAACGGTGGGCATTCTATGGGTGCAGTAGTTTGGCCTCGCTGGCTTTTCCGGATGCGTTGCAGACCATCTTAGGGGGTTCATTCTCTGGGTGCAGTAGTTTGGCCTCAGTGGCCTTTCCGGATGCGTTGCAGACCATCGGATCAGGTGCATTCCATCGTTGCAGTAGTTTGGCCTCGTTGGCCTTTCCGGATGCGTTGCAGACCATCGGAGATCGTGCATTCCTTGAGTGCAGTAGTTTGGCCTCGGTGGCTTTTCCGGATGCATTGCACACCATCGGAGAGTTTGCATTCTCTGGGTGCAGTAGCCTCCGAGAGGTGGATTTGTCTACAACAAATGTGCAGACCATCGGATGGTATGCGTTCTCTGAGTGCAGGAGTTTGGCCTCGGTGGCCTTTCCAGATGCGTTGCAGACCATCAGAGACGGTGCATTCCTTGAGTGCAGTAGTTTGCCATCAGTGGCCTTTCCGGATGCGTTGCAGACCATCGGAGACTGTGCATTCATGCATTGCAGTAGTTTGGCCTCGGTGGCCTTTCCGGATGCGTTGCAGACCATCGAAGAGGGTGCATTCTATGGGTGCAGTAGTTTGGTCTCAGCATCTGTTTTTCTCTCTACGGCGTTCACTAGATCGGGAGAGAATTCGTCGTTCCCTGCGAATTGTGTGGTTACTATTCGTCAACCAAACTTACAAGTTAATGAAGACGACATATGTACCATCTGTCTGGATTCTTTAAGTAGCAATGACCAAGGCTATCTAGTTAAATTAGATTGTGGACATATTTTTCATTCCGAATGCATTATTTATTGGCAAAAGCAAAATCCAACTCGCACTTACATTAACGGTAAGAGCTTTCCAAGATGTCCAAATTGCAGAGCTCCGTCACAAAACCTAGGTAATGATAATATTTTTAGATTAATAAACCTTAGATTTTAAAAAAAAAGCTAAATTTTCTGTTTTTACAAGCAAAAAGTGTGCACTATAAAAAAAAGCGCGAGTTTCAAAATGCGGGGAAAATGTGAATTTCGTGGTTGCGCCTGTTTCTGCTTTGTCCGTAATGGGTTCAAATGCATGAGATGCAGGCACGCGGATGTGTGGCACAAGCGCTTGTGCCAGTTTAAATCGCCAAGACCGTTCGCGCGTACTCCCGTATACGAGAACATTCCAGTAATTACTGTTTCCCCTGCCCTCCCCGAAGTGCCACCTCTGCCAAACTTTTCAAAAGCGCTAGATAAACTTGTATAGGGTGCAGGGTGTCAAGAAGATGTAAGTGGTGTATTTAGCCCCTACTATTTTTGTAAAGAAAAAAATGAATTTGCCCCTGATGTTCCAGCTGCGCGGCGTGATCCGAGATAAAGACGCACGAGACACGTGGTACTCTGCACAGATGCTAACTGAGAAGAAAAAGACGCCCAAGGGGACGTACGCGTTTGGCAGTGCAGGGCACAGGGTCACTGAAATCGAGGGTGGGTGGTTGCTCGGAGGTGAGAAACTGCCAAAAAACACACCCGTGTACGAGTACGGGTTCCGGATTGGCGAGCGCATGAGCACTCCGCATGGCGCGTGGTACTTTAAGCACCAAATTCCATCTGTTGATTTAAAAACGCATGCGTCAATTGAGGAGAAGATTTTCCACAGTAAGGACAAAACGCTAGGAAGATCCGGAAAATCAAAGTTGCGGGTTCGATGCGGAAAGGGATTTTACCGCATTGTGAAGACCTCTGTGGCGTGCCACCCTGTGTGCTACATTTTTGGAACGAACTTAAAGCTTGACACACGAAAGTATCCAGTTCCGACTTGGATGAGACGCCCAAGTGTTGTGTTGCCGCATCCGGCGCGCACTAGCCGCGATGAAATAGGAAATAAAGCGTTAAGAATACAAATCGGACGACCTAAGGCTCCGGGGATGGTGCGCGTAGGTGGTATAGAAATGCTTTGCACGGCAGTGGGTGCGCTGTGTAGAGTCGTGTTTCAGGGCAAGACTTTTATTGCACACGCTTCAGTTGTCCTATCAGTATAAGCTTTCGTAAAAATAAATAAATGCGATCTTTCTCCTCTTTCAAACCAGTTTTTCAGGATATGCCTCCTCGCGAAAAAAAATCAGCTAGCTTTGCTATGTGGCTGCGCGCCAATGCTCTAAATGTGCGTCGCCCATTTGACCGTGCAACGTGGCGCACCGCGCGTCCTTGGTTGACGTACGGCGAGGTGCAGTACGAGCTTAAAAAATTTCGTGAGCGCTCGCTGGGTTCTATTCAGGTCGGTAGCATCTGTTTGAAAAACCAGGATGTTGAGTGTGCTGTACGGTACGAGGCGCTCGCTACGAAGAAGATTTTCCAGTTAGATATTACAAAAATGATTAATAATTTTTACGACTTTTCAAAGAAGGGTAGAGAAACGAAACGATCTGTGTTAGATAAAATAAACGAGGAGTTTCTTTTTCTCGAACGTGGTTTCGTTACAGAGCGTGACCAGAATTGGAAAACTGCAGTGAAGCAGCTTTCAAAGGGCAAGCTTTTGATGCTGCGTCCAAAAATGCGTGAGAGAAATCTTGCCTCGCTTATTTTAGAACTGTTCGACGTATCGACAGAAGAGGCTGATTTAGACCAAATTCAAGCGCAGCTTGCGCCATGTCTCGCTGTGTCGCAACAGAGCATTTCTGCACCTATTTTAAGAAGGGCGCTTGCCATCACCGGAACAAAATTGAAATATAAAAATTTTTTTGAAATAGTTAACGGAATTATTGAAAAATACTATGTTCGGCATCCTCTTGCGAACGAAGACCCTGCCCGTCTGAAAGCTATCGTGAACCAGAGAGTTCAGATTTCGCACGACAACGCAGTTTGGAGCCTAATCGATTTTAAAATAGTGCCGCGTCACGATTTTGTGTGTGAGGAGTACGAGCAGGCTTTTAATGAGGATTATCACGAACCACCAGTACTTTCGCCTTTGCAGTTGCCATTTTTCCGTTTCAAGCACCCGTACATGTACGTGCGAAAGAAACAAAAAATGAACTGGAAAAATTTTATTGATAGGTGTACGCGCCAGGGACAAACTACTCCCAAGACCCTGGATCGTGCAAACGCCTGGTTAGTAGCAGCCGGGTTTGTCCCATACGAACCGTGTAGCCATGTGTTCAACGTGCTCCGAGTTCAGGGTTTGTCTTGTGTTTCTTAGAGAGTGTCACTTGTTTACCAAGACGCCTTTTTTTGTCTTTCTTTACGTGTAGCTTTGCGTGCTGTTTGACGTTGGTGCTGTCGAAGTGATAATACCAGCAGTACTTGCAGTAGTAACGTCTGTAGTTCCTGTCGTACAAGCCACATGGTGCCTTATCGTTGTGCCTGCGCTGCGAGTGTCGCGGGTAAGTCGTGTAGTTGGATTTTTCTTTACAATCTGGACAGTAACCGTGGCGGTCGTTTTTCCTTCTTAGGAGAGGTGGATAGGTTGTGTTTTTACGAAAGGATACGTGCTCGTGATCAAACCCATCGCATTTATGATCGAGACGGGTGTTTTTCTCACAGAACTTGCACAGGCTGATTTCTGCCGCTTTGCAGTCTGAGCAAATTGCTTTGCCGTCTTTATCTTTCACGAGCATGCGCGTGCGGGGCATGTTATCACACAATTGGCACTTACGATGGCGTTTCAGAGCGCACTTGTTGCACGGAGTCTGTTTGAAGGCTTCGCCACACTTGCAAACCATGCGAAATTCAAGTTCGTTTGTCCTTCTTAGTATTTTCCAATTCAACTTGAATTTTGAGAAAAATTGGAGCACTTCGTCGAACGTCATTGCATGATTTTTTCTGAAAAGAGTTGCAAGTGACGTGCGTTGCTTGTCGTCGTAAATTGCAAGACGAAAAGACGCCGTCAATTTCACATTTGCAGGGAAAATGTGAATTGAACAGTCAGAAGTCAGACCGCATGGACACTTCTGTTGAACATAAAACTTTTCACCTGATCGAGACAGCTTATAGTTTTCTCCCATTTGTTTGAGCAGTTTCAATTCTTGACCAACAACAACAGAACCCCGCAAAGCATGTCCTTTCGGAAAATTGCAAATGGCAGCCCACAGACGCTTCCGCTTCACAACAAATTTGCGCAGGCGGGTGTCGAAGTTCATTTCGAATTTTGCGTTTCCCTTCGGAAAGCGCTTTTTAAGAAAGTCATCAGGATCTTCGGGTATCTCTTCGTAGATGATGTACCCTTCTGGTAGGACTACATAGTCAGACCACACTTCTTCCCAGCCGTCGCTGGACAAATCCCCGCAGGACATTTTGGATATCAAAAATTTCTAAGAAAGGGTCGTGAGGAAAAACCTAAGTATATAGAAATGCGAATACAAATGAAATGTTAAATGAGAGAATAAAAGAACTACAAAAGAGAAAAAAAAAACAAGCGTTAGTATAAATACACGTGGAAATTTATAAAAAATGAAACAATTGGTTTTTATTATCTTAGTTCTTCCATTTGCAACTGGACAGCTGTGTACCTTTCCAAACGTGGATAGTCAAGGTATCGCGACTTGCATTTTGCCCCTCTATAAGGGTCTAATCGGCTTGTGCCAGCCCTCAAACGACGGGAAAGGCCCGCTCATGTACACAAACGCTCAAAATCCGGGTACAACGTACCAGGAACGGAGAACCGAGTGTGCAGAGGCGTGCATTGCTCGACAAGCCGTGTCCTCGATGGCACCACACCTTTCGTGGGAGTATATCATAAATAGTCAGACGACCTTACGTACCGTGGGTCAGCAACACGCTACAGGGTTTTCGATGGCAAACAGTGGTCAATGTAATTGTGACATGATGAGCGTTGCAAACTGTCCAACGCGAGCTAGCACGGGGGCTTACGAGGCGTGGGAATTCGAGTGTGCCGATAATACTCACTTATTTGTGACTGATATGGTTGGTACAAGATGTCTGCCGCCATGCTCAGTCTCTACAGACCCGTTAGACGATGGTTCGGCCGGTCCATTCTATTGCATTAATGGTG
>Ga0206682_10004129_pt1 | contig 12009 bp, 17 predicted proteins | sample M240m12015metaG_FD_155444 | JGI IMG/M metagenome (GOLD analysis project Ga0206682, IMG submission 155444) | Ammonia-oxidizing marine archaeal communities from Monterey Bay, California, United States - M2 40m 12015 | ecosystem: Environmental > Aquatic > Marine > Intertidal zone | place: USA... | reverse complement strand
AATTAGCGCATTTCAAAGGACGTGTCGGTCGCACGCTCACCTATTATTTGTGCAGTAATAACACATGCCAACTGCCCACGACAGAACCAGACGAACTACTGAAGCTATGGAAAGGCTAAAAGAGCGTTGCGGCTGGTGCAAAGGCAGCGAGTTATACGAAAACTACCACGATAAAGAGTGGGGACGACCGGTGCGCGATGAAAGGAAAATGTTCGAATTCCTCTTGCTTGAAACCTTTCAAGCAGGCTTGAGCTGGATTACAGTCCTAAAGAAACGCAATGCTTTTCGAGCCGTTTTTCATCAGTTCGAAATTGCAAAAGTGGCAAATATGACAGAAAAGGAAATCAAGGAGGCGCTCCAAAACGCTAGCATCATTCGTCATGAAGCAAAAATCAGAGCCGCAATTACCAATGCACAATGTGTTCTAGAGCTTCAAGCCCGTGGCACGACGCTTGTTGATTTCTTTTGGTCCTACGTGGATGATACGCCTATCCAAAATGCTTGGAATGACCTCAGTGAGATTCCTTCAAAAACAGATCTTGCAGTTCAGCTCTCAAAAGATCTTAAGGCACTCGGCTTCAAATTTATAGGGCCCACCGTGGTGTATGCCCACATGCAAGCCACAGGAATGATAAACGACCACCTTACGACCTGTCCATATTACAAGGTTTGAATGCCCTAAAAGAATTTCTTTTTCGATTTTTCCGCAACAAAATCTTTGAGGTAGTAGGGCTCAAAATAAGCCACATCTTCTGCTACAGGAAGCACGGATAGGTGCTGTCCCATATATTTCGCGTCGGGATCAGAGTTTGCCTGCAATTGCCAATTCTCGGGAATTTGAGTCATGAATTGATCTATTTTTTCTACCCCTTCACCCAGTACGGTGACTTGTTCATTTTGTAAATATTTCCAACACTCGTCCGTGATAATCACCGCTTCTACGGCTCCATCTGGCGTCAATCCATCCTCGCCCAACCGCCAAACTTGCGCGTAAACCTCATCTCGGCGTGCATCCAGAACAGTAATCACAAACGGCGTTGTGCAGTTGGAGAAATCGAAACATCCTAAAGTTGGCACACTATACAACGGAATACCTGAGGCAAAACATAAACCTTTGGCAGTACTTACACCAATGCGCAAACCGGTATACGAACCAGGTCCTTTACCGACGCAAATACCTGTCAACGCATTAAAGCTGACAGAATGTTCTTCCAGCAGTTCTTTGATCAGCACATGCAAGCGTTCACCATGAATGAAGCGATCGCCCCTTTCCGCTCTACTCGCAAAGACCTTCTGGCCGTCCCAAAGAGCGATGCTGCAATTCTTAGTTGCTGTTTCTATGCAGAGTAACACACTTATTTTTTATCTGTGGAAATGCGCGCGCCACGCTTTAGATTTCGACTCACTGCACTGTAGGGTCCGGTAATCACCGCAGTACTGTCTTCTACCCCAGAAACTATGATGAATTCATCGTCCTGAATACCCGATTCTACAACAAGCAAACCAGCTTTCATACCGTCTGGAGTAAAGATCACCTCAAAGCTCTCATCAATATCCTCGCTTAATACGCGTTCGTATGAAACAGCATTTGAAGAAGTGTCCGAACGAACCGTGACGGCCTGGATAGGTACCACTAACGCATCGCGTACCTTATTCGTAATGATTTCGACAGTTGCAGTCATACCTGGACGAAACGGATTCTTACCGTAGTTCGGTTCCAATGCGGCGAAACTGCTGTTGATCATACGAATTTTCACTTCGAAATTGGTCACCTGATCTGGTGATGCACCCAATGCCAATTTTGCACTATTTGCAATTTCACTAACCACACCTCGAAATGAATTTCCTAAGAATGCATCCACCTCAATGAGAGCGGTGTCTCCCTTTGTAATCTTCACAATATCATTCTCGTTGACCTCTACCAAAACCTCCATCGTATTCAAATCTGCGATGCGCAACATCTCTGTACCTGTCATGGTTGCCGTTCCAACCACACGCTCGCCCAACTCAACATCCAATTGTGTTACTGTACCGTCAATTGGTGCAATAATGGTAGTGCGCTTTAAGTTTTTATACGCTTCGTCTAGGTTCGCCTCTGCACTCTGCAATTGGTATTTAGCACTCTCCTCTTGTAATTCTGCAACCGAAATGGCTCGCTGTGCTGCATCGTATTCTTGCTCAGAAATGGCACCTTTCTCAAAAAGAACCTTATTTCTTGCCCACAGTTTTTTCGCTTCATCCAGAGCCACGCTGCTTTGGGCCAAGCCGGCTTTCGCACTGTTTACCGCTGCACGTGCGCGGGTGATGGCGCTTTCGTATAGGTCTGGATTGATCTTCACCAAAACATCGCCTTCCTTGACCTGCTGTCCATCGACGACATTTACTTCAATAATCTCACCACTCACCTCAGGACTCATTTTCACCTCAACTTCCGGTTGAATCTTTCCGCTAGCAGTAACCGACTCCACTACTGTGCGTCGATGCGCATATCCAGTTTCAACAGTAACGGTATCTGTACCCCCACCGATCCAGCCTTTTTTCTTAGCAACAACCAAGGCACCAATAATAACGACCGCAACGGGTATAACGATTTTTAAATTCAGTTTCATGGTATAGAGGTTATAAGGTGATTTGATTAAATAGGTAGAATTCGAGCACTTTTACTTTAAATAAGTAATCGAATTTTGATTGTATCTCGCGGCTCTTCGCAGCAAGGAATTGATTCTTACTCAAACTCAGATCAAAGGCACTAATGACCCCTGTATCGAAGTTTAGTTGCGCATTACCCAGGGCCAGTTCTGAGGCTTGTGCCGAAGCTTGAGAAGCTTCATATAACGCAAGTGCACCTTTGGCATCTAAATAGGCGCGCTCCATTGTTTGACGCACATTCACCTCCGTTTGCAATGCATCGATGTTTGCGTTATCGAGCTGAATTTTTGCGCGCTGCACTGCAGAATGCGTCTGGCCAGCATTGAATAACGGTATCTGAACTCCCACTCCTAAGAATTGGTTCCAGTTGTCTTGAAGCTGGTTCGTGATCGTATATTTTTCGGCACTCGTAGGGTCCGGAACATTTATGGTTGATGGCACCTGCTCAATAGACCCGGTTAAAGGGTTTTCTACCAACGTGTAGGTGGTTAACGAAACATAATCTGTGAAATAAGGTAGACCTTGGACATAGTTGGAATTCAATTGGGCCGAAAATGATAACGAGGGATAGCGACCACTCTGGGCCAATTTCACTCCATATTTCGCGCGCTCAACATTCGCATCAGCTAATTTCACACCCGGCTGTTTTCCAACGGCATCTTCTACCAATCCTTCGCTGTGGTAGCCGGACATCGCGCTCGCCGTTAAATCTACCTCAGGTGTAACAATCTCAAAAGACTCAAAATCCTCTTCCAATTGTAACATCTGATACAACATCAATTTACTGAGTACTACCGCGTTTTGCGCACTGGTCACATTGCCCTGATCGCTGCTGACTTGTGCAACGCTTTGCAGATAGTTGTCTTTAGAGAGAGCGCCGTTTTCAAATAAAATTTCTGTTCGCTTTAAACTCTGTGATGAAGCTTCCAATTGACCCTTTGCAACCTCTAGTAACTGCTCATTAACTAAAATTTGCAAGTATGCAGATGCAATATTTAGGAACACGTTGTTCGAAAGCTCCTGCAGTTGGTACAATGACGCCATTGAATTCATGCGCGCTTGCTGCAATTGGTATAGATTTCTACCCCCGTTCAACAAAACCCAATTACTAGACGCTGTGGTTCCAAGCGTTTGACGCGAACCAGGCTGCCTAGTGTTTGTAATGGGGTCAATAGTTAAACCGAAATTCCAGTAGTATCCGCCATTAAGATTCAAAGAAGGCAAGAATGCCAATTCACTTTGCTGCTCGTCTACTTTTGCGAGCAATAGTCCGTTTCGTCCTTTCTGAATATCAAGATTGTGCTCTTTAGCGTATTCAATGCACGAACCTAGCGACCAGCTTTCTTGGGCTGAAACAGCACTAGGAACCGCAAACAGTGCTACTAGCGAAAAGAATATATGTGAAAATTGTAAACGCATATCATTAGGGTTAGGGCACCCCAAGATACGTTATTTGTAGGCTTTCTTATTCTTGTAAATCTTGTATGCAATACCCCCAATAATGAGATAAGGAAAAATCATAAGATAGACAATTCCATAATTCAATCCTGCACCAAATCCACCGCCATCGGCAGTTTCCGCTACTGCTTTACACATGGAACACTGTGCAAAACCAATAGTCGTACTCAACAAGAATATAGCTAAGAGGGCTAGTTTTCGCATCAGTAGTAAGGTTGCATAAATAGGTAAACCAAAACACCAGTTGACGCTACGTACAACCATACCGGATAGGCAAATTTTACGATGCGTTTGTGCTTTGCTATATCGTTTGTCCATCCACGATAGATGCTTAAGAGTGCGAGCGGAATTACAGGAACACTGAGCAAAATGTGTGAAAGCAATATGAAGAAGTATACATAGCGCACCAACCCTTCACCGCCAAACTTAGCGCTGGGATGCGTCAAATGGTAGATTACATAAGAAATCAAAAACAAGCTACTTAAAACGAATGCGGTCAGCATGAACGTCTTATGTACTGTTATCTTTTTATTCTTAATTGCAATTCCTGCAGCAACGAGACAAACGAATGTTGCACCATTTAAAACTGCATGCAAAAACGGAAAAGAGCTCACCGCACTGTTTTCACTAATGCCTAAGCCTTCTTTCCACTCTGCTGGCAGTACCATTAAAAGTGCCACTGCCAAAGGAATGATAACGCTTAACGCGTAAATCACACGAATGATTTTCTTATCCTCAGTTGAATTACTCATCTAATTTGTTATGTTTTTCACGTTCGTACTCTGCTATAAGCACTTTTATGTCTTCTTCAAGATCATTAAGTTGTGTGATGTCTAAAACATCATAAGAGCCTACAATGTTCCCGTTATCATCAATACGACTACGAATATTACCGTTCCAATCGATCAGAATAGCGCTTGTACTGTGTAGAAAACCACCTTCAGCCGTTTGATCTTCAAATGCATTCAAATAGACCCCTTTCGCAAGGGCGTAAATATGCGCTTTATCACCCGTTAAGAACCGCCATTTATTGGCATCGTAATTATGGACCTTTTGGTACTGCGCCAATTTTTCTGGAGTGTCTTTTCCCGGATCTACCGTGATGCTGACCATTTCAAATTCCGGATAGCCCTTAAATCGACGCTCTACTTCATTCAAATGAAAATTCATTGCAGGACAGATGGTCGGACAAGTAGCAAAAAAGAAACTCAACACATAAATGGTTGAATCCATCGTCTCATTGTTTACGGCACCACCGTCTGTTCCTTGCAGGTCGAATTCAGGAATTTCATAGTAGGCCGTATCGAGACCCGCATCTGTAGTTACTACAGTCTTTGGGCCTACATACTTAAGGGTCTGAAAAAACACCTCGCTTTGACCGTATACGAAAAACAAATAAAGCAAAGCGGGCAGTACTAATACTGCGATTAGCACTGCCCGATTAAAGAAGGATTTATTAGCCATTACTGGAACAAGTATGAACCTTCGGTAAGAAGGATAAAAGTCAAGTATGGAATTAAAATCAAGAGCGGTAGGTAAAGGGAATATTTCAGACCTTTCTTTTCAAATTTCACGTGCATAAAAATCTGCACAATGTAAGCTGCTTTAACAAGGGTAAGTACGATGAACAAGATGTTCAAAATAGATGTACCTATAACTTGAGTCAACATAAACTCAGGCTTTATAATACCCAAAGCAACCTCAACTCCTGTTATCACTAATAGGATCCAGAAAACTTTCCAAATCCACCAAGTTCCATTATGATCTGACATGATAAATACGTTTTAGACGAGATAGAAGAATGTAAATACGAATACCCAAACAAGGTCAACGAAGTGCCAGTACAAACCAACCTTTTCAACCATGCGATAGTGGCCACGACGTTCATAAGTTCCCAACAAAACGTTGTAGAATATAATGAAGTTGATCACTACTCCTGAGAACACGTGAAACCCGTGGAAGCCAGTAATAAAGAAGAAGAAATTAGCGAATTGCTTCTGTCCATATTCGTTATGAATCATGTTTGCACCTTGCACAACATCACCTGCTTCTAGTAGCGCTACAGACTTTTCGTGAGCAAACGCTTCACCGGCCTTACCAGGCTCCATGAGGTACATGCCTTCATTCGACTTCATAGCAGAAAGAACCTCGGCTTTAGTGAAGGTTTCACCGTGGTTAGATGCATGACCCTCTTCCATACCGTGAATTACCTGACTAAAACTTAAACGCTCGCCGTCCTCATTGTAAATGTGAAGAATTTCTTGACGGGCCGTTTCAACAGCTCCGCTATCGCCTATGATGAAGTGATACCATTCCCAAGCTTGAGAACCGACGAAAATGAAACCTCCAACTATGGTCCACAACATCCAATTTGTCACGGCCTTGCGATTCATTTTTTCACCCGCATTTACGGCCAATACCATAGTCACTGAAGACATGATCAAAATGAATGTCATCAACGCTACATACAACAAAGGTTGATCCCCCTCAAGACCCGGGAAGTGAGTAAATACATTTTCAGCAATAGGCCATGTGCTTTCAAACTTAAAGCGCATTAAACCATATGCAGTTAGAAAACCTGAGAAGGTCAATGCATCAGAAAGCAGGAAAAACCACATCATTAGTTTTCCGTAACGTGAGCCTAGTGGTCTTGAACCACCGCCCCAGTTGTTTTCTTCTTGCGTCATTTCAGCGGATGAAGCCATAACGGTTGGATTAAAATTCTTTGGCAAATTTAACGAATAGCACTTAAAAAGACATACAAATAGAGCCACAATAGGTCTACAAAATGCCAATAAATACTCACAAGGGTAATTCCATGGAAGTCAGCCGATGAGTAACGTCCTCTGTATGCACGAAATAGCACCACTAGTAAGGCAATAATTCCGCCTGTTACATGCAATCCATGAAAGAGAAATAAAGCGTATACCCAAGATCCAGCCGGGTGCGATTGTGCACCAGCGAAGTAGATATTATTCGCCATCAATTCCGTCCAAGCCCCACCTTGAAACCACAAAAAGGCAAAACCAAGGAGTAAGGTTACCCAAAGCATTGGCTTTATTGCACTATCCTTGCCCGCAACAAGCTGTCTTTTGCCCCAAATCAAGGCAAGTGAAGAAAGAATAATCACAGCCGTGCTGTAAATAAAAGCTTTAGGTAACGCAAAGGTCATCCATTGTTCATTCATGACCAGGGTAGTTCTGCTAACTACATAACCAGAGGTAAGACCTGCGAAAGCCATAATGATACTTCCGATTCCTATCCACAATAAAGGCTTGGCGGCGCGGCGGCGTTGTTCTTGTAATGTTTCCATCTTAAATGAATCGGTCAATTATATAAATGATTTGCATACCTGTTAGATAAGCAATACTACTCAACATAAGTTTACGTGCACGCTTATCATCTGCATCCTTTAGAAGCAAAATCGCGTTATTCAATACCCAATACCCTAATGCACCTACGGCTGCTGCACCTACCCAACTGAGTTGAAGTTCACCGGTGATGCCAAAGGCTGGAAGGATACCCACCATCATCATCCAAACCGTGTAGATAATAATGTACAATTGCGATGGACGGTCTTTTGCTTTCGACGGTAAAAGATAATAACCTGCTTTAGCGTAATCGTCGTAAGAAAACCACGCTATGGCCCAAAAGTGGGGGAATTGCCAGAAAAATTGCTGTGCAAACAACGTACCTGTTTCAATATCAAAGTCATTCCGAGCGGCGACCCAACCCAACATGTAAGGAATAGCGCCTGGTATTGCTCCCACAAAGACTGCAAGTGGTGTTTTGGCTTTCAGCGGAGTATACACTAAAGTATATAGTACCACACTTAGTGCACCGAAATAAGCCGTCATTGGATTAATAACGAATAAGGCCCATAGCCCGACAACCAGTAAAAAAGTTGCGATAAACCAAGCTTCTCGCAATGTAAGCGTTCCTAGAGGCAGCGGGCGACCTTTTGTTCTGTTCATCAAAGCATCCCTATCCTTCTCGTAGATTTGATTGTATGCATTAGATGCAGCGACTACAGTGATCCCTCCAAAGATGAGCAACAGCAATTGAACCCAACTGAACACCTCCATCCCAAGGAAATAACCTGCCACAGAACTGAATACAACAGAAGTACTCAAGCGAAGTTTTCCGAGACGCAACGCCTCCTTAATTAAGGAGGGTTTCGATGGGGATAGTATGGTTGTTTCCGACATGGGCGGCAAAGATAAGGACTGACCGCTATCTAGAGGAAATTTAAAGCACGATAAAATGAGGGTTTAATAAGTCCTCTTTATTGTACTCCAATGGAAGGCGTGTCTCTTTGTGCAACATAGCAAAACCGGAAGCTTCAACAACGGCTTGACCCGCAGCTGTATCCCACTCCATAGTGGGTGCAAAGCGCGGATATACATCAGCCAATCCTTCAGCAACCATACACATTTTAAGCGAAGACCCCTTACTGAGAATCGCAACTTCACCGTGCTGTGCTCGATACGTCGCTAAAAATGCCTCGGTTTCCTCGTTCATGTGAGAACGAGAACCTACAGCTGTAAATGGACGGTCCATTGCCACGGGTAAAGCAACAGCGCTTTCTAAATGCGCATCGGTAAATGTTGTTGTCGCGTCTATTACCATTTTAATCGCTCCCTCTCCTTTTACTCCTAAATACAACTCACCCGTTACAGGAACATATACAACCCCTAAAATGGGGCTACCAGATTCAATCAATGCTACGTTCACTGTAAACTCACCGTTGCGCTTGATGAATTCTTTCGTACCGTCCAGTGGATCAACAATCCATAGGGTGGACCAGTGCCTTCTTTCATCAAACGATAGATGCTTGCCTTCCTCACTAAGAACAGGATGCTCCGATGGATCTAGCCACTTCATGATTGCTGTATTACTGCGTAAATCTGCCTGAGTTAGTGGACTCTCATCGCCTTTCAACTCTACTTCTGTGGTTTCATTGTGGTACACTTCGAGTATTGCAGCACCGCCGTCAAGTGAGGCCTGAATTGCTATACGAGCTTCAGTAGAAAGTTGAAATGGTTGCATAGATGTAATGATTGAATTCAGAAATTGTGAGGTATAGAAATGCCCGAACCATTAGGTCCGGGCATTTTTCATTGTCTTCGATTATTTGTTTACTGCAAGCGTGCGTTGATCGGCACAGTATACTGCATACGAACCGGCTTTCCGCGTTGCTTCGCCGGTATAAACTTTGGCAAAAGCTTGATTACTCTAATGGCTTCATCATCGATAAGTTTATCAACGCCACGCGCGATGGTAACGTTGCTTACTTTTCCGTTTTTCTCAATTACAAAGTTGATGTAGACCTTTCCTTGAATACCCATTTGACGGGCCAATTCTGGGAATTCAAACTTTTTACCGATATGCTGCATGATGTTTTGGTTGAAACACATGAACTTTTCGTCTTCTGTAGCCAAATTCTCGCAACCCGGAAAAATAGGTTTATTCTCTACGACCGCGAAGGTGAAAATTTCATCTTCAGCGTCTTCCACTTCTTCGATGATTTCGATTTCCTCACTCTCATCGGTTTCTGTAGACTCAAACTCCACTTCTTCAATCTCCAAATCGTTCTCAACAATCTGAATAACCTCTGGCGGTGCCGGAGGTGGCGGTGGTGGCGGCGGCGGCGGCGTTCTATTCGTGATAATGGCAATCTCATCATCATCATCGTATGACATTTTACCCAACTGACCTGGACCGTCTTCGTAAGACTTTAGCTCCAAAAAGAATAGAGTAAATGCTAGAGAAGCGGTAAGACCAATCAATAAGAAGAGACTCTTCTTATTTTCTGCATCCGCTTTTGCTGATTTTCTAGTTTTCATGAATATGGACTATTGTGGCGCTAAAATAGCCAAAAGTATTGTTAGCGCAAGGTGAATTTTTTAGTGTTTTTTTCTCGCTTATCGTTCAAATGAAACAGGGACAACACAGGTGTAGGATACGGATACGCCTTGTTTTTTGGCGGGCACTACCGCATCAGGGAGTGACCTCATTGCTCGAACAGCCTCTTCCTCGGCACGATCATTATAGGAACGAACGCTTTCTACCTGGGTAATCTTTCCCTTAGCATCAAAAAGAACTTCCACAAATACGCGGCCATTTTCTTCCAATCCTTCGGGCCATTGCAGTTCGTTCATGATGTGCCCCATGATGAATCGGTCAAAGCAAGTTCGCTGGGCATTAGCATCTTCTTCGATATGCGCACAGTGCTCAAAAACGGGTACCGTTTCCTTTAGAGAAATATGTACATCTGCAGCATTGTTCTGGCCGATAAGTTGGGCGGTTAATCCTAAAGCGATTAAACACAAAGAAAAACGCATTTTCATTCTAGTGTAGTTTAACATTAATGGGTAGAATATACGACATACGCACGGGCTTTCCATTTAGTTTCGCCGGGGTGAAATCTGGTAATGATTGTACGACTCGAATGGCCTCCGCACCAACGAGCTCGTCACTACCGCGAACGACCTTCGCTTGACTAATAGCACCGTTCTTTTCGATGATAAATTCGATATATACTTTTTCTCCAGTACTGAATTGCATCATGCGCTCGCTCACTTTGAATTCGCGGGCAATGAAGCGCATCAATTGTACATTCATACATTGATACAATGCATCGTTGCCAATAGCGTCTTCACAGCCTTGAAATACCGGCATAGATTCTACTTGCGTAAATGAAAACACCTCTGATGGATCATAGGGGTCTGGATCAATGATCACTTCTAGCCCATCGTCAATACCGGTAAAAAACAACTCATTACCCAAATCAATTATAGGAAGGTTATTATCGATGATTTTAAACTGGTCGGGATTTATTTTTGGTGCCTTTTTAGCCTTAGCTGCAAATTTTGGAGATCGTGTAACAGTCACCGGAACTGTCCAGTCCAGTTCCTGTGCTGAGGCCAATTCAGAATTAAAGTCCGGTAATGCGCGAACTGGCGAGGTCCACTCTAAAGCGACGCTAGTTAAAAATAAAGCAGTGGTTAAGCCAAATACGAAAAACAGTGGTCTTCTTTTTTCGAGGTTAGCTTGCGGTGATTTACTTGATTTAGATCTCATAACATTCTGATTTAGAGGATTCAGTATGTTATAAGCCAAAAACTATTCCAAAATCTTATGAAAGAGGCGACTTGAAATGATTCCTATCATAGCGCCCCCAGTATTGGCGAGTCCGTCCATCAAGTCGGCATTACGACCAAATTCCATGGCGCCTTGAAGAATTTCAACAGCCCCTCCTACACAGGCTGCTACAATCCAATACGCGAGCATTTTTCTGCGTGATAAGCGGCGCTTATAAGCTCGAGATGAAGCAAAATAAAGGAGTATTATCCAGGAGAAGTATAATATGAAATGAACCAGTTTATCACTGATCTTTAGACTGAACCCTGGATCTATATCTTCCACAGGAGCAAGGCAGATATAGAGAATAAGAAAGCCCCAACCAATGGCAGGGGCTCTATATATCCAAGGATTCCTCATGGGTTTATCCGAGCATTGCTTCGTAAGCAGCGGCGTCCATTAATCCATCCAATTCAGTAGAATCAGCGATCTTCATCTTCACCATCCAACCTTTTCCATAAGGGTCTTCGTTAACAGCTTCTGGTGCATCTTCTAGATCCTCATTGAATTCAAGTACCTCGCCACTAACAGGGAGAAATAGGTCCGATACAGTCTTTACTGCTTCAACACTACCAAAGACCTCATCTTTATCTAGAGACTCACCTTCTGTATCAACATCAACAAAGACAATATCACCAAGCTCGCCTGCTGCGAATTCGGTAATTCCAACATAGGCCTCATCGCCCTCAACGCGAACCCACTCGTGGTCCTTTGAATACTTTAAGTTATCCGGAAACTGCATATGCGTTTAATTTTTTT
>Ga0206682_10004116_pt1 | contig 12033 bp, 10 predicted proteins | sample M240m12015metaG_FD_155444 | JGI IMG/M metagenome (GOLD analysis project Ga0206682, IMG submission 155444) | Ammonia-oxidizing marine archaeal communities from Monterey Bay, California, United States - M2 40m 12015 | ecosystem: Environmental > Aquatic > Marine > Intertidal zone | place: USA... | reverse complement strand
ATTAATTGGCCCCCCAGGATCTGGTAAATCAATGTTAGCGAAACGAATCCCAACAATATTACCCAATCTGACAGAAAAAGAAATGTTAGAAACAACAAAAATTTATTCATACTTAGGAAGATTCAACCAAAAAAATAAATTAATATATAAACCACCTTTTAGAAATCCACATCATACAATTTCTGATGTTGCTTTGGTTGGTGGAGGGTCTCACCCCAAGCCAGGAGAGATTTCTTTAGCTCATAATGGTGTCCTTTTTTTGGATGAACTACCAGAATTTAAAAGAAAAGTTTTAGAAGTTTTACGTCAGCCTCTCGAAGATGGGCAAGTAACTATCTCTAGAGCATCAGGTTCAGTAAATTTCCCTTCAAATTTAATGTTAGTAGCGGCTATGAACCCTACTCCTGATGGAGGATATTTTAGTGCTTCAAGTACTAGACAATCTTACCATAGAACTCAACAGTATCTATCTAAATTAAGTCAACCTTTATTAGATCGAATCGACCTTCAAATTGAGGTGGAATCTGTTTCAATAGATAGATTAACTAGTCTTAAAAGAGAAGAAGAAAATAGTGAGTCTATAAGAAAAAGAGTTCAGAAAGCTAGAAAAGTTCAAATAAGTCGACAGTCCAAAATAAATGCTCAATTAGAGAATAATGAAATCAATAAATATTGTAATCTTAACGAAGAAACGCTTTCTTTTTTACGTAACGCATCTTTGAAATTAAATATTTCTGCAAGAAGTTTTTCAAGAATTAAAAAGATATCTAGGACAATAGCAGATTTAATTGCTTCAAAGAATATTGAAATTGAGCATGTAGCAGAAGCTATACAGTACAGAAGTTTAGAAAGATTAAAGCAGTTTTTAAATTAATTGCTTAAAATCATATTTTTAGCTCTATCATCTCTTACTTTATAAGAGTTGTATAATGCTGGGTAGTAGCCTTGCTCAATCTGAGTTCTTATTTCTTTTTGCTTACTTTCTGCTTTTGTAGATATAGATCTTTCGTCAACTACTGAATTATTGTTTTGTGATTCAGCTTGTATTATGTAAACTCCTTTTTTCCCTTCAATAATTGGAGAAATTTCATTGACATCTAAACTAAAAATATAGGCCATTACTTTTGGCTCTGCAACTTCTTGGCTATTATTCCCAATATTAACATCGCTGTATTTAACAAACTTACTTTCGACATTACTAGTTAATATTTTAGATACACTGTCAATAGTTTTAAGGGAGCTAATGTTATTTGCAAATGTTTTTTGATAATATATTGCTTTAAGATGATTCTTCATTAAAGGCTCCATGAGCGTATTTAAATTTTTATAGGATGTAACATCGGCATCAATTTTCTCTTTTACAACAGCTAAAACTAATTGATTATTAGAAATGTATTCTGGTTCTAATAAATCACCTGAATTACTATTAAAAGCCCACCTAGCTATATTCATATTTCTGTTAAGGTCTGCAGGCCCATAAAGTCCAGATGTTCTTCTGTTTGGATAAATCAAAGGAACATACCCAGAAGATTTAACTTCAAATCCATATTCGTCTGCCGCTGTAGTGAAATCTGTAGAATCTGCCTTGTAGTAAAAGGCTAATGCAACTGAATCGTAATATTCATTTTGTGTTGTTTTACTTACTTGTATAGTTTCATCAACAACAGCTATTTTTTTAAAAGAACCAGTTTTTCTTCCAAGAACCTGAATAATATGAAAACCGTAAGTGGTTCTTACAACTCCAGATTTACCGATTCTTTTTGAAAAACTAAACTCTTCGAATTCTGGAACCATTTGACCTTTAGGAAACCAAGAATATACTCCGCCATTAGCTACTGAACCCGGATCATCTGAATATTTAGAAACCAAACTACTGAATTTACTACTATCTCTTCTTACAGCGTATAGAATACTATCTGCTAGTCTTTTGTTTTTGTCATCATCAACATCACCTTCTTTAGAATTAATTAAAATATGTCTGACTTTAGCTTGTTCTTCATCACCTGTTTCATAAATCTTAACAAGTTGAATTTTGTCTCCATTTACAAATGGTCCAATTATATCACCTTTAGAACTGTTTTTGATTTTCTCGTCAATAAATGATGAAAATTTACCACCTTTGTAAGGTTGACCAGTGAAATTTCCGCTTGGTCTTGGACCATATGGAGATTGAACCATCATCGGAGTTTCTGCATAATTTGCAACAAATAAAGAGTCGTTTTTAGAAGACTGAAAATCTTCCTTAAGTGATTCCATTCTTTCAGTATAATTTCTAATATCAGACGCAGAAGGTTTAAAAGTAAGAATTGAGTATTCATAAGACACTAAATTTTGTCTTTGTTCCCAAACTTTTTCGTTCGAATGTTCGTTGTAATATTCTTGTCTTTTTTGTTCGTCTAAGGAAATTAAGGTATCGTTAATATTATCATAGCTTACGAAAACGTATTTAATGTTAGCAGAAATTTTGTCTTCATTAGCAAATTTTTTAGCTTCTTGTACTGTTGTAAATACTCCGTTTTGAAGCATTGCCCCGTACTTGTTAATTCTCCTTTCATTTTTTAATGGATCTTCTATGTTGTTTTTTAAGTCTCTTTTGGATTCAGGATTGTCAGGGAGATTAATTATTCTATTGGTTTTCCAAATATTAAAGGAGTCTTTATTGTATAAACCATCTTTTACAAATAATTCCTTTAGAGAAGAGGGTAATGGATTTTCACCATTGAGAAGACCTTGATTTAGTTCTTCAGCAGAAACACTTAAACCTACTTTTTCTAATTCGAAATGATATATGGTATCAGAAATCATTTGATTCCATGTAGTAACTTTCAATTGGTCTTCGTCCGCACTTGTTAGACTACCGTTACCTCCTGAATTCATATTATTCATTCTTAAATTATTTCTTGTTCTGTTTTCTTTGAAATAATATTTCCAGTCGTTTGCATCGATTTCTGAGTTATTAAATAAACCGAGGGTTGAATTAGCACCCCCAGAAAACTGATTCAATAAATCATTTACTGGAATTATGAAAAGGAAAAGGCCAAGCCCTACCATTGTTACTAAAAGTCCAGATTTCTCTCTAATTTTTCCTATAATAGCCATCTATGTAATTGTTAAAAGTTCGCGAATATACAATGGAATAAGCATATATGAAAATTACTTTTTGATATCTCTACATTTCAAAGGTTTTAATTAATATTTTTACAACATGATAAATTGGTTTGGTTACTTCAAGGCTTTACATCTTATTTTCATGGTCAGCTGGTTTGCTGGAATGTTTTATATGGTAAGACTCTTTGTTTATTATTCGGAATCTGAGGATAACCACGGAAAGAATTCAAGTATTTTTAAGTCGCAATATTTACTTATGCAAAAGAGACTTTGGAAGATTATAGCTTGGCCTGCAATGGTTTTAACATTAATATTTGGTTTTTCAATGCTTTACATACAGCCCTTTTATTTAGAACTTCCATATATGCATGTGAAGCTTTTTTTTATTTTTTTGTTAGTTATTTACCACTTAATTTGTCATTACATATTTCTTAAGCAAAAAAATGAAGCATCTAATTTTACATCCACACAATTACGTGTTTGGAACGAAGTTGCAACCCTTTTTTTAGTTGCAATTATCTTTATTATTGTTTTAAAAAATCAGCTAGATGGAATTTACGGTACTGTAGGTTTTATTTTATTTGGTGCATTACTTTTTGCAGCTGTTAAATGGTATAAGAAAATTAGAAAGCCCAAGTAATTTTAAACAAACACCCTCTTTTTATCAACATCACAAGATTTAACTTTATTAATTACTTTATAGTTGTTAAAATTGTCAGTAATTATAAAAAAACACTATGAAAGATGAAAAACATATTAAAAGTGCTTTAATTTCTGTTTTTTCAAAAGAAGGTTTAGCGGAACTTGTTGCTTTGTTAGATAACCATAATGTTACAATTTATTCTACTGGGGGCACACAAAAATATATTGAAAACCTAGGTGTTACAGTTATTCCAGTTGAAGATATAACAGAATACCCATCAATATTGGGTGGAAGAGTCAAAACACTTCACCCGAAAGTTTTTGGTGGCATCTTAAATAGGAGGTCTAATGAAAATGACCAGAGTCAAATAAAAGAATATAAAATACCAAACATTGATCTTGTTGTAGTTGATTTATATCCGTTTGAAAAGACAGTCAGTTCCGGTTCAAGCGAAGAAGAAATTATTGAGAAGATTGATATCGGTGGAATATCATTGATAAGAGCAGCCGCAAAAAATTTTAAGGACATTACTGTTCTTTCTAAAAAAGAGCATTACAGTGAATTGTGTACTATAATATCTAACAAAAATGAAGCTTCAACATCAATTAATGAAAGAAAGTTATTTGCAACAGCCTCTTTTTCAGTTTCTAGTAAATACGATACCGCAATTCATAATTATTTTAGTGGAAATCAATCTAAAGAACTACGATATGGAGAAAACCCCCATCAAAAAGGTTGGTTCAGCGGAAATCTAAATGAAGTTTTTTCACAATTACACGGAAAACAAATTTCTTACAATAATTTACTCGATATTGATGCTGCAATCATGTTAATGGAGGATTTTAAAAATTCACTCCCGACGTTTGCTATTTTAAAACACAACAATGCCTGTGGTTTTGCAACAAGACGAATTTTAAAAGATGCATATTCTGCGGCTTTAGAAGCAGACCCTATTTCTGCATTTGGTGGTATCTTAATTACCAATCATGAAATTGATTTAGAAACAGCAACAATTATTAATACTCTTTTTTGCGAGGTAGTTATAGCGCCTTCTTATAATACTGAAGCATTGGAATTATTAAAAAGTAAAAAAAATAGAATTATTCTTGTTCAAAAAAATGCTGAATTTTCTACTACGATTGAAAGATCGTGTTTAAACGGAAAGTTAATTCAGCAACGAGACGAGTCAATTGAAAAAATTGAAACTTTTGAATTGAAAACAAATGTTTCTCCTACTGCAAATCAAATGGAGGACTTGTTTTTTGCTAATAAATTAGCAAAGCATACCAAATCGAATACCATAGTTTTAGTGAAAAATCAACAATTACTAGCTAGTGGAACAGGACAAACATCAAGGGTTGATGCTCTTAATCAAGCAATTAATAAAGCCAAAACATTTAATTTCAACCTTAAAGATGCAGTAATGGCTTCAGATGCTTTTTTTCCTTTTCCAGACTGTGTTGAGATTGCTGGAGAGGAAGGTGTTAATGCCGTTATTCAACCCGGTGGCTCTGTCAAAGACGATTTGTCCATAGATTTTTGTAATAAAAATAAAATTGGTATGGTTTTTACTGGAATTAGACATTTTAAACATTAAATTTACGTTTATGGGTTTATTTAATGTATTTACACAAGAAGTTGCCATTGATCTTGGTACTGCTAATACTTTAATCATCAATAATGATAAAGTAGTAGTTGACGAACCATCTATAGTTGCGATGGATAGAACTACCGGAAAAGTAATTGCTATTGGAAGAAAAGCTCAACAAATGCACGGTAAAACTCACGAAAATATTAAAACAATTAGACCACTAAAAGATGGTGTCATTGCAGATTTTCAAGCTGCAGAACACATGATCAGAGGAATGATAAAAATGATGAAAGGTGGCAGTAGGTATATTCAACCTACTATGAGAATGGTAATATGTATTCCATCTGGAATAACTGAAGTAGAAAAAAGAGCAGTTCAAGATTCCGCTGAGCATGCAGGTGGTAAAGAAGTTTATCTTATCCACGAACCTATGGCTGCTGCTATTGGTATTGGTGTTGATGTTGAAGAACCAATGGGAAATATGATTATTGATATTGGTGGTGGTACTTCAGAAATTGCTGTTATTGCACTTGGAGGTATAGTTTGCGATAAATCAATAAGAGTAGCTGGTGATGACTTTACAAGTGATATAGAAGAATACATGAGAAGGCAACATAATATTTTAATTGGGGAGAGAACAGCAGAGCAAATTAAAATTGAAGTTGGAGCTGCTTTGGATAAATTAGAAAACCCTCCTGAAGATTATGCAGTTAGAGGAAGAGATTTAATGACAGGTATTCCTAAAGAAATTCATGTTTCTTATAAAGAAATCGCCCATTCTCTAGATAAATCCATTTCAAAAATTGAGGAAGCTATATTAAGTGCTTTAGAGATGACTCCACCAGAACTTTCTGCGGACATTTATAAAACAGGAATTTATTTAGCTGGAGGCGGTTCAATGTTGAGAGGACTGGATTCAAGAATATCTACGAGAACTAAATTACCAGTTCATATTGCTGAAGACCCATTAAGGGCAGTGGCAAGAGGAACGGGAATTGCACTAAAAAATATTGATAACTATCAATTTTTAATTAAGGCTTAGAATCATAATAATATAAATGAGAAATATAATTCTGCTTATTCAAAAGTACAGAAACTTTCTTTTTTTCTTGTTTTTAGAATCTACTGCTTTATTTTTTTTATTTAGTGCTACTAATAATTATCATCATTACCATTATTTAAGTTCAAGTAATAGCTTATCTGCGGGACTTCTTAAGTACCAATCCAGTCTATTTTCTTATTTTTCTTTGAGGGAAGTCAACAACGATTTAATGATTGAAAATGCTTATTTAAAAGAACAAATTTTAAATAAAAATTTAGTTGTTGGTAAAAAATTTATAAAATCTAACGATACAATTTATAGAAAAAACTTTTTATTTAAAGAAGTAAATATTGTCAATTCTCAATTCAAGTTTTACAAAAATAATTTAATAATTAATTCAGGCTCTCAAAATGGAGTTGTCCCAAAAATGGGACTTATTGGAACTAAGGGAGTTATAGGGATAGTAACCAACGTAACTAACAACTATGCTACGGTAAGACCCATAATAAATCCAGATTTTGGATTAAAAATTCTTCATCAAAAAACTAACGCTTGGGGAGATCTTCTTTGGGTTCCCGAAAAAAATAATTTTAATTCAGTTTATGTGAATAACATCCCAATATATACTAAAGTTGATGAAAATGATTTTTTTGTTACTTCTGGTGCTGAGGGTATTTATCCTAAAGGGGTTAAAATAGGTAGAGTTATAAGTATTAGTGAAAATATAGAAGACCAGACATTAGATATTGAACTGAAATTAGAGGAAAATTTTTCTACCTTAAAAATTGGATTTCTTGTTAAGAATAACTTCCAAGAAGAGCTCAATGAACATTTAAAATTTAAATGATATTAGAATTTAAAAATATTGCATGGTTTTTAGGTTTAATAATATTTCAAATATTTGTTATTGATGCGATAGATCTTGGGACTTACTCCTATTTTTTTTCTCCAATTATTATCGCATTTTATATTCTAAAGCAAAGGCTAAGCACAACAGTTTTTCAACTTTTAATTATTGCTTTTTTTTTGGGAATGATTACGGATATTTTTAGAAATACTTTGGGATTAAATACTTTTGTATTACTAATGATTACTTATTTAAAGCCTACTTTTTTATACAGTATAACATCTAATGAAGATATTGAAAAAGATGTAGAATTAAATATATTCAATATTGGAATCCTTAGATTTTTATTATTTTTTGGGTCTAGTCTTTTTTTTTATCATTTATTGTTTTTTTTAATAGAACAATTTTCTTTTCAAAATCTCTTCACTTTACTACTTAGATCACTTATCAATACCATCTCATCTTTAATGGTGTTATTGTTTTTACAATATGTTTTTATTTCTAGAAAATAATGGATCCTTTTAAGAATAGAAGGTGGGTTATTATACTAATTATAACTTGTGTTGGAATAATTTTTTCTTTAAGGCTATTTTATATTCAAGTAATTAACCATGATTGGTCTGAAAGAGCGGCTGAAATTAGTCTAACAACTGAAAACTTGCAACCTCCAAGGGGTTTTATTTACGATAGAAATAATAATCTACTAGTAGGGTCAGCTACACTTTACGATTTATTTATTCTTCCGATTGCTGTTAAGGAAAAAGATACTGTAATTATTTGTGATGTATTTAATTTTAGCAGATCTGATTTTAGAGAAATTCTTAACCAAGCTTCTAGCGGTTACAATGTCCCTTACAAGCCTTCAGTTTTCATTAAATCAATGTCTCAGTTAGAACATGCAAAAATCTCACCATTTATAGGACAAATATCTGCTATTCATGCAGAATCTAAGCTTGATAGGGGGTATCCTTTTCCCATAGCTTCTCATTTACTAGGTTATATTAGAAGAATAGATGAAAATCAATTTCAAAAAACAAGAAAGGAAGACGATTTATTTTATACTAAAAATGATTTTATTGGAATTACAGGTTTAGAAAATCAATATGAAAAATTATTAAGAGGCGAAAGAGGAAATATAAATTATCTGAAAGATTATGCAGGTAATAAAATGGAGACTGTGGATAAAACCCCTCCAAAAGCTGGAAAAAGTTTGTTGATAACCTTAGACGCAAAACTTCAAAAATTAGGTGAAGATTTAATGAAAAATAAAATTGGTTCCATTGTTGCTCTCGAGCCTTCAACTGGTGAAGTTTTAGCAATGATCTCTGCACCAAGTTATAATCCATCTTTATTGACAGGTAGAAATTTTGCTAATGAATTTAAAAATTTAAAACAAAATGATTCTTTAAAGCCGTTAATTAACAGACCTGTTTATAACGATAAATATAGGCCAGGTTCAATTTTCAAACTTGTTCAAGCTCTTATAGCATTAGATGAGGGTGTAATCACTAAAGAAACTGGTTTTGTATGTAATAAAAACACAATTGGATGTCATAATCATGAAAAACCTAACAGCCTACTAAAAGCAATTAAACACAGTTGCAATCCGTATTTTTTTCATGTTTATAAGCGGCTAATTATGAAGAATAGTAACGGAAACATCTTTGAGACTAGCAGACTAGGGCTAGGAATTTGGGAAGAAAAAGTTAAATCTTTTGGCTTTGGTAGCCCATTAGGAATTGATTTGCCAGATGAAAAAAGCGGATTTATACCAAATGTAGAATTTTATGACAGATGGTATGGGAAAAAGAGATGGGCATTTAGTACTATTTATTCTAACAGTATTGGAGAAGGAGAAATAGGGGTGTCACCAATTCAAATGGCTAATCTGGCAGCTATTATCGCTAACAAAGGATTTTATTATACTCCTCACGTAGTTAAAAAAATTGAGGATGAAGAATTGAGTAATAAATACAAAATTAAACACTATACAGATGTTGAAGAAAATCATTTTGAAATAATTACCAAAGCCATGAATGAAGTGGTCAATAATGGAACTGGCAGAAATGCAAGAATTGATAGTATTGAAGTTTGTGGAAAAACTGGTACGGTTGAAAATAAAAACTTTAATGATCATTCTGTTTTTATATCGTTTGCTCCAATGAGTAAACCAAAAATAGCCATTGCTGTTTATGTAGAATATGGGACGTGGGGAAGTAAATGGGCTGCTCCGATTGCAAGTTTAATGATGGAAAAATACATAAATGGTAAACTTTCAGAAAAGTCATATCAAAAAATGTTAGAAATTCAACAGTCAGTTATTCTAAATAAGAATACAAAATTTTAAAATGAAACACAGAAATCTATCCGTATGGCGAAATATTGATAAACCCTTGGTTTTGTTTTATATAATATTATCAATAATTGGATATTTGATTATGTTCTCAAGTAGTTTTAAGGGATCAGAGTTTCAGGACTTCGTTTGGAATTCAAATTATGGTAAGCAACTGATTTGGTTATTCTTAACTTCTTTTTTAGGTATAGTTATTCTACTTATAGATGGTAACTTAATTAAAAATAGCTCCTATTTAATTTATGGAGTTATTATTTTCCTATTATTCATAGTATTACTAATGCCTCCTTTAAAAGGAGCACGTTCTTGGTTTTATTTTAGTGGATTCTCTTTTCAACCATCCGAACTAATTAAGTTAGCTCTAAGTTTAGCGCTAGCAAAACTTTTAAGTGATGTTGGTTCTAAATTCCAAGATTTTAAAACTAAATTAAAAGCCTTTTTACTTATAATAATTCCTTCAATCTTAATTGCTTTACAACCAGATCCTGGTACTATGCTTGTCTTCACTTGCTTTGTCTTTGTATTGTACAGAGAAGGATTATCTGGTAACTTTCTATTAGTTGGACTTTTTACAGTTTTAATTGCAATAGTTGGTATATTTTTAAAGGCTTCCAACTCTGTTTTTTATATTGGAGAAACCATGGTTTCTGGAATTGTATTCTTCGGATTCTTCTTAATAATTGGCTTTATTTTCTCCTTTTTAATTATTAGATACTTTGTTCTTCCTAGATATAGGAAACAAAAAATAAGAAGCTTGATTTTAATTGGTATTTTGGGGCTTTCAATTTCTGGAGGAATAAATGTTGTTTACGATTCTGTTTTTAAAGACAGACACAGAACTCGATTTCAAATTATGTTTGGAATAAAAGAAGATAGACAAGGTGCGGGGTACAATATATATCAGGCTCTTTCAGCTGTAGGGTCTGGAGAGGGCTTTGGTAAAGGATTTTTAAAGGGAACTTTAAGTAATGATAAATACAAACATGTACCTGAACAGAATACTGATTTTATATTTTGTGTTTTAGCTGAAGAGTTGGGTTTTATGGGCTCTTTAATATTTATTATTCTGTATTTATCTATGTTGGTTAGAATTATAGCTGTTGCAGAAAGACAAAGAAGTAAGTTTACCAGAATTTATGGGTATTGTGTTTCTGGAATTTTGTTTTTTCATTTTATGATTAATATCGCTATGGTAATTGGATTAGCTCCAGTTATTGGTATTCCTCTTCCTTTTTTTAGTAAAGGCGGATCAGCTATTTTATCATTTGGATTAATGATATTTATTATGTTAAGACTAGATGCTGAAAGAAAAGTAGTTCTCAGATAACTAATAAATTTTCTGTTAGAGTGAATGATATTTTTGAAGAAAATGATTTTCTCTTTCACTTTTTATCATGTCAACAGTTTCTTTCATAAATTGATTTCTCAGAAGTCTAGTTTTAAATATCCAAACACAAAATGTGTCTTTACTATGATAGATAGCTTTCAATTCATCATCGATTTCACATAATCAACTTGGTATTGTTGCTTCAATACAAATCATATTCTCAAAATTATTTTTTATTTAGAAGCCAACTAGAAGATTGAATTTTATCTCCCAATCCGTCAATAAGTTGAACGTTTAATTTTTTACATATTGGTTTTTCTGGAATGGTGTCGTTATTTTGATCTCCTCCATTTGCAAATGCTAGTTCATATTTACTTCCATGATCAGCTACTATTTTTTCAATCGTTTTGCAGACAGTTCTGTCATTATCCACAGAAAGAAATGCTTTATCTACAGCTTTGATATTACTTACAATTATCATTCTTTCTTCTTCGTCTTGAAATGCTTTACTGCCTTTTAATTCTCTTTGTAAATCAGAATTAACAATTACAAATAATTCATCTGAGCTCTCTTTGGCATTATTAAAATATTCCAGGTGTCCTTTATGGATAGGATTAAAATATCCACTTACAATAATTGCTTTTTTTTTCATTTAGATTAGACTAGGATGTATACAGTTAAGTTCTGGTTTATTTTTAAAATCATTTGCTTTTAAATTGGTATGGTATGTCCATTCTGGGCAATCACACTTTTTGTTATTCTTGAAAATTTTACAAGAGTTAAAGTTTAAAACTAAAATTACAATAATTGAATATTTTACAATGAATAATTTTCTCATCTAATTATTAAAACCTTTAAAATTAATCAATGCATCTATGGATTCACAATTATTATTGTTTATTTTGGTTAATATAAAATCAGATGATAAAAAACTTCGGGAAATATATTTTAATGCTATACTACATTTTTCATAAACCTGAAAAGTTTGGAGTTTATTTTAAAAGATTATCACATGAAGTTATAGAACTAGGAGTTAAATCCTTATTTATAGTTTCTATAATGTCAGCTTTTATGGGAGCAGTACTTGTAATTCAAACTGCTACAGCTATTGAATCGGCTTGG
>Ga0206682_10004101_pt1 | contig 12056 bp, 9 predicted proteins | sample M240m12015metaG_FD_155444 | JGI IMG/M metagenome (GOLD analysis project Ga0206682, IMG submission 155444) | Ammonia-oxidizing marine archaeal communities from Monterey Bay, California, United States - M2 40m 12015 | ecosystem: Environmental > Aquatic > Marine > Intertidal zone | place: USA... | reverse complement strand
TTCGTTTATTTCATTAATTTTAAGACCATGTTGCTTCATTGCTAAAATAGATTTGGATTCAGAATCTGAATTTAAGTCACCATATTTTTTTTGAATAGATTCAACAGATTTCATTAATTCATTATGATATTTTTCTGGTATTCTATTCCAAATATCTAAATCAATCACTATTCCAGCGATAAGAACTCCCCACTTTAAATTCAACATTTGATTAGCAATACCAAATGATTGTTGCGCTAATGCATATATGGGCATAGTAGGCAAGGTATTTATTAATCCAGTCTGTAAACTAGAAATTATATCTGTTGAAGCAAGTGCGACTGGATTAAAACCAGCCTTTTTCCAAGCCTGTTCCCATTTAAAATCACCAGCCCAAGTAAAAAATTTCATTTTCTTTAAATCTTCCGGTTCCTTAATAGTTTGGGTTGAGAACCAATAAACCCATCCAACTTCATTTAAAGTAAGCATCTTAAAACCCTTTTCATTTAGGCCCTTATCAAAAGAAGGTTTTAATACTTTCGTTACTTTTTGAACGTCCTCTGACGTTTGATAAGCTAGAGGAACAAAATAACCACCAAATTCAGGTGTAATTTCAGATAAACCCTCAGCTGTAATTGCAGCTGCATGAATTTGACCGATTCGCATTTTACGAACCATGTCTCTTTCATCACCAATAATACCACCTGGATAAATTTTAAGTTGAACTTTCCCTCTTGTAATCGATTTCCACTCTTGCCCAAGTTCAACTAGCATTCCATGCCATTCAGTACCCTTAGGGGCGAGGGTTGCCATTTTTACAATAACTTTACGACCAAAGGTCATTGAGGATAAAAACAGAAAGGTTAATATGTATATTTTCATTTTTTTCATCTCATTATTTTATGATTTAAACATAAAAGTTAATTAATCTATAAAATATTCATTTATGTCTGCAATCAACCATTTTGCCCTGTTTTGAGCAATTAAATTTGATAGATAAAAAGTATCCTTTTTAGATACTTTTACATTTAATGCAAAATTCAGTTTTTTTTCAAATAGATTTCTTTCTTGTGCAGGTTTATGAACAAGCTCTGCATAACTCACATAGAGGCTCGCATCCTTGCTGTCAGAAAGTTTAAGTGCTTTGTTAAAATAATGGCTAATCGAATCTTTTTTTGAAACTTCACTTAAATCAGGTCTTATTGCACAATAACTCATCATTGCACTATATAATGCTCCACTACCCCATTTAGGGTTGATTTTAAAACAAGTAGTTAGAAGTTTTTCAATGATCGGAAGATTTATAAGCTCAAATGGGTTTGCCCTACTTGAAGAAAGCGCTCCAGAGTATGCAGCCATTAACCAATATAAATCTTCAACATCCTCTTCTTCGAAGTTTAATTCTTTATCATTTATTAATAGTTCTTCAAAGTTCTCATATTTGGTGGAGAGAATATCAATACCTAAAATTCTTGCAGCTACAAAATTATCATATGCTTTCTTATAATTCTCTATTCCTTTAGAATAGTTTTTAATAATTGTCCTGTCACTAGTCTCCATTAATACACCAAAACCATATTGATTATATAACTTTAATAAAGCTTTTTTTTCTTCCATAGAAAGAAATGGTTTTTTTTGAAGATTAGAAATTTTTCTATCAACGAATAACTCTACTAAGCTTTCTTGTTTTAACAAGACCCTAGTTGGGGAACAGCTGATTAGAAATATTTGTACCACAAGTATAAGATAATAAATTGGTTTCATCACTAGCTTATACTAACGTAATTAATGGTGATAAATTTTAAATTTTGAGCATAAATAACTAACATCTTTTTTGATATCACCAGCTATTTTTTCACTCTCTGGGTTTTCAATAATTTGATTAATCCAATCAACAATTTGTATCATTTCTTCTTTCCCCATACCTCTGGTAGTGATCGCGGGAGTACCTATCCTAATACCACTGGTTACAAAGGGACTTCGAGTATCGAACGGTACCATATTTTTATTCAAGGCAATACCTGCCTTACCTAATGCCACTTCAGCTTGTTTACCATTAATATTTTTGTTTGATAAATCTATGAGCATGACATGAGTATCTGTACCACCAGAGACAAGGGTGTAATCTCTTTTAATAAACTCATTTGCCATATTCTTTGCATTCTCAACTATTTTTTGTGTGTAGATTTCAAAATCAGGTTTTAAAGCTTCTCCAAAAGCTATAGCTTTTGCTGCAATAACATGCATAAGGGGACCGCCTTGGATACCTGGCATTACAGTAGTATCAATTAATTCTGATACTTGCTTAACTCTTCCCGATTTTGGCGCAACTTTTCCCCATGGATTTTCAAAATCTTTGCCCATCATGATGATACCACCCCTTGGTCCTCTTAATGTTTTATGCGTAGTACTAGTCACAATGTCACAAAAAGGCATGGGTGATGGATGCACCCCACCCGCTATAAGACCACTTGGATGAGCAACATCAGCCATTAAAAATGCTCCTACCTCATCAGCTATTTCTCTAAATTTTTCAAACTCAACATAACGAGGATACGCACTTCCACCACATATAATAAGTTTAGGTTTATTTATTTTTGCTAGTTGCAGGACTTCATTAAAATCAACCCTACCTGTTTCTCTTTCAACATGATAAGAAATAAAATTATATAGTTGACCTGAAAAATTCACATGACTTCCATGAGTCAGATGCCCTCCATGAGCTAAATCTAACCCTAATACCGTGTCACCTGGATTTAGGAATGTCATGAACACAGCCATATTTGCCTGAGAACCAGAATGAGGTTGAACATTTACATAATCTGCTTTAAAAAGTCTTTTTAATCGATCTCTCGCTATATTCTCAGCTTGATCGACAACCTCACATCCACCGTAATATCTTTTCCCGGGGTATCCTTCGGCATACTTATTAGTCATGACCCCACCTGTCATTTCCATTACAGCTTGGCTTGTAAAGTTTTCTGAGGCGATTAATTCAATAGTTAATTCCTCACGATCTAATTCTTTTTCTAAAATATCATATAATTCAGGATCTGTTTTTTTGATATAAGACATTAAATTATTTCCAATTACTCTCTGCTTTGAGAGATTCATTTATCCAATCATAATTAGTCGAACTAGTTGATATACTTCTGCTTCTTTTCACTTTATCGGCAGCCATAAACCACTGAGCTTTGCCATAAAGAATATCTTTAGCATTTTCATTTAACCACTGTTTTTTTGAAAAACCCTTAAAGCCTTTCTTTTCCGCTTTCGAAAAATAGTCAAAAGCTAACTTTGCGACAATTCTATCGTCTACTGTAAATGGGTTTTGCCTAAAATTTTCCCAACCAAAATAGAAGACCTTTCCTTTTTGCCCAAAACCATCGCCCGTAGAATTATCTAGATTAGATGCCTTATCAGCCCACTTAAGTGCCAAACGATAATCGCCAAAATCTAAATATATATCTGAAATACTAATTGCTACTCTGCCATCTCTTGGATCAATCTTAAATAGTTCCTCATATGCTGATGCTGCATTTTTTAAATCATCAATAGACTTGTTTGCCTCTCCTAATTTACGATAAGCTGGTTTACTACTAGGATCTTGGTTGATCACATCTTTTAAAATTGGTACAGCATCAACCTGTCGGTCAACTTGGATTAACCTATCAGCATAATCCAATCCATAGCTTAAATTTTCGGGATTATTTTCGTACCTTTTTCTATAGACATCTAATGGATCCCTTCCACTGCTCTCAAAAGCCATTGCGAGTTCACTTTGTGCAATTTCATTATTTCCATCAATTTTCAATATTTTTTCAAGTATAAATATTTGATCATCAAACCTACTATTATCTTTATATAATTTAGACAGATCGTTCATAATAGATATTTCTTGAGGTGCCATTTCTATTAGACGTTCGTACTCTATGATTTCTTGATCTAGCTTACCCTGTTTCTTAAATGAGTAGGCTAATCTTTTTCTCAATTCAATATTATTTGGAAGTTTTTGCAGACCATCGAGTAAAACATATTCTGAACTATCAAATCTACCCATTTGTTCATATGCAATGGCATAGTATTGATAAATTTCTTGAGGAGGGGCGTAAATAGGATTCCACTCATCACAATTTAAAGATGTGATTTCTTTATAAATTTTTGCAGTTTGTTTCCAATCTCTATTTCTATAATATTCAGCAGCACTGCTCATTAACCTTGGGCATCTAACTTTTCTTAATGAGTCAATTCTTGCTTTATCTACTGCAGTTTGTTTGGAATTGTCCGCAGGTGGCACACACATATACATTACTGTTAGACTGAAAATGGATATTATAATTTTTTTAAAATTCATTTACTTCTGTCTCCTTTTGACAAACCAGAGGTCAGCCAAGCTAGTGCTAAGCTGAACTTGCTGGAAATATTCTTTTCGGTTTATGTTTTCATAATCTCTTAAACCATAATAATAATTAAAATCAATTTGATTACCAATTTTTTTAAATCTAAAACCTAGTCCTGCTGATATTCCGATTTCACGTATTTTATTTTCTTTATCTTTTTCAAGTGTTCCTTGCTTATTCTGAAAACCAAACCTCATTGTGACTTTATCAATCATACTTAAGCTCAATTTATCAGAAAACCTCGTAAATAAAATCTTTTGAGTATTTACTGAAGATATTGTTTTGTTTAATGGAATTTGAATAATTGTATTTGCTTTATAATCATCAGAATAAGAACCCATCTCAATAGAAAAAACTGAACGATTATTAAGTTTATGCTCGTAAGCTAAATGATAACTAGATGGACTATGTACATCATTCAATCTTTCTTCGCCTGGATAAGTAAGACTATCAGGGTGCGGAAAATCATATAATGGAGAAAAATAATCATAATATTCATTTTTATTCACATCATCAAAAAGAGGCTTGTTTCTATTAGCGACTCTCAAAGGGTTTAAAGAAATAAGATAGCTTACGTAGAATTTATTTTTTTCATTTATTTTAAAATTTAAGAACGCCTCACTTAGAAGGCCGCTGTATCTCTGTCTGCTTTTTTGTATCACAGGAGAACTTGGAGTAATTTGAATTGATTCACTAACTCTACTTGATCCAAATAAAAAATTAAACATAGTCCCAATTGTAACTTTGGAATTAAGAACTCTTGAGCCTCCAAGTTTAAAAGATACTATACCACCTACACGTTTTATTTGTTTGGTTGATTCTAATGTATCACCAAAAGCTATAAATGTAATACTGCTATCAGATAGGACATCAATTCTCTGATCGCTATATGGTGCAAGAGATAAGCCAAATGATGATTTAGATTTTACAGGAATAATCCAAGAAATATTTGAAAGACTAGAATAGCCATTCAAGTTTGAAGGATTTTTCAACAATGCTTCATCAAATGAATATGAAACTGATAAATATGTATAATCCAAATTGTTCCATGTCGATGGATTTGATATTGATACATTATTCATAAAGGAAGATGATAGCTTAGCTAAACCATTTGAGCCGCTAATTGAACCTTGATTTTCAAACACGCTACCTATTCCATATCCATTCATTATTCCTTGAGAATAAACGATCGTACAAAGTTTAATTACAATAATTAAAGACTTAAGGCTTGACATAAACTATTTTGATTGTCGGTTTATTATTTGATCCTGTTAGATCAAACCAAGAAGTTTCAAATGGGTCATTATTTGCATCTGCAACAATTTTAATTCCTAAAGTTTTGACATTCTGAAGCAACACATTCTGTATGTAATTTTTGATAGAAATAATATAATTTTCATTAGTCGTGAAATTAGAAATCCTATACGGGCCTCCATAGGTGTCATAAGGATCCTCAAAATAAATAACGGATGAATCTACATACTGGATATCTGACTCAATTGGGTCGATTATTATTTTAAAGTTGATATCGCTAATTGCACTATCGATGGGTATGATGAGGTCAGCAGATTTAATTATAGAACCTACTGAAAATGAGTCTAGAGGAATAGTAGCGAACATTTTAGCTCTTAAACCAAGTCCATTACTTATGCCAATTTTATCTGAAGGAACAGTATTTTGATCTGGTTTTAATATCGAGAGATCACTTGCAGAATATATTGTCCTGAACGTAGTATCATAAACGGTCGTATCTTCTGAGGATGTCTCAAATCGGTAAAATATTAGAACTTTTGGATCCGTTGTTTGGTATCCAGCCTCCTCACTGAACAATTCAATAAAATTAGAATCATCGGATGAATATTTAAGGCTAAACGTTCTGACGAGGTTGGTATCCAAGGTATCATAAAGTACTTCTTTTAAAGTATCAATAGACCACACCAGTTTAGTGCTAATAAAATTACTTGAGTCATTTAAATCCATTTTGATTACCGGAGTACCTAAGTTGCGCCAGTTAGAAAATGATAAATTTTGAAAATCATAGTAAGTACTAGTATTTTCACTAAATTGCGAGTCAGGTGAAAAATATAAATTAGGTACACTTTCAGCTGAAAGTGTACTATCTTCAGAGCTTATTTCTAACCTAATACTATCAACTATTACATTCGTATCCTTTAGAATGGCCCAATAATTAACAGGGCTTGGAGTTTCCATAGCAATAAAGATAGCAGTCGATTCTATATTATTTTTCTTACCTAAATAAAGCATATCATTAGAACCGTTATTTGGATACACTAAATAATTTTGAAAGCTTAGTCCATTAATAGATAACGTATCTAGGCTTAAACTTGAGTGATCGAGGTCTGAATTAATTGGATCATTAGAACAACTTAAGGAGATAAATAGAGAAAAAAATGAGCTAAAAAGCCAATTATTGCGGAGCGTTTTCATATAAAGTTAACGCGGTATTATTCAGAAAGTTTCTTTAAAACTTCTTCAATTTCATTTCCCAACTCTAAGTAATTGGGCATTTCATCATCCGAGTATGTTAAAACTGTAACTTTCTTTTTATTAGCTTTTAAACCATTTTGTTTCAAAAGTTTTTTTGAGATATTTTTTGATGGTTTATCCATTATTATTATCGCGTTAACATCATATGAAGCTAAATCATAAAGATCAATTTCGTCTCCTTTCAAGCTTTTATGAATAGGAACATCGGCCTTTTCTAAATCAGTTCTTGAAACTTTGCAATATTCATCTATTTCATGAATAATCATTACAGTTTGTATATTTTTATAAAAATCGCTTATACCATCAAAATGTTTTTTATACATGCCTGGTACCATAGCACTTTGCCAACCATTGCAGATAAAAACATCAGGAGACCAAAATAAATGAGGTAAAGTACTGAGTACAGCCTTTGAGAAATACCCATATCTTTCTCCATTATCCGCTAACACTCTACCATTCTTAGACTTATAAATAAGATTTGTTAGAGGCTTGAACCACTCCTCATCCTCAAGGAAATATACTTGTACCCTTGTTTTTGGAATAAATGCACTCTTAGCACTCGCAACGCGATCTTCACCGTTAAACTGGAATGGTATTTCTCTCAATCTAATTACTTCTCTTAATATATATTTACGCTCACTTACATATCCATATTTAGGAATAACTGTCCTTATATCATGACCCTTTTCTTGTAAAGCTAAAGGTATTTTGGTTGAAAAATCAGCTAGAGATGTAACATCCGCAAATGGGATAATTTCAGTGGTGAGAAAGTAAAGTTTTTTTGACATTTCGATCCGTTTTTGAATTAGTTGAGTGACAGTTGCTTTAATGCTTCTTTGGCTTTGGGGAAATATTCACTTCCTGGAAAGTAATCAACTAATCTTTGAAACTCCTCTTTTGCTTTAGTCACATTTCCAATACTTTGATAAGATAAGCCAATTTTTAACTGAGCATCATCGTCTTTATCGGTACCTGCGTATGTAAAAACCTTTTCAAACTCAATGATTGCTCTCTTAAAGTCTTTTTGAGAATAAAAGCACTCGGCTAGCCAATATTGACTATTATCCGCTAAATCATTAGTTGCATCTGAAGAGACAAGCTGCTCAAAACCAGTAATAGATTCTGGAAACTCTTGATTTTGAAAATGAGACAAACTTTTCATATATGTCTTTTTGTATTCTGCTGAGTTGAATCTTGGTTCAGAAGATATCGGACTACCAGATTTGAGCTTAGCCATTTCATTATAGCTATTTGTCAAAGTAACTATCTTATTATCAACTAACACAAGTTTATTGAAAATTTCTAAGCTGGTACTATCCATATATTTTGACTGATTTTCAAGTTTTGTTATTTTATTACTCATTGTATTAATACGTTTGAGCAGAACTAAAGTTATTGAATCTTGCTGCGCTTTACTTTTAACCGCTTGTTTGAATGCACTCATAAGTTCGGGTAGAAGAATTTGGTTATCTAGTTCTAGGGAATCAACCATCACCCTTACACGGTCAATTTTAGCATTTAATCGTTTCAACTCTCTTGAAGAGTCTTTGCTTTGGGCGTATAGAGTAGTAGAAAGAAAAAATATTGGAAGAATATATTGAAGAATAATTTTAAAATAAATCATTGTAAGTCTTAAAAACTCCCTTTTTTAAACGTCTAAAGTTATTCTAATGAAGCACTTCATCAAATAGGTTTATCAGTCAACATAATTTACGGAAAGCTTTGATACTAAACCTATCATTATGAAAGAGCTTACTAAAAATGATCCCCCAGCAGATATGAAAGGAAAAGGTAAGCCTTTTACAGGGATTAGCCCTACTGTCATAGCTGTATTCACAAAAACATGAGAAAGTAAAATTGTCGCTACTCCTATTAACGCTAAACTTGAAAACCTGTCCTTAGATTCATAGGAATTTTTAATTATTTGTGATATCAAAAAACCAACAGTTGATAATACGATAAAAATTAAAATAAATCCTAATTCTTCACCAAGAACTGATAAAATAAAGTCTGATTCCTGAACTGGAAGGAATTTTAGATGGGTTTGAGTTCCTTCTCCCCAACCTTTACCTAAAAGACCACCAGATCCAATTGCTGTTTTACTTTGAATAATTTGATAAGCTGCTCCTAAAGGATCTTTTTCAGGGTTGATAAATGTTAAAATCCTACTTTGTTGGTATGTAGATAATGAATTCCACATAAGAGGTGATAATAAACCTAAAAATATATTACCAAAAAATAAAAACAATGAGACAGGTAATATAGGGCGAGCAGAAATAATTGTTATTCCCAAAATTATTGCCCAAACGGTAAAGACAGTGGTATCAAAAGCAGTTAACATACTTAAAACTGGAGCTAATATTAGAAAAAGATAAAAAGGTCTAGCTCCAGACCAATAGAGCATTGGTAATAGAGGTGTCATCATGACTATCGATGTACCAAGGTCCGGCTGATTTAGGACAATTAAAGTTGGAATTAAAACTAATATAATTGGCATAATAACTGAGGTGAATTTTTTCATATGAAGAGTATTATCTGATAAATACCTTGCAAGAGCAATTGTTGTAAATATTTTAGCAAATTCAGACGATTGGATTGAAAGAGGAAGACCAAAATTAAGCCAGCGATATGTACCAGCGTGAGATTGATTAAAAAAAGGTAAAATGACAATAAGAATACCAATACAATAAAAAGCATATGAATATTTATGTATACTGTATCGTGGAATATGAATAATTATAAATGAGAGGGAGAGAGCTGGGATTAGGAATATAATTTGTTTAGTAAAAGGATTTGATAATAAATCTCCAACATGATTTTGAGATATACTTTTTAAAATAGCTAATCCAATGAAGCATAAAAAAATAGCTGCCCAAATTATTTTAAAGGGTAACTCTGAATATGAAAAGCTTTTATTTAATATCATTTTTGTGAAATTAGGTTGTTCTCTTTTACTAAATTTTCAAAAATTTTACGAGCAATTGGAGCAGCAACAGTTCCTCCGGAACCTCCATTCTCATGAAGAACTACAACAGAAAACCTCACACCATTAAATTCCATCCAACCAATGAACCAAGCATGATCATCTCCATGAGGGTTTTCAGCAGTACCTGTCTTCCCAAATAGTTGCAGTCCAGTAATACCGGGATCAGCATTTTTTCCTGTTCCAGAAGGGGACATCACAACTTCTTTCATATCCAAAGTAAGCCTATCCCAATGTTCCTCTTTTATGTTAATAAATTTATTTTTCTTCAATTTATTTAGCCTTACAAAATGTGGTAATGATGCGTTGCCTCTGGTGGCAATCAAGTTTATGTAATTAAAAACTTGTATAGGTGTCACTAAAATTTCACCTTGACCAATACAAAAATTAAGTAGCGCTCCTTTACTCCAACCAGACCTACCGTATCTTTTGTTCATATAATCAACAGTTGGTACTATTCCTTTTAATTCTCCTTCAATATCAATACCGACTGGTTGGCCAAAACCAAACTCCATAAAAAAATCAGAAAGAACATCTAGATTATAATAATCAATTGTTTTATAAAAATAGATATCACATGACTTGCTAATAGCTGAGGTCAAGTTTGTACTTCCATGCCCCTCAATATTCCAACACCCAAAAACTCTATCACCAAATTGGTACGCCCCTAAGCATTCTTCTGTTTTGTGAGGATCAAAATCTTGATTATCTAAAAGAGCTGCAGCTGTAACCATTTTCACTATTGACCCAGGAGGATACAAACCTCTGTTGAACCGATTTACCAGAGGCTTATCGTGATCACTTAAAACAGACTTCCAATCATTTTCAGATATACGTCCTGTAAACAAATCAGGTTTAAAGTCTGGCGCACTTACAGCACCAAGTATTTCTCCAGTTTCCGGGATACCGACTATGACAACACCTTTTTTATCTGACATTAAACCTTCAATTATATATTGAATATTAATGTCAATAGTCGTCAAAATATTTTGACCTGGTTCAGGATCTACAGGCAGGAAATCGGTAATATGACCAGCTTCCCTTCCAAAAGCATCAACTTGATAAAACTGGACCCCTCTTTTTCCTTTTAGAAATTCCTCATAGCTTTTTTCGAGACCACTCCAGCCTGTAATATCACCTAATTCGTATTCATCTCTTTTTAAAAAGGAGTTTCTAATCTCTTTGTTTACCTCTTTTACATATCCTAGTATATGAGAGGCTCTTGTTTTTGAGGGGAAATATCTTTCTGGAAATTGTTGATAGTAAATACCTTCGAGATCTATTCTGTTTTCTTCTAATCTTGATATTTGATTAAAGGTTAAATCTTTAGCTAACCGCGTTGGAATAAATTTACCTCTATAATACTTTTTATAATTTTTTGAGATCATATTTGAGTCTAACCCAAGCGTATTACTTACAGTCTTAAAAGTTGTTTTTTTATCTACTAATTCTCCTGGGATTGTATTTAAAATATATGTAGGTAGGTTATCTACAAGTATCTGTCTGTTGCGGTCTAATATTAAACCTCTCGGTGCAGAGGTGGTTATTTTTCTTATTCTGTTAGTGTTTGCTTTTTTTGAGTATTGATCATATCCTAATATCTGTAATTGAAAATAACGTAGTAGCAGAATTAGAATTAATATCCAGGTTATAGCAACAACAAAAATATACTGTTTAAAAGAAGCTAGGTTGTCGGCTTTTAGCATTAGTAGTTTTTATTGAGCGGAAATAAAAATTGAAATATAATTAAAAATGATAGAGTATAAATTGAGGTTCCAAACCACTTACCCCAAAAAAGTATATTATCAAAGGCCCATAGTTCTTGGTAATGAACTATACAAAAAATAAAAAAGTGAAAAAAGACCATTAAAACCCAACTAATCGTAAATAATATTGGACTTACTTTATTATAAACACCTTTAAGATTACCTGAAATATATCCAATCACGGTGTATGTTAAAGAGGATAAACCAAAAAACATTGCAGAGCCAGAGAGATCTATCAATAAACCAAATGTAAATCCAGACAAAATACCTGTAAACCTTCCATGCTTTACAGATAAATAGAGTATTAGAATAAACGGAAAGTCAGGCCTAACAGTTCCAATTGAAAGTACATCAACAAAAAAAATTTGTATAATCCATACAAAAATAAATGGGTAAAAAAAATCAGTCCATTTCATCTTT
>Ga0206682_10004100_pt1 | contig 12058 bp, 20 predicted proteins | sample M240m12015metaG_FD_155444 | JGI IMG/M metagenome (GOLD analysis project Ga0206682, IMG submission 155444) | Ammonia-oxidizing marine archaeal communities from Monterey Bay, California, United States - M2 40m 12015 | ecosystem: Environmental > Aquatic > Marine > Intertidal zone | place: USA... | reverse complement strand
CAGATTACATACTTTTTTTTTTAAAACTATAACTTTAACAGATAAAATTACTAGATATGACAGAACAAAGACAAAAATTATTAGACAGGTTTGATAAGTGGTTAGATAGTAAGCCAAGAAAACAAATAATCTCTGCACAATGTGCAAATATTGCTGAAGAATACGCTGAAGAGCAATTACGTTTACACGTTGTTAGCCAACATCGTGAACTGTTAAAAAGCTTTTGCAAATACATAGATTTGGAAAGCATAGCAAACCCTGACGATATCGAAGTTGATATAGAAAACCATTTAAAGGTTTTTAATTGTGGCTAACTTATATGGTTAAGGTTAGTTGCGTTGAATATTAACAGAATTAAATAAATACAAATGAAAAATATATTAGAAGATTTAGAAATACTAATACTACAAAATGAAGACGATTTTGACAGAGGAAGTGGTAAGTTTATTTTACGAAACTTTATAAAAGAAAAAAAATCTGAGCAATTAACTTTAACCGATGTTGTGAAACCATTTTTTTGCTTAAAAAAAGAAACGGTTATAGGGCCTCAAAAATGTGATAAACAATGTAGTTATTGTAAAATGGAAGAAAGAAATGATTTAATAAAAGAGCTATGAAAATGTTAGGTTTAATAACAAGATGTAGAGATGAGTTCTTTATAAAAGAATTTGTAGACTATTACTTATCACAAGGAGTTAATGAAATATTTATTATTGATGATGATAGTGATGACAAGTCAATATATGATGAAATTGATGATTCTAGAGTTGTTATTATTTACAGCAAAAATATAATTCATAATAACTATGCTGACCAGTTATATAAGAAAGTTAAATCTAAGTTTAAGTGGATGATTTATTGTGATGTTGATGAATTTATTACTACTAAAAGAAATATAAACAACACTATATTACAAGAATTAAATACAACATTTAAAAATGATGATTGTATTAAGGTTCCTTGGGTTATGATGTCTTCTAATGGTAGATTAAATAACCCTGATAGTGTTCTGTCAGAAAATATACACAGGTGGAATCATGACTTAAAACATCCTAATGACATTAATAAATTTAGATGCAGATATAATAAAATAGAATGTAAGTCTATATTTAAAACAGAAAAGTTTAAATCTATTATTGATCATCGTCCTGTAGAACCTTATAACAATAATACACTTTCAATTGTAAGCGGTACTGATGGATCACCTAATAATCTTATTCTTCATCAAAACCTAAGAGAAAAAGATATAGAAAGTGGTGTGTTATTGTGTTATCATTATAGAATTATAAGTATAGAAAACTCTATAAATAAATTAAAAAATAATAAATGGTACATAGATGATGGGTATTCTTTAAAAGATATTCAAGATTCAGACTATTCAGAAATAATTGATAAAACATTAATGCTTAAGACAATGAGTAACTTAAAATTCTTACATATAACTAAAACATCTGGTACATATATAGAAAATTTAGCTTTAAAAAAAGGTATACTTTGGGGTAGAAACGATAAGAAACTAAGAAGTTTAAAATACAACGAAGAGTATAGACAGTTAAAAAACACATCATTTTGGCATATACCTTTACAAGAGTTTTATAAATTTCCCCATAAAAAAGGTACCAAGATTTTTACAGTTATTAGAAACCCTTATACTAGAATAATATCAGAATGTACGTGTAAATGGGGAGGTAGGTTTGCAAAGAAAGTAGAGAACGTTAATGATTTAAATGCATATATTAAAAAGCAAGTACCTAAAGCAAATGATAAAAAGTTTCATCACTTTTTACCTCAGAGCCTATACACTCATAACTTAAAAGGAGAGAAGGTAATAGACTATATAATTCGCTATGAAGAAATACATACGTTCAATGAGTTAATGGAAAAATATGGAATAGATATAACATACATTAAAAAAGAAACTAATCAAAAGTTTACTGTTGATGATATATCTGATGAAAACATTAAACTAATAAATGAGGTGTATGATTTAGATTTTAACTATTATAATTATAAAAAGATGCTATGAAAAAGAAACTAATACAAAAGTTGCAACAAATGTGTGACAAATTACCTAAGGGTAAAGAAAGAAAAAGTATATTTAAAAAATTAGTAAAACTTAAAACAGAAAAATAGATGGATTATTTTGAATTAGAGTGTGCAGTAGAACAATGGGCTGAAGAAAAAGAGATATTTGACAAAGCTACACCAATGGCACAAGCATTAAAGACATTAGAAGAGACAACAGAACTCTGTACAGCTATCAATAAGAACGATAGACCAGAGATAATAGATGCAATGGGTGATATAATGGTAACATTGATTATCCAAGCTCACATGCAAGATATAAGCCTTCAGCAATGTCTTGAATCAGCTTATAATGTAATCAATAAGCGTACAGGTAAGATGATTGATGGACAATTTGTAAAAGATGAATAATGGTAACATTTATTATTTCTATAAAGCACTACGATAATTCTCATTCTTATGAGAACACTTGGAAGTTACTAGAGAACACATTAGATTCTATAAATAACCAAAGTGATAATGACTACAACATTATTGTTGTTAGTAATAAAACTTTAAGAGATTATCCAGGTGTTAAATTTATAGAACTAGATTGGGATGCGCCAACAACAAATGATGATGATTGGCAAATGCATAAAGATTTAGAAAGTAGAGCTGAGTCTTCACAAATGAAGAACATAAGATTAGATAGAGGAACTAAGCATGTGATGGCTCTTAGAGAAGCTAGACAAATGACTAATGATGATCACTTTGTAATGTTTGTTGATGGAGATGATTTCATTCACAAAGATGTAGCATTGTTTGCTAACAATAACTTACATGTTGACATGATCAGAATATGCGATGGTATTAAACTAGGTGTAGACAATACATATAAATTCAGAGATAGATTTAACTACATATGTGGAACCTGTAACATTATAAAGATTAATGCAATAGCAGATCCTATTAACTTTGGAATCATACAAAATGATACTCAGGAAGAAGTTTTAAAAAGTGTTGATGATTATTATTTGAAAATGATATTAGGTTCTCATAAGTTTATGTATAGACATTTTGTAGAATATAATGAATTAATAGGAGTGGATATACCCTTTCCTGCAGCTGTTTATAATTGTTCACATAATGAGCAACACTCAGGAAGAGGTAATTTAAAATTATCATTAAAACTTACAGAAGAACAAATTAAAAACTTTAATATAAAATACATATGACAGCTCATTACGTACAAACAAATAGTTTACTCATTGCAATAACTGTAAATTACATATACAATGATAAATCACGAACATAAGTTTCTGTTTCTACATTTACCAAAGACAGGAGGTACATCTATCAATAAGTTTTTTAATGATAAGTTTGATAACAATGAACGTGACTTTGGTCATCCTTACTTATCAGAATACAGTTATGATAAAAAAACTGATAGATATTCTAATATAAACGATTACTTCAAGTTTACTGTAGTTAGAAATCCATATGATAGGTTAGTTAGTGCATTCTTCTACATGAAAGAATACTCTAATTTTCCATTCGATATTAAGTTTAGAAAGAAATGGAAATTAGAAGATGACACGTTTGAATCTTTTGTTATAGAAAAACTTCCTATTATACTGAGTGACAAAGACATTAGACCTAGACATTTTAAACCACAAATAGAGTTTGGTACAACTGGTTTAGATTACATAGGAAGCTTTCTTACTATGCAGGATGATATGAACTTCATATGTGATAAGATAGGTATTGAGAGTCAAGATTTACCACATATAAATTCATCTGATCACAAGAGATACGATGAGTATTACAATAAAGAACTATTAGATATAGTTAAAACACTTTACATTGACGATTTTAATAACTACAATCACTTATGGTAAATCATAAACACAAATACATCTATACAAAAATTGGTAAATCAGCTAGTACATCTATTCTAAAAATGTTAGAATCTGTAAGTAATAGAAATGACTATCATAGAAGAGGTCACTTTCATTTAGCTGATGATATTACTAATGAAACAAAAAATTACTTTAAGTTTTCATTTGTAAGAAATCCTTGGGATAGAACTATTTCTAGATATCATTATATAAAAGAAAAAACTTTAAAACTTGGTAAGTTTAGTAACCCTGTTAGAACAGCCACCTTTGAAGAGTTTGTAATGGAACCTGAAAGATTTAATAAACCTTATGACTGGGTAAATCGTAGCCCTAACTTAATTAGAATATTTAAAGAGATGAGTCATTTTGAAAATCAAATAGATTGGTTAACTGATATAGATGGTAATTTTCTTGCAGATTATGTTGGTAAGATAGAAAACTTAAAAGATGACTTAGAGGAAGTTTGTTCAATTCTAAAAATACCTACGCCAGAAATATTACATGTAAATAAATCTAATCATGAAGAGTACATTAAGTACTATACTAACAACAAAATGATAGATGCAGTTGCAAAATTATACGAAAGAGATATAAAGAAGTTTAACTATAAGTTTGAAAAATAATGATAGATCATAAAAATAAGTTTATATATACAAAAATTGCAAAGACTGGAGGAACATCTATATATAAAATGTTATTAGAATCTTCTGTATCAGAAGACATAAGTCATAAAGGACATTGGCACTTAGCTGATCAAATATCTGAAAAGACAAAAGATTATTTTAAATTTAGTTTTGTTAGGAATCCATGGGAAAGAGCTGTTTCATATTACTTTTATAAAAGACAAAGGTTGTTAAATAATCATCATGATGAAAAAGATTTATTTTTTACTAAATATACTTTTGAACAATATTTATTGGAAACTGATAAATTTACACCTGTGTATAATTGGAAACCTGAAAGTTATGCATTAAAAGATATGATTATGAAACATGGTTGGTACCATAATCAAATAGATTGGCTCACAGATGATAAAGGAGTTCCATTAGTAGACTATGTAGGTAAGTTAGAAAACATAGCTAAAGAGATGCCTATTATATTTGATAGGTTAGGTATGTCTAATGTACCAGTCAAACATGTAAATAAATCAAGTCATAAACACTACACTAAGTACTATACTAGTAATGAGATGATTGAGGCTGTTGAAAAACTATGGGCAAGAGACATTGCATTATATAATTACAAGTACGGAGAATGAAAAAGATTTTAAAAGCCTATTGGCAATTACTAATAAGTGGGCACAAACCCATCAACTAAATATTAACCATGTTTATACAAGCTCAAATACAATTTAGACATTACAACCCTACTAAGTTAGAAGTAGGCATGTTGTTCTTAGATCACATACATCCAGGACATCCTGACAAGGAACGAGTAGAGGTGTGGAGAATCACAGAAAATCATTTTCATGAAACTATAACTGATGAAATCTTAATAGAAGAGAATGGTTTTCCTGTACAGTGTTTTATAATAGCTGAAGGATTAATTATAACGCCTGATGAAATAGGAACTTTTGTATTAATTAATGAGGAGGAAGATGAAGAGACATACATAGAGTTTGATGTTACAGAGATGAACTTCATACTAAAAGAGTTTGATGGTTGGTTAGATATTTTAATAGATGAAGATACTCTAGATGATATACTAATAGAACCTATCTATGATGAAGAGAACAATAACAAAGTAATACTAAAATTCACTGATGATGAAGAATACATCGATGAAGAAGAATAAATAACGACATAATAGAATGAGGGACATTCTATTCTTTTTTAATTAATAAATACAATTACAATGCAAGTACAAGCAAGAACGTACGTAAGGTACACAAACAGAAGAGTAAACCAAATGAAACAAGGTTTAAGATCAGGAACAGCTAGAAAAGAACTAGCTAAAACACTAGCAAAAGAATGGGGTGTTGAAATGAATCCTGTATACCAAAAGATTCATAAGGTGGCAGCAGACTTAAAAGCTTTTAAGGCTAGAAAGAAACTAGAAAGAGCTCATAGAGGTAAGCTTACAGAAAGTGAGTTTGTTAAGAATGAATTAGTCTTTAGTCATACTAAAAATCCAAAGGTAAGCACAATTAACCTTGTTAAGAAAACAGATGGTATAGAGTTATCTGGTGACGCTCTAAAAGTTTATAATAAACTAAAAAAGGAACCAACAAAAATAGTATTACACGATGACCATGTGAGATATTATTTTAATTAAGTATATTTGGAGAGCAAAAATGGTTAATGGGTGTAAAACCCTGTTAGCCATTTCTCTTCTAATTTAAACAGGACAACTAAATGAGGGACAATAATATTATCTATGACATAGAGACTATGCAGGAGTGCTTTATAGTGGTGTGTATGAAGCCTGAACAAACTCCCAAAAGTTTTGTAGTTAGTAGATGGAAGAATCAACTTGATTCATTTGTAAAATACACTGAAGAAAATAAAGATGTTTATTGGGTAGGTTATAATAACTTACGCTTTGATGCTCAGGTAGTTGAGTGGGTACTTAGAAATTGTGAGTACTGGCATGAACTATCTGGACTAGAGATATGTGCAAAGATTGCACAGAAAGCTCAAGATGTAATCCACGATGCTAACTTTGATGTGTTCCCTGAATACAGAGATTATGAACTATCATTAAAACAGTTAGACTTATTTAAGATACATCATTACGATAATAAGAACAGGCGTGTTAGCCTGAAGAGATTAGAGTTTGAGATGGACATGGAGAACATTGAAGAAATGCCTATTCATTATGCCAAAACTGACCTAACAAGAGACGAAGTGTACCAATCTTTATTGTACTGCTTCAATGATGTAGATGCAACTTATGAATTCTACAAAGTAACACTAGGTAATACAGATCATCCATTATACAAAGGTAACAACCAGATTCAACTCAGAAATGATATTGAAAAAGAGTTTGGTATACCCTGTCTGAACTATTCTGATAGTAAGATAGGTGATGAGATGATTAAGAAGTATTACTGTGAAGAGAAAGGGATTACTATTAAAGACCTTCCTAGGAAAGGATATTTTAGAAAGACTATTGAGCTTAAGAAATGTGTAGCACATTACGTAAAGTTTGAGACTAAACATCTAAAAGACTTTCTTAAACAGATCAAAGGAACAACGCTTGGTTTGCAAGACGACTTTAAGGAACATTTACATTTCTATGATAATGTATATGGTTTTGGTAAGGGTGGTCTTCATACAGAACAGAAGCCAAAGATCTTTGAAGCTGATGATGAGTATGAAATTATTGACTGGGATGTAGCAAGTTATTATCCTGCTATTATAATCAACAGTGGTAAGTTTCCTGCACATTTAGGAAAAGCCTTCTTAAATGGCTATAAGAGGATGTTTGAGCGTAGGTTAGAACTTAAACCTTTAGCTAAGACAGATAGAAAAATCAAAGGAATCGTAGGAGCACTTAAACTTGCAGTTAATTCTGTGTATGGTAAGTCATCTGATATGCTTTCATGGATATACGATAGGCAATTAACTATGTTCACCACAATTACTGGAGAACTTAGTTTAATGATGCTTATTGAACAATATGAACTAAGCGATATCAAAGTGATCTCTGCTAACACAGACGGTGTTACAGTTAAAGTGAGAAAAGACTTGATTCCTAAAATGCATGAGATTAATGAGTGGTGGTGTGAAGTTACCCAATACATATTGGAGAGAACTGATTACACTAAACTTATATTCACAAGTGTAAATGATTATATAGCTATCATGCCTGATGGATACATTAAGAAGAAAGGTGACTTCCTAACAGATTTTGAATTACACAAGAATAAGTCTGCTAGGATAGTCCCTATTGCTTTAGAGAAGTATTACATTGATGGAATACCTGTAAGTGAGACCATTAGGAATCACAAGAATCTTTATGATTTCTGTATTAGAAGAAAGACAAGTAAAGATTTTAACTACGAAGGTGTTAATCCAAAGACCAACAAACAAACTCAGTATGATAAGCTCATTAGATATTACGTAAGTAAAGAAGGTGAGAAGATATTCAAAGTTAAGAAAGATGATTCCCAAAGTACAGCTCCTAGTAGAAGTCAAGTAGAAGCTGGTGAATGGGTGTGTCAAGTTTGTAATTATCTAGAGAGTGGAAGCCCTACAGATAATGTAAACTTTGATTATTATATAGACAGAGCAGAAGGTATGTTGGTTAAGGTTCTTACTGGAGGTAAGCGTAAAAGAAACACCGTTATACCTAATCAAATTAAATTATTTTAACAATGCAGAAAAGAGCTAAGATAAATAGAAAGAACATAGCAAAACATCTGATGAGGTATCAACTAAATCTTGTAGCAAAGGATTTAGATAATGCCTTGGATGATAATTGGGCTCAGTGGACACTTACTGAGGAACAATACGAACAGTTTAGACAATATTCTATAAAGACACTAAAGAAAGTATTTAAGTTTAATACAAATAAAGCAAAAGATACATTCATGTGGTTTTATAGACACTTTGGACTAAATATAGAAGATAAAAACAATTCAATAAAAACAAAAACAGATGAGTAAACTAATTAACGAGGACTGGGAACATGCAGCTTATGCTAATGATGAGATGTATAGGGGACACAGAGAGTATATTATGAGGATGGAATATGAAGAGTGGGAACACGAACAAGAAATAAAGAACAAGAAGCCTGCAATTATAACATTAGAAAAGCCAACAAATGAAACTCCACATAAGCCCAAAGATATTCAAAGAGATAATAAAGAAGAGTTATAACCTAGACTCTGTTTATCTTTTGAAGTTAATTGAAGATGGGCACGACTTAACACCTCTATATGAAGACAGCATGAAGATTAGCTCTCTCTATCAAGGACTTATAAGAAAGGGATTGATAAGTAGAGATGATGAGAAGATTACTATAGAAGGTAAAGACTTGTTGGACTTTGTAAGTTCAGATAATGATACACCTTCTCCTAAAATGATAAAGCGTAAACCTGTAGTTACTGAGTTTGAAGAATGGTGGAAGAACTATCCTTCAACAGACTCATTTACATACAAACACAAAACGTTTAAAGGTAGTAGGTCTTTACGTAGAGCTAAGAATGATTGTAAAGCAAAGTTTAAAGCAATACTTAATGAAGGAGACTATACAGCTCAACAGTTGATAGACGCTCTGAAGTATGAAGTGAATGTTAAAGTGGAACGTTCTCTTAGAGAAGGTAAGAATCTAATGAGTTACATGCAAGGTTCTGTTCCATACTTAAACCAAAGAACATTTGAAGGTTTCATAGAACTTATGGAATCAGAGAAAGATAAACCAGAACAACAAAAAGGATCAACAGATATTTAAAACCATGATTAAATCAGGAAAACCAATTAAACAAAAAAAGACAGAAAAAGACCAATATGTTCTAAAAAAACAAAGAAAATGGAGGAAAATCAATGGAAAATGGTATAAAGTGGCAGGATCCTCTACACAGGAAAAGATAAAATTTATACCATGTAGTGAAGATTCCCAGATATATAACTATCAAAGAACTTATAAAAAAGCACACTATAAGCATTTTGACCACACTTATGATCAGCACAAGAATAAACAAATACTAAAAGACAAAGAGGATGAGTTTTGAGATACTAAAAGAAGAGGTAAGGAAAGGTTTAGAGGGAAAGAACGGTGGTATACCAATGGGTTTCAACAGACTTAATAGATATGTAGGTATTAGAAAGTCTATGTATTACTTAGTAGGTGGTTTAACAGGTTCAGGTAAGACTAGCTTTATTGATGATGCCTTTGTACTTAATCCAGTAGATTGGGTTATGTCTCCTGAAGGACAAGCATCAGGAATTAAGATAAAGATATGGTATAGATCTATGGAGCGTAGTAGAACCTACAAGCTTGCAAAGTGGACATCTCGTAGAATATTCTTAGACCATGGTGTTACCATAGGTGTAAATAAACTACTAGGTTGGACCGAGCAAATGAATGAAGAGGAACATAAGTTGTTTCTTTCTTACGAGGACTATATGAATAAGCTATCAGAGATAATAACTATCATTGATGGACCAGAGAACCCAGTAGGAGTTGCTAAAGAATTAAAAGCTTATGCCTTAGAACGTGGTGAGATAGTACAGCAGGATAAATACAATAAGATATATATTCCTGATGACCCAAATGAAATAACTATTGTTGTTATTGACCATATTGGTTTGCTCAAAACGACTAAGGATCAACCAACTAAGAAACAAGCTATTGATAAGATGTCTGATGAGTTACGATATGCTCGTGACTTCTATGGATATTCTCCAGTAGTAGTTAGTCAGTTCAATAGGTCTATTGCTAATCCTTCTAGGATAAAGAATGGAGATGTTGAGCCTCAGTTGGAAGATTTTGCAGACAGTTCAACTACTCAGAACGATGCTGATGTAGTTATGGCTTTGTTTGACCCTATGAGATATAATGTAGAAGATCCTTCTGGTTATGATCTAAACAAATTAAGAGATGATTATGGTGCTAAGTTCTTTAGAAGTTTACGTCTTATTAAGAATAGTTATGGTGAAGATGATATTAGGATAGGTCTTGCGTTTCTAGGTCAACTAGGTATGTTTAAAGAGCTACCAAAACGTAAACATATAACTGACTCTGATTATACTTCAGTAACAAATAAAACATTCTTTCTATCATGACAGGACCTATAGAACTATTAGAGAAAAGACTTAATGAAATAAAAAAGGTGAAGAACGCTGCAAAGAAAGTTTCTGAAGAAGATTCAATTGAAATAGATCATCTATGGAATGAATACTATGCATGCATAACATTATTGAAAAATATAAGAAAGGTGATATGACTAAACATAAAAAAGAAACATACATAAAAGAAGGTAAGTTAGTCGCAAAAAAGTTTTGGTTAAAAAACTATAACCCTATAACTGGTTTTCCTTCAGAGAAAGTAATAAAAATTAGAAAAGATAAAATGCTATGACATTAAGAGATAAAAGACAAGCAGAGTTTGCTGATACATGGTGGAACCATGGTAAGTATGGAATACTAAACTTGTGTCCTAGGTTTGGAAAGATTAGAACTACAATAAACATCTTGAAGAAGATGGAAGATAACTGTAAGATTCTTATTGCTTATCCAGACAAGAAGATAAAAGACTCCTGGGAAGAAGACTTTGAAGAGATGAAGTATGTGAATGATAATATTACATATACAACACATCTATCAATACATAAACATTCAGGAACTGAGTTTGATATAGTTGTTATTGATGAGATACATTTACTATCAGAAGCACAAATAGGTGCATGTGTAGATTTGTTTTCTCAGAATGATCATATACTAGGATTAACAGGTACACTATCTAAATATACTAAGCGTGATTTATCACAAGACTTAGGGCTAGAAGTGTTAGCTGAATATCCTATTGAGACAGCTATTGAAGAAGGTGTTATTGTAGATTATCAGATAACCGTAATTAAAGTACCGTTAGACGATGTAACACCTATACAATTCAAGAAAGGAAAGAAGACTGAACTTAAGCAATTCAAAGCTTACAGTTATATAATAAATAAGATGATGTATGCAGGTGGAAACACTATGTTTATGAGACTTGCAAGAATGCGTCTTATTCAAAACTCAATAGCAAAGCTAAATGTAACAAAGAAAATACTAAGAGATCATCATGACGAGCGCATCCTTGTATTTTGTGGAATAACTAAAATAGCAGATGCTTTGGGAATACCATCACACCATAGTAAATCAAAGGATAAAGATGCCTTTAAAAGATTTGCTGAAGGAGAGGGTACACACATGGCTGTAGTGAAGATTGGTAACACAGGAATCACATACAAGCCTCTGAACAAGGTAATAATTAATTACTTTGACAGTAATGCAGAAAACTTAGCTCAAAAGATCAATAGATGTATGGCTATGGAGTACAATACTCCTGATAAGAAAGCAGACATTTACATCATCTGTTCTACTGAGAAAGTTGAGGAAAAATGGTTGAAGAAAGCACTAGAGTTCTTTGATGAAAACAAGATAATATACGCTTAATATTCGTATATTTGTAAACTGAATTATTAATAAATACAACTAAAAATGAGTTCA